>Ga0182007_10000181_pt1 | contig 42975 bp, 60 predicted proteins | sample Sormic07211113_1_FD_123023 | JGI IMG/M metagenome (GOLD analysis project Ga0182007, IMG submission 123023) | Rhizosphere microbial communities from Sorghum bicolor, Mead, Nebraska, USA - 072115-113_1 MetaG | ecosystem: Host-associated > Plants > Roots > Rhizosphere | place: USA: Nebraska...
AGATGTGCTCGCCCACATCGTACTGCGGGAAGTTGGCCACGGTTTCGTTAACGCACGGCTCACCCACTAAACAAAAGGTCATCAGTAGTTCAAACATTTCTCAGGCTCTCCGACATAACAGCCGTCAACGTTGCGACAATCAACGAGCCCTTATCGGTAGTCCCGAAGTCCTCGTGGTCGCGTTCGAAAATCAAACCTTTAGCTTTGAAGCCTTCAACAATTGCCCGCTGCGCTTCTGGCCAGCAACTTACAGGTGCAGCAATGAACCGTTCGCGGTAAGCATGGAAGTGCATTAACATTTGAATAGCGAGCGGGCTTGCCAGACTTGGTCTGAGCGGCATGCCGACAAACTGCTGAATACGTACAGCAGTTTGCCAATCTTGCAACCCCTTAGTCATCGACTCGCCACGATCCGCAAGTGTGATGAGCAAATAGGGCGTCACACCACGGGTGAGATAAAGCGCTTGAGCTGAGTCAGCCTCAATGCTGTCGCGCTCACTTGTCATGGTCAGCTTGATACGGTCGATCCTACCAACCCGCTGATGCAGCGGCTCAATCGTTTCGCCGGTTTCGATGTTGTACGAGCCTTGCACGAACGTCACCGGCAGCTTGTTCGCATCGCTTCGGCGCCACGCTTTGCAGTTGTCACACTCGCAGCAGGGCCAAGCGTCGGTGCCATCGTGAATAGGGTTGTGGGCTTTCACAGCCTCAGGCGAAGCGCCGAACGGTGAGCGACGGGAAGCGTTGCAAATCTCGCAACCACACGAGCCGCCATACCCAACGATGTTTGTGCATTTCTTTTGCACATTGAAGTTTTCCAGCTCGCCCATGCTCAGCTCTTGAAGCAACAGGTTCTCACCGCAGCCTTTACACCAAAGGTGCGAGCCGTGAACAAAGCCAGGGTGCAGCACGTGGCGCTCTTGGCATTTAGGGCACTGGGTGAACCGCAGGCCCGTAAGCGTGCTGATGATTACTGCGTTGCTGTGCATTGTCATTGCTCCGTGTGCGTTCAAGTGAGCGAACAATAGAACGCTAATAACGGTCTGTCAACAGGTATTAAAAAGCCGCAATTAAGCGGCTATGATTTCGCGGGCTCGTGTCACAAGGTCCGGGGGTACATGATGGATGTTCATGTCCAACTCAATGGCATCGGCAACAACGTCAACGTGCTGGCTCACCACAGCCTTTGCAAGCACCGCATCACGCAGCCCGAGCACCGTGCCAAAGTAGCGGCTGATCAACCCGTCACTGATACCCAGCGCGGTTGCCACGCTGGCTCGTGTCACCTTCGACAAGCCATCAGCAACTGCTTGATCGAAAGCATGGTCAAGGATTTCATTCTTGCGGTCAGCAGGACTGAGGCGTGGACACCGTACAGCCAGGTCAGCAGCCATGGTGCCGTTCTTAACCCCGTACTCTTTTACCGCTTCCCGAAAGCTTGCAATGCTGCCGTAATGATTGGTCACGGCAAAGTGATAGAAGCCGGTTGCGTCACTCATAACCTTGCTGGTCAGGTGGCCCAATCCGTGTACCAAGGCCAGCGCGTGCCCCTTGATCAGTAGTTCATGTTTCGTGTCGCGTTGCATCGCGCAACCTCCTAGTGCATTAATTACGGACACTTTATAGACTACCTGGCCCAGTTGCAAATAACGCCCTACCACCACCGGCAACCACAAGGTCAGCCCAGGTCTGTTGGGCCTGCTCGTGCTCATCGCCAGTGAACACCCATCCTTCCTCTTTGACCTCAACGCTCAAGAAGCGGGCAATTTTATAACCCACCATCCACTGTGCAATGACCACGGGTTCCCATCCGATAAGGTCGGCGGACTTGATTAAATCGTTTTGCTTCTTTGACTCGTTGGCCAGGCCATAGCGCACGTAGCGCCCGCCCTTGTCGGGAAGCGCACCCACGTTGTTGCGGAATAGGTGGATGTCCTTCTGACCAGCCTCAAGCAGAATGAGGGATTGTTGGCGCCCCTCGCTGCCAAGCGGGTGATCATCAGGGTTAGGGGTAGGCGCGTGCGTCACGCCCATCAGTGTTTCAAGTTCAAGGATGGCCCCGAAGGGCACCCCATGTCTTGCCGCCCAACTGCGCAGGATCACTCAGGTTGCTCGCCAAAGATCGCCATGTATTGCAAGCGGGTCAACGCAACACTATTGCCGTCAGCCTGGTAGCTGCTCAGCAGTGCATGAGCGCGTGCTTTGGCTTTCTTCAACACTCGACGCTGACGATTCAATTTCTTTTCCAGTTCTTCAACGCGGTCATACCAACCGTGTGCGGTGTCCGCATCAATCTCAATCTGCGTGTCCTCGGGTGGCTCAAGCCCGTCATCACGCAAGCCGGGGTGCGCGGGTTGATAGTCGAAGCGTGGTTGAGCATTTGTTGACCACGGCTGCGCGGACTCAGCAGGGGTGAAAGGCTTGCCCGCTTCTGGTGGTGCCAACTGAGGCTGCGAGCGTTTGCGTTCGATAGGGTGCGTGACACCATCAACCACAACATCAAATGCGTAACGCGGCACGCCTACAACGTCGCTACCGAACGACACGCCGCCCAACGCGTCAACAGTCACGCGGTTCTCATGCACCTTGGCAAAGTCCCACAGCTTGCCGTTCTCGGTGGTGAGTCGGGTTTGCCAAGGTGCAGGGGCTGGTGCGGGCATTTGTTGTGTTGGCATGACCGGCGCGGGCATTTGTTGTGTTGGCATGACCGGCGCGGGCGGTGGTGGTACATAGCCAATCAACGCTCCAAACGAATCAGTGTCACGGTCTGGCCCGTTGCTGAAATTGGTGCGTTCCCAAATCTGCGGGACCATGCCGTCTTCGGGGCTTGCTGCGTCAAAGGCTTCGCAACGCGCAGTCACAGCAGCGTTGCGATTGTAGAAGAGCACGCCATCGTCGGTTATCACTGGCAGTTCGGTGTGAACGCGGGCGGTTCCAATAGACGTGAAGCTTGCCCATTTCCAGTTTGGTCCAAGGTTGTTGAAAATCTTTTGCATAGTCATGCTGCTAATCCTGCCTGTTGGTTGGTGTCGGGGAATGGTAGGTCATTAATAACGTATCCCGCAAGCAGCATTTTAGCTGTGATGGATTCGCGTAATTCTTTGGCGTCTTGAGCTTTCAAACCCATAGCCGCCAGCACGTCAAGTTTGAACGTGTGATAGAAGCGCATGGTTACGCTTTCCAAGTCGTCAGCCGGGAACATACCTGCCCAACAGTTCATGCTGTGCCGCAGGTTGCGCTGTTCGCGTTGCAGCTCGGCCTGCATGTTGGCGATGTTGCGACCAATAGGGGTGCCTTGGTGCTGCTGCGCGATGTACTGCGGTTTGTCGATCTTGTTGGCAGCAGTGCGCAGGGCTGCCAGTTCCTCATCGCTGTACAGATAGATATCACCGTCCACCACTTGCGGGCCACTGGCCTCAGTCGGCGGTGCAGGGTCTTGGCGCTTACCGCAATAGGGGCACGTGTGCTTGATGCGCTCAAAGTGCTTGGCGCACACCTGACGTGTGACACCATCGTTGGCAACCTTGCGGTCACACGTGCGCAGCGGGATACCGTCGTCAGCGCCCCCACGGCTGCGGCTGGCCATGCTCCAAAGCTTGTCTTGGTCTGGTGGTCCACCGTGGCGTATCAAGTTACCCACGTGGTCATGGATCACGCCACGCGGCTTGTCAGACTGGCTGATGAGCATCAGGCGTTGCAATGGCGTGTAGGTGTCCCAGGCTGCGGCAAGTATCGGGCTGATCATCAGACGCAGTACCCGACCCCACTGCTGTGCGTATAAAGAGAACGAAGCGGTTGCCCTGGCCATGATTACAATTTCAATGGCTGGCAGGTCAAAGCCCTCACCGAACAGGTCAACGTTCACCAACATCAACAGTTCACGGGCACGGAACCTGCGCAGGATGTTGCGGCGCTCGGCGCTCGGCGTGTCAGCGGTCACCAGGGCTGCGGGCACACCCGACCGATTAAACTGGTCAGTGAGCTTCTGCGCCTCTTCAATGTTCTGCGCGAAGCAAACACCCAGCTTGCCCATGGCCTCGCTGACGTACGTGCCGACAACCTCACCGACAAAGTATTTGGAGCTACGCATAAGCGCGGCTGCTTCCTCTTTGCTCAGCTCACCGGTTGAGGTCGTCTTGACCTTGGCTAAGTCCAGGTCGCGAACCTTGAAGCCCCGATAGTCATAGTCGGTCAGATAACCGTTGTCGATGCACCAGCGCATGCCGGGGCCTTCAATCATTTCGTCAACGATACCGTCAAAGTCTCGCCCGAGCCCCTTGCCATCAGCACGACAAGGCGTAGCGGTGTACAGCAGGCCGGCAACCTCGGGGCTGAAATAGTTGAAGACCTCACCCCACTTGTTCTTCTTGAGCGCGTGGTGTCCTTCGTCGATCACCCCGAGCGTTGCGCGTTTGAAGCGATCACCCCAATCAGAATTTTTGGACTTCACGGTGTCCACGCTGGCGATGGTCCAATCAGCCTTATTCTGGTTGATGTAGCTGCGGCCAAATTCCTCATAGTGCTCGGTCTGGATGTCGGCAACCGTAGCCTTGGGTGCAGCTACTGAATGCACAATCCCCTCACGCGCAAAGGCTTTTGAGATTTGACCGACCAGCTCTTTGCGGTGCGCCATCGACACGCCCCAGCCATCGTGATGACGCGCCATGTCGCCCATGCAGACGGTTTTGCCACCACCCGTGGGAATCACAACCATCACGTTGCGCTTGCCCCGTGGCAGCGTTCGGTGAGCGTGCCGGGTCTTATCGTTCGCTTCTTGTTGGAAGCCCCGTAAATTCGCCATCCTTTGAAATCCCCGTGAAAATAATATTTGCAACCGGCGTTAATTATGCTTAATCTTGCCCAACTTCACAACCACCCAGGAACACAAAGCAATGCAAATTTCCCTCAGCTTCAACCCCGTCGAAGACAAGCACGAACACGTCAATGCCGTGGTCGATGCAGTTTACGGCGTTAAGACTTCCCCAAAGTCAGTGAGTGTTGCCGATGTGCAAGTTACTGTGAACGGTACGGTTGCAGAAGGCGTATTGCTCCCTTCCCCGGCGACCAGCCCTGCCCCGGTCGCTAGCTTCCCAAACCCCTTGACTGCCCCTACAGCGGTGGCATTGGATGGCCCTGCCGTGAATGGCCCTGCGGGTGTCGATCTTGATAAGAACGGTATCCCTTGGGATGCGCGTATCCACTCGGGCGGCGTGAATGATGACGGCACCCACAAGAAGAACAAAGACGGTTCGTGGGCCAAGAAGAAAGGCGTTGATGACCTCACCGTCAGCAACATCACCAAAGAGCTGCAAAACCTGATGGCCGCTCAGATTGGCCACGCTGCGCCGCCTGCTGGCCTTCCTGCCGGTGGTGTGCTGGGTAACCCGGTCAACGTACCGCATCAAGAAGCTGTGCCGCTGCCGACCGACCCAAACGCTTACGTCGTTGTTCCGTCTGGAACCGCAATTGCACCGATGCCTGCCCCGGTGCTGGAACCTGCGCCAGTCACATTACAGCCGCAAATCGCACCAATGCCAATGGCAGACGCCCCACAGGTCGCACCAATGCCGCTGCCAATCCCGGCACCAGCCGCAGCGCCGACAACCTATCAAGACCTGGCCGTGTGGCTGGCTCCAAACCTGCAAGACTCGGGTGGTAAGCTGAGTACTGCACACGTTGAGCACTTCTGTCGTCAATGCAACATCGTCAACGCTCAAGGCGTCGGTGAGTTCGCCTTGGTCGCCAATCGTCCTGACGCGGTGGCCTGGCTGTACCAAGCGTTCACCGCTCAGATTGCGGCCTCCTAATCATGGATACCCCACAATTCACTCTGCGCCCTAGCGCTGCTGGGTTGTGGGTTCGGTGTGCGGGCTACGCCACTATGGCCGCCCGCTTTCCCGAACTCCCCGGCGATAATGAGGTACGTGAGGAAGGAACGGCGGGCCATTGGGCTGCGTTTGAAATCGGCAACAACCGGCCAGTTCCAGAAGGTACGGTAGCGCCGAACGGTGTCACGCTGACTGAGGAAATTCTAGACGGTGTGGCTGAGTACCTGGCGGTCCTGCGGTCTTGGGGCTCCCCGATTTACCTTGAGTCACAGGTTGCAATTCCAAGCATTCACGCTGAGTGCGGGGGCACCGTCGACGCGTGGTCATGGGATGCACCGAACCGCACGCTGTACGTTGCGGATTTGAAGCTTGGGTATGTTCCGGTTGACCCTTTCGAGCTTTGGCAATTGCTCGCGTATTTCCGGGGGATTCTGGATTACCTGCAAGCGATTCACGGTCTGTTCACTGAGCACTTCACCGTTGTATTCGTGATCGTGCAACCACGGGGTTACGGTCACGACACCGTGAAGACCTGGCGGGTTAACAGTGAGCGCTTGATTCCGTACATGACCACGCTACGCACGGCAGCACACAACGCAATCGCCTTTCGTGACGGTGAGTATGGTCAGCGTGTCGGGAGCGAGAAAGGCGCCTTTACGGCTGGCCCACACTGTGAGAACTGTTCGGCCAAAGCTGACTGCGCAACCTTGCAAGCTGCATCACTGCAACTGATCGACGTGTCAACTGATCACGGTGCGCTTGAACTGACGTACGACCAGGCGGCGGCTGAGCTGCGCAGGTTGGACCGTGCAATCAAGGTGATGGAAGCTCGCCAATCGGGGCTTGAAGGCAAGTTGACGCACGGTATTCAGAAGGACGGATACATACACCGCAACTTTGAAATGAGTGGCGGCAATGGCAAGTTGGCTTGGGAGGACGGCAAAATGTTGCAGGCTATCGCCCTCGCCAAAGTGCTCGGTTACGATATCGCTAAACCGCTACAGGCTTTGACGCCCACCCAGGCAAAGGCCAAAGTTCCAGGCGCCGTGCTTGACGCTTTCACGGTGCGCAAATCAGGCACGCTTAAACTGCGCCGCCTGGCAGACAATCACGCTGACAAACTTTTCAATCAGGAATAAAGACAATGCCACTTAAAATGCTTTCGCCAACTGGCCGTATCGTTCAAGGCAACCCGCTGTTCAAGTCCCCGGTGATGGACGACGTGACCAAGCAACAGAAAATCGGTAAGGACGGTCAACCGTCGTTCAACTGGTGGATCACCGTCGCCTTCGACAAGAAAGACCCGTCAACGTGGCCAATGATCTGCGCCATCAAGCAGGAAGCCGCAGCCGCGTACCCTCAGTTGTTCCCGCAAGGCTGGAACCCGAACAGCCCCAACGAAGGCTGTGTACGCCCCGACTTCGCGTTCAAAGTTGTTGACGGCGATGGCATGGACCTCAACGGCAAACCGCACAGCAACAAAGAAGGCTGGGGCGGTCACTACATCCTGAAAATCAGCACCTACGCTGGCACTATGAAGTGCTATGACGGTCTGCAAAACAACCTGCCAATCACCGATATGGAAGCGATCCACACCGGCAAGTTTGTTCGCGTCTCGCTGGACATCAAGGGCAACGGTTGGACGGGCCAGGGCAACAGCAAGCCGGGTCTGTTTATCAACCCGGATGGCGTACAGCTTGTTGGCCACGGTGCCAAGATCAGTGGCGGCCCTGACGCTGAAACCATGTTCGCCGCACCGGTCAGCACGTACGTTCCTGCGGGCATGTCGACCACTGCACCGGTCGCAGCAATCGCAATGCCTGGCCAACCTATGCAGATGCCAGGGGCGGTACCACAACCAGCACCTCAAATGACCCCAGCGCCTCAAGCAGCACCGCAGATGCAAATGGCAGCCCCTCAGCCGGTCTACACCATGACCCCGCTGGCTCAGGGCTACACCCGTGAGCAGTGGATTGCCAACGGCCAGACCGACGAAAGCTTGATTGCTGCGGGTTACATGACCGTCAGCACCCCGGCGCCTGTGATGGTTGCACCTCAGCCGGTACTGCAAACCCCTGCGCAGATGGGTAATCAGCCGCAGATGCAAGCACCTATCGTGCAACAGGCCCCGGCGCCTCAAGCAGCACCGCAGATGCAAATGGCAACCCCTAACGTTGCGTTCACGCAGTCCGCGATTGCACCGGTCTACACCATGACCCCACTGGCCCAAGGTTTCACCCGCGAGCAGTGGATTGCCAACGGTCAGACTGACGCTCAGTTGATTGCAGCAGGTATGATGCTCGTTGCCTAACTGACCCCTTCCCAACCTACAAACCCCGGCATGTCCGGGGTTTTCTTTGAGTGCACCAATATGGGCAATTACTCCCAGGCGCCAACAGACGTCGAGTGTTACCGCAACTATTTCCTGATCAAAGCACCCGGCTACAGTTTCGAGGTTCGCCCGCACTGGCAGCTTCCAAACGTGATGGGCCTGCGGTTCTTCCTGGCCTCGCACGAACTCATCACGTTCAACGGCAACAACTATGACGTGCCGATGATCGCGGCGTGCCTGCACCTCATCACGAGCAACCCAGCGATCACACCCACCCAGCTTTGCGCGGCGCTCAAGGCATACAGTGACAGCATCATTGTCGGGCGCGTCAGGGGCTGGCAGTTCTACAAACAGAACAACATTCCCGAGCTGCCTTGGCTCAAGCACATCGACTTGTTTGAGGTGGCGCCAGGCGTGGGAATCGGCCTCAAAATGTACATGGGGCGCATGCACTCAGAAACCCTGCAAGACCTGCCAGTTGAGCCAGGCGCCAACCTCACCAATGATGAAATGGACATCCTCGAAAACTACTGTGGTAATGACCTGGCCGGCACGCAAGGGTTGAAGGACACCATCAAGGGTCGCCTTGAGCTGCGCCGCCAAATCAGTGCAGACCTCGGCGTTGACGTCATGAGCAAATCAGACGCCCAAATCAGCGAGTCAACCATTATTGCTAAGCTCGGTTGGCGCCCGCAGAAGGTCGTGTATCCACACGGTTATCAGTTCCACTACCAGGCCCCGCCGTTCATCAAGTTCAAGACTCAGCAAATGCAGCAAGTGTTGGCCACGGTGCTGACGAATGCGTTTACGGTCAACGATGTCGACCAGCTCAAGATACCTGGCGAGGACGATGAGGTTTGTGACGCTGACGGGCGCAAGATCAAAACAGGGATCATCATTCCCCCAGCGATCAAAGCCATCCGCGTTGCGATGGGTATCAGCGTTTACAAGTTCGGCATTGGCGGCTTGCACAGCCAAGAGAAATCAATATTCCACCTGACAGAACCGGGTAAGTGGTCGCTGTCTGACCATGACGTTGCGAGTTACTACCCGTCGCTCATCCTGTTGATGAACATGTATCCCGGTGCTATCGGTGAGGCGTTCATTGAGATTTACCGCAGGGTCTACACCGAACGTCTGCACGCTAAAAACATGGCAGGGGCGTGCAAGAAGGCAGGTGACAGCGAAGGCGCCAAGCGTTGGAAGACCATCGCAGACAGCTTGAAAATTGTGCTTAACGGCGCGTTTGGCAAACTCGGCTCGAAATACTCAATCCTGTTTGCCCCCGAGCTGCTTATCCGCACCACCATCACCGGCCAGCTTGCGCTGCTCATGCTCATTGAGGATATGGAACTTGCGGGTATCCCGGTCGTGTCAGCGAACACTGACGGTATTATCGTCAAGACGCCCCACGGTCTGGAAGCAACCCGCGACAGCATTCTAAAAGCATGGGAAGCGGCCACCGGCCTTGAGACTGAGGAAACCAAATACACCGCCGTGTTTAGCCGCGACGTCAACAATTACATTGCGTTCAAACCTGACGGCACGCACAAGGCCAAAGGGTGCTTTGGTGAGTCTGGTGTCTCGCCCGAGGCCAGCCCGACCGGCAAGAACCCTGACATTGATATCTGCTCAGACGCGGTGATTGCGTACCTGGCAAGGGGCACGCCGCTCTATACGACCATCAGACAGTGCACGGACATCAGACGCTTCCTCACCGTGGCCACGTGTGCCGGTGGCGGCTATTGGGAAGGGACCGGTGAGGTGCTGGGCAAGACGGTTCGCTGGTATTACGGCAAGGGCTCGACGCACGCCATCAGGTCAACCAAGCTGCGCGCCGGCCAGACCATCGGCAACATGGTTGCGGGTAGCACTGGCAGCGTTCCGTGCATGCGCTTACCTGCTCAGCTCCCGGCAGACATCGACTATGAATTCTATGAGCGGGAAGCCTACAAAATGCTGGGAACAATTGGTGTTCGATAAGTGTTTGACAGGACCGTCAATAGTGGTCTATCTTTGACTCATCGTAACCAACAACGGGAACACGAACATGGCAACTTTCATCACCTGCAAGCGCTGCGAAGGTACAGGCCGACTGGCTCACTTCGGTCACGTAAACAATGGTGTTTGCTTGAAGTGTCACGGCGCTGGCAAGGTGATGAAAATGCGCAACGTTGTAACCTTCGTGACTCACTACCAGGCCGTAACCGATACCAACGACCGTGTTTACTGCGATGCTGACAAAGGCCGCGCTGAAGCATTGGTTGCTGAATGGGCAACCATGAACGTACAAGGGGTTGTTGAGACTCGCGAAGTCAAGAAAACTGAAAAGGTGCCAGCATGAACGAAGCAATCAAGGCCCTGCAAAGAGCCATTGAATTTCTTGACGCTGCAAAGGCTGACCCTTCTGGCGTTGAGGTTGGGGCTGTTCGTGACGCTCGCGAATGGTTAGAGGACGCTGCGCGTGCGGTAGTTGCCGCGCAAGGACAACAGCAATGAGCATGCCCGACCCAGGCCGCGACCTGATGCAGACCAAGCTTGATATGGCGTTGAAGACCAGCGATGAGCGGGCGCAACAGTTGTTCCTTGAGGTGTTCGCGATGCTTGATTATGCGATGGTTGTTGGTCACCTTGAACCCGGTGAGTTCAGCAACTGGCGCCGGCTGGTCGACATGCACAAGCTCAGACGGCAATACCAATAAGAAAAGCCCTCATTGCGAGGGCTTTTTAGTTTCTGCGTAGGCTTTGCACAGCCTGAGGGTGTTCAACTGCTCGGCGTACCTTCGTCGGAACTCCAAATAATCCGATTCAGCAGCGGCAGTAAGTCTTGCACCGGCTGTACTATCTCGCTCGGCACCGTCGTCTGCGGGGGTGTGCACAGCGGTGGGGCACTTTGCCGCGACCCGCAGCCCGCAAGTACCAGACTTAAGGCAACGATTAAGGCGGTCAAGCTCAGCGGCTTGCAGCTCGGTTGCTTTTGCATTGTCTTCTCTCTGCTTGGATATAGCAGCCTCACCGGCCTGCACCTTCTCACCGGCTGCTTCCAGGGCCATCAGCACCGCTAGGGCACGGTCTTCTGCATCCTTGGCCACGCTGGCCTTGTATTGCTCGTGCTCAGCGCTCAGCGCGTTGTCAGCCAGCCAGGCGCCCGCACCCAACCCAACCGCAAAGGCTGCCGCATACAGCCAGCCCTGCGCGATCATGCGCACGCCAACACGGCAGCGGCATAGCGTGCCGGCCATTTGTCAGGGTGGGGTTTGCCTGGTCGCCAGACGCGCAAGTAAAGCTCCCATGCCGCGTTGCATTGACCAACCGCAGGAAGTGCGAAGGGATCACCGTACAGGTTCAAGCGGGCAAAGGCTGCGGCCAGTACATCGTCAAATTCAAGATTGCCCCAAATGACCTCACGATCCCATGGGCAATTGCGGGCTGCGCATACTTGGCGTGCTAGGTCGCGGACGATTTTCAGCGGGTGTTCCATGACGCCCTTGACCCCGCCGTTCTCTTCGAACTGCCAGAAGCCACGAGCTGGACCGTTGCCCATCTGACGACGATAGTTGTAGTCCTGAGACTCTTGAGCGCCGATGGCCAGCAACTGCACCAGTGCGGCACGCGTGGTCATCTTGGAAGGCAACAGGCTCAGGGCCTCGTTGATAGCAAGAAGGGGGTAGTTCATTTCTCACCCTTGGCTTCGATTGCGGTTTTGGTGGCGTCACTAGATTTAGAGGCAAGGCTTGCGATCTGGTTCACAAGGAAGGTATTGCGCTCGGTGAGCTTGGTCACTTCGACCTTGTGCGCCCTGCGGATGGATGCACGTTCCTTGCTGTAAATGTCTGCCAGCTCTACAGCGGCTTGGCGGTTTTGTGATGCGCTGATTGAGTAGCCGCACCCCATTGATAAAACAACTGCAATTGCGACGTAAAAGGGCACTGCCGATTTGTTCCAGGCGTTACGGATTTGTTCGGGCATTTTGCGACCTCATAAACTCTTGAATCTGTTGGGTTAGCTCGCCGTTACGCTGACGCAAGGTATCAAGTTGTTCACTCATGCGAGCGTTCGAAACCTTCAACTCAGTCAAGTCGGCGTTGAGCTTGTTTACAGTTGACCACGCCTGCTCAGCTTTTATCTCAAATGCTTCGGCTTTTTCTTTCCAGTCGTCGCGGTCGGCTTGGATGATTGCAACTTGGGTCGTCTCATTCTTTTGCAGATCGAACCATTTGTTGACCGCTGCCAACCCTACAAAGAACGTCGCAACGCCTGACGCAATGATTGGCGACAGTCCCTCAAAGGAAGGTGCGTCCATGGGTAACCCTCAGATATGAGAACGCCAGGCAAAGCGCCTGGCGTTCAAAGGATACCACTCAGCCTGTGATGTCAGGAAGCCTGCACTACTTTGGCGACGGCTGACACGCTGAGGTCCATACCCTCAGCAGGTTGCACCGGCCACACAACCGTTGCGTACCAACCGGCTTGCGCAGTCACCCGACCCAGCAGCACCGCGTAACGCTTCCACTCAAGTAGTTGTGCTTGACGGATGGGCAGCTCGGCCTCTTCCTCAGGCGTGGCCATTTCCAGCTCAACCGCATCTGTCAGAACACCGATGCGGTTGGTCAGTGCTGTCTTTTGAGCTGATGCCAGTTGGGTAGCTTGCTGTAATTTGGCACTTTGCGCTGCCAAAATTTCGGCTTCAGTTGGTGGTGGTGGTAATACCCACGCTGGTCGCCCTTCGCTGGTTGACCCAAGCTGATAACCAGAAGGGGCGCTTTGCTTCCAATACATTGCCTCTTCCTCAGGCGTGCATAATACGGCGTCTGCCGGCCAAGTTTCCTCGGTGTACGTGCCGTCGTCTTTCCACTCACCCGGAATGAAATACCCGAGACTTGCGCTGAAATAAACCATGTCAACCCCTTAGTTACCGCCTGCAAAGAAGAAACCCTGCACCGCACCGATAGTCGGTGACAGAACCGGAGCCGAACCACCCCCAGCCGCAAACCCGGACCATACAAACGAGCCGTTACCCGCACTATTGAGTACTGCGTATGCTTGCTGGTTGCCGGTGCCTTGAAGACCGGTCAGTACTACCCCCCTGAGCGCATTCGGAAATCCGGTCGCGTACGATTCGGTCTTGGACGCTGACGAAGCGTTAGTGATTGGCCCCCACTGAAAAATAAACCCGTTCGTAACGTCAGGGATGCGAATAAAGTCTTTCGCCCCAAACACCCGCTTGGGGAACATTGCGGTGATGAGCGCCAAGACCCCCGCAGGGTTGGCCGCAACAGCTGTGAGAATGCCCGCAACCTGCTCGGTAGGCGTGCCAAACCGCATGTATGCGGGGTTCGTATCCGATGCAATGTTAGTGTTTACCCAACCTGCACCAACACCAGGCTCAGCGCTGTTGTTGGCCACGGTGTTGCGCCAGTTAAAGCCGCTGTGCCGCACGTGTGCATTGATCGCGTACGGGGTCACCAAGCCGGTTACAGCCACCCACTCGGGGTATCCCAGCGTTTGCACTTCGGCTATTGCCCCGGTGATATCGTTTAGTACCCCGTTCATTTCTTGGCGCCCTACAGGGCGATAAGACGGGTCAGTATCAGGTAGTTGATATTGCGAACCCCACCCCTGCGAGTAGCTAATAGCACCAGCTGGGTCGGTTGCGTCAGGTGTTACAGTCTTGTCGCCGGTTGCGGCGAACGGAACTACAAAACGCTTAGCCATAATTATGCACCAAAGTTCCCGTTTTCAAAATTGAGGTGGTTTGAACCGAAACCGAAAGACGGTCGCGTCTGAATTTGATATTTGATGCCCACGGTTGCCGGTCGTGGCAGCAGGTCGTAATGGTCTAAAATGAACTGTACCTGGCTGTTCGGCGCTTGTTCAAAAAAGTATGTCACAAAACTCATGTCGTAAGGGTCGGTAACGAACACGCGCCCCTGACCCTCGTCGGTGAATATCTGTTTTAGGAACCGGTTCGTTTCTGGCACCGTCCCGCGTGAGGTGAGCTTGAAATAGCGCAAGCGGATAATCAGACGCTGTTGGTCGACCGTCAAACCAATGGTGTTGCTCGCCTTGTTTCCAAAGTTCCCGTTTCCAAAGTTTCGGTTAGCCGTACCGAAACCAAAGGCGTGCTTGCCGACATCGGGCGCAGACGTGACCTGCATTGGCACGTCGAGGATACGCCCCCACACCGCAAGGCCAAACTGATTGGCCGTATCAATGTTGAAAACGTCGCGCACCCAGTTGTTCCAAAACTCGCTTTGGTTTTGCTCGTACCATTGCTGCTTCAGCGTGGCCAACAGAACCAACTTATCAGCGCCGTCATGCTGCCAAAGCAACGCCTTGAGAACGTTAACGCTCGTGTCCAGGGCTTGAATGCGACTCATGCAGCCACCACTAGAACCCGCGCAATGGTCAAGTCAGCTTGCTGATTGAGTGCAATGGCAAGCACGTTAGAGTTCCAGGTTACACCATCGGTCGACAGCTCAACCTTAGTAACCTTGATACGTGGTTCCACCTGATTGATAGCCCCTGCGAATTCCCACGGGCTCACCGACGCGCCAACGATCAAGCCTGCGTCACCTTCAATCTCACCGGTCGCATAGGCCATTGCCGCGTTAGGAATGATGGTCGCCCCATCGGTGTTGTTGAACTTGGCGGTGATGCGAACAAACAGCGTAACCAGGGTTGGGCGGTCGAATTTGATCACGTAGGTTTGACCGCTTGAAGGCTCAACCACACTGACCGACACCGCGCCGTTATAGCCACCACCAATGCCCTTGGTTTCGAGTAACGATTGCGCAATCTGCACATCTGACCCGCCACGCACGCAAACCCAAATGCTATGCGCAACGAGGGATATGCCGTCAATGACCTGCGTTGTCGGCGCGATGTTCTCGCGGAACTGTAGCGAGTCGACTTCCTCAATCGCGTAGAGCCCTGAAATGATCGCCTCGGGCATTGCGACCGATTGCAGCGCCAGGGTCAGGCGACGGCGACGGCGACCGGCAATGTCAGACTCAGCGAGCTTGCCAGGCACTGCCGCGTATGGATTGTTGACGGTTTCCCAACCAAGCACACCCGACGCAACAGCATTGAGCCCACCAGTAATCACACCAATCGGCCCGTAGTCCTCAGCGATAAAGTCAACTGTTGCTTGACCTGGCGTTGACTCGCCAATGACAACCGCAGTGGTCGTAAAGAACCTGGCGCCAGAAGTTGTAACAACCGCTGCTGACCCAGCAGGTACGGTTGTCCCGTTCTGCCCACCAAGGATCACGCCCGCAATTGTGCTGCGCGTGGCGCCCTTACGACTACCACGAGTTAGCGCCCAAATAGCATCAAGGAACGGGCCACCCGCGTAGTCAGGGTTGATCTGGTTGGCCACGGCTACGTTGTTGCGAACGGTGGCGTCACGAATCTCGGTGTCTTGAACAACGATCACACCTTGAGACGTTTCAGGCTCAAGGATTACATCTGCACCATAGGCTTCGCGCCACTCATCCTTGACTTCCTCAAGAATTGTTGCGGTGTCGGGGACAAGCAAGCCCGTTGCAACTACATACTCATAGTTAGCCATTAATGACTAGCTCCCCTTCGGTGGTTTCCAGGGTCGCAGTGTACTTTAAAATATCGCCAACCCGGATGATTTCAAATGCGGTTACTGCCGTCACCCCTTCAACCTGTAGCAGACGTTGGCGTTGAGCCACCTCAAACGCCGCCTCGTTGGGATCAGCAGCCCAAGCAATCATTACATATGGGATGCCCTCATCGGCCTTGTAAATCATTTCGTCACGTCTGGCCTGTGAGTACTGGCGGGCGGTCTGGATGATTGACGGCAGCGGTCCAACGATTGGGATTTGACCATCTGCGCCAATGACAAAGTTGTTGTTTTCATCGACCTGAAAAGTGCGCATTACGTTGGAACCCCTGTAGTGCCGGAACCGGTAGTTACACCGCTGTGCGTGTGGGTATCACCGACGTTCTTGCCGTTGTGCTTGAACGTGCCAGGCGGGCTAATCATGTTGATACCTGCCGCTGTCAGTTCAATCGAAACGCCCCCAAGTGAGAGCTTTACGTGCGCAGCAGTGACATCAATAACGGCGGTCAGTCGGTTAATCTTAACGCCGTTAGCACCAAGGGCAATACACGTTGTGCCGTCCAGGGTCTGCCAAACCGCATTGTCTGCGTTGGCCCCGTCGATGATCCAAGACTTGAGCGTGTCGGGGAAGAATACAGCGTCACTGAATTTGCATTGACGTTCGGTGTTTGGCCAGTCTTCAACACCGCCACCCTGCATGATCAAACTGATGTCGTTATCATTGGCAGCCAACCAACCCAGGTCGCCGGCTTTGAGTGGGAAGCGCATAAAGATACCCCCGCCCCCGAAGCGGTACACCGGGATGTTGTGCACGTCGGCGCGGGCGATCTTGCTGCCGTCAGTGCCACCCATCATGACAATAGGATGCAGGATTGCGCGGTTGGTGGTGTCGTCATAGCTGACCACGCGGGCGGGCACCATGCCGTCAACCTCATTGCGCAACCAGTTGGCAAGGAACTCATTGGTGATACCGCCCATGTTGCCGCTGTTGGCCTGCTGGGTGTTGGGCTTTTGAATGTCGGTCATGCTCGGGTCGCCAATGCGGTGTAGTAAAACGGTGCATCATGGGTTGCTACGTCAAACGCAAGCTGCGTGATCACGTAGTCACCATTGGCTGCCGGGTTGATCTGCGACACAAGCCGCAGGGCACCACCGAGGACCGTATCTGCATCAATGAGGAAGGTCACTTTTAGGCCCTTCTCCGTTGGCTTGGGTACACCTACCATCCCGGTGTTTTTATTCAGGATGCGGATGCGACCAGTGAGCGGCATTTTTGCGTCTTTGACAACCAGCTTGCCGTCATCAATGTAGGCGCTGACTCCGCCCGCCTGTTGCAACAGCTCAACCTGTTTAAGCTCAGGGCCGCTGTGCGTGTAGTTGCCGATATTCTTGTCTTGTGCCTGGAAGTCGAGCGTTACGCCGATGTCATCGGCAATTGACTTGGCTATTGCACTTAGCTTGCTCTGAGCCCCTGCGGACTTCGCAGAGAGCTTGCCCTTACTCGCGTTGGCAGTCTTCGCGGTGATGGTGAGTTCGATGTCTGGCGGTATGCTAGGCTCAGCCGCAGTGATGTCCCCAACGAATATGCGAGTTAACCCCGTGGACACCCTACCAACCTCAAGGATTAGCCGCTTGGGGGTCGGGTTGCTGTTGAATGGGCTCGCCTCGGTCACCAGAAAGTCACGGGTCTGACGCTTGAGGTTGGTGATGGTCACGGTGCAATCATTCTGCTCGGGGTTGGCGTACTTCGTGCCGGTCGCTTTGACCTTCAAACCCTCGTACCAGTTGATGCGCCCGCTCACCTCAATTCCGACGCGCACCCGGCGCAAGTCAACAGCCCCCATTTTCAAACCTCCCCAAAGCTCATGTAAATAAATTGCTGATCGACGCCAAAGCGGTCGTAATAGGGTAACTCATCGCCCTCGGTAAGAATCCAAAAGTTACCCGACCCCTGCATATGCTTGTACGGGATGAGCGGTGAGCCCGCAACAATGCGCTGGCCCGACAAAAGTAGCACGTCATTCAGCACCAGGGTGCAACACATCACCCCATTGCATTCCTTGATTGTGATGTCCCAACGGTTGCCGTCTAGCGTTACCGACAGCTCTTGGTTTGGGATAGAGTCAAGCGAGATAGTTCTCATCTGTTGTATAACCCCGCCAGTACCGAACCTTTGCGTTTGGTTGGTGCGTTGCTTTCGGTGGTCTGTACCTGGCCTTTCTTAACGGTGCTCGCCTGCGACTTGTTGCCGTTCGGGCCACCAACTTTGCTCGGTGGTAATGCGCCGTACTCAGGTTTGATGGTGTCGAAAACCCGCATCTTGATTTGCACAACAGTGCTGTTGCCCTGCTCGGCGTTTTCATCGTGCGGCATTTCGTAAATCAGCATGCTCGAATAGGTGTCAACCTTGGTCTGCACCACCAAACTTTGCTGAGTTTTCCACGCTCGCTTGAAGGCTGCGTAGACGTTGCGCATGTCCTCGGTGAGCAAGAACGGGATGTCTATTTCAATCGGCAAATAGACGATATGGTCTGACTTCTCGCTGCCGTCCTCAGCCGTAAAACTGAGGATTTTGGAAAGCTCCCGCACCGTAACCTGCATCGGTGCCGCAAGCGGGAACAACTGAGCCAAATTATCAGCGTCAAGAATCGCGATCATGTCCTGACTCAGCGAGTTGACGTTTGTGTCAGTTGACGCCATTAGCGCGCCCTCCCGTTGGCCGAACTTTCCTGCATTGATTTGAGCTGCTTATCAAGGGCACCTGTCGATTCCTTAGCGATACCGTCAGCGTCCTTGGCTTGCGGTGCATTTACGGTGATTTCACCAACGCTCAAGTTATTCTCAACCTTGCTGTTGCTATTGGCGTTGGTGATTGCGCTGCTTGTTGTCGAATTGAGCGGGCTGGCAGCGGCAGCGGCCAACTGTTGCTGACCCATACGCACAGTGTCGTTACCTGGGATGTCGCTTGCGTCCTGGCCGCTACCACTCGGGCGCGCACGACCTACCTGCTCTTTCGGGCCTGCATTTTTACCGTCTTCCCCGTCCTCACCCTCGCTACCAATACCGAAGAACTCAGCCACCGTGGACACCCCGGCAGCGATCTGCTTAACGCCACGCATGATGAAATCAATCATCTGTTGGAAGCCGACAGTGATTGCCCGCCAAACGTCGCTTGCCATCTGACCGAGGAACTTGAAGGCTATTGCAATGCCGTCAACCAGTGCTTTGACGACGGGGTACTTTTCGACCATCTGACCAATGAACGAATCATTACCATCAATGAAGTTCATGATGTCGTCATAGATCAGCGCGAAGGCAGCAGCAGCAAGCGCGATGGCCGCACCAATAGCAATGATTGGCCAGGTTGCAGCCAAGGTCGCAGCAGCAGCAGCAAGCATTGGCGGGACATACATCACCGCAACCACTGACCCGATAGCGATAAAGAAGCCCGCCACTAAATCCTTGTGGTCTTCCAGCCAATCGAAACCAACAACCAAGGCGTCAATGACCTTGGTGAAGTAGGGCATCAAGCTTGTGCTGATGCTCAAGCCCGCCCGCTCAAAGCCAGCGCTTAATTCGTTCCATGCCGACTTGAACTTTAGCGCCTGCTCGGCGTTCTCCTTGGTGACCACACCTTGCTCTTTCTGCTTGGCAAGCAGCCGCTCAAGTTCTGTGCGCCCCTTCAACAGCATTTCAACGGTGCGGTTGTCGGTGATGCCAAGCTCTTTGATTTTAAAAACGGCTTCGTTCTTTGGCAGCTTCTCGACGGCAGCAGCCAAGTCGAGCATGCCAGCTACTGCACCCTTTGCGTTCCCGTCTGTACCCTTGAGCCCTACGTTGAGAGCCTTGAACGCCTTAGCGGCGCCGGACTCGGCGTCACTCATTGCCTCGCCCATTTTCTCAGCAAGGTCCGTGAGCGAGTCGCGTGCCCCTTGGGCGTCACCACCCGCAGCCTCAGCCGCTTTACCGAAGGCGTCAACGTTCTCAATCGTTTCACCCAACGCGTCTGACGTCTGCTGCAAGGCGACGATCATGTTGGCAGACTCAAACACCCCGCCTATGCTCGCCTTCGCAGCCAGGAAGCCAGTCAGCGCGCCAGCAGCCCCAGTGATAAAGCCGGCCATGGATGAGCCAGTTTTGGCTGCAACTTCATCGGTTGCTTTGAGTTTGTGAATAAGGGCATCGGCTGACAGGGTTGCCTTTTTATTGCCGTCATCAACCGACTTGGTGTCGGATTGAAAGACCGTGACCCAGGTGTCGAGAATACCGCCCATTACTTGCCTCGCTCTCTTGCGTACTCAGCCGCTCGGTACTCGTTATAGCGATTGACCTGCACCATTTCCCACAGGTCAAACGCTTCCTCCATGTCTATCGAGGTTTTGAGGTCGGTGAAGCTGACAGATCCCGCGTGCCCGGTGAGGATGCACGCAATGAATCCGTCACTGTTTGGATAAGCAACGGTAGGTGCTTGGCAATCAATCCGCTTAAGAAAGTCGAGAGATCGCCTTGACCGAAAAAACTGGTGTTGTATTGCAACATGGCGTACTCGATGCGCAACAGTTGCTCGCCGTCAACCACGTGGTTATTGATCAGCGCTTTGTTGACCAACGCAAGCTCTTGACCATTATCAAGCCGAACCGCGACGTGCCGCATGAGCAACTGCATCACCTCCTCAGAGACGTTGTATTCCCCGAGTTTCGGAATGTTGCTCACTGGGTATTTCGCCATCACTTCCCGCATTGGGATTGCGGGAATCTTTGAAATGATGAACGTTTTCACGTCACCATCAGAGTCCTTGATTTCAACATCCTTCGGCTTGATTAGGTCAGACATTGTTAGTTCCCCGTTGGCTTGGTTGTTGCGATGTTTTCAAATGTGAAGCTATACACGCTGTCTTTGTAACGACCGGCAGACGTGGCTGAGCGACCAGGCATGTACGCGCCGCAGTGACCGCCTGAGAGCGTCACAGTACCGCCGTCAGGGTAGTTGCCGATAAACGACACTTCGTCACGTGCAACGCGCTTACCCTTGGCCGCACGGTTGGCGTCAAAGAGGTATTGCAACGCAATGTCATCCTCGCTGCCAGGTACAACCGCAACCTTGATTGGGATGGGCTTAGGTGCCGACCAGTGCACCAAGGTGCCGTTGGCGGTCATTGCGCTGTCAGCAATTTGCACCTCGGGAATGTCGAGCGGGTCAGTACCATCAGCAATCTCGCTTACGGTAACCCCGTTCGGGTAGGTGTTGCTCCCAACGACGCGAAAGCTAATACCCGTCGAACTGATATCTAGCGGCATAATTAACGCTCCAAGTTATACGAGGTTGTGCGAGCCTTCAATTTTGCGCACGACATCATTTTTCGAATAGACGAGAGTGTACACGGCTTTGTATTCCGTGGTGTTGCTCGGGCCAGTGTACGGAACAATCACAACGTCAGCCCAATAGCCGTTGGTTTGCACGTCGCGCCAGGCGTCAGTGTCGCCAGTGATCTGCGTTACTGCGATCTGTTGCAGTGCGGTGAACGGCTTGCCGATGCTGATAACACCGTTGCGTTTTGCTTGAATCACGCGACCCAGCAGCAGGCCCATGACCACCCCGCGCCCTGCGTCATCCGCGCCAATTTGAGCAAGGGAAAGTTGACCGCTAAGGAAGTCAGCTTGCAGCGAGGATTTCAACCACTGCTCATTGAAATGGACGTTCATGTCCAGCGGCGCAGTGGCACCACCAAGCAGATAACCGCGCTGGAAGAACGCAAGCTTTTGACCGGCGTTCGACGTGGTGCCGTAGTAGTTCACACGCAAGGCGTCCATTGCGTTCGCGGTGGTGTCATCGCTTACATCGTTTTCATTGGCAAACGGGCCTTGACGATACATCACGTTGACCACGCAGTTGGTGCGGGCATAGTCAATCGCAGCGCCGATGGCTGCTGGTAGCGATTCCTTGTACTCACCTGCCAGGCCGTTGAGAATCAAACCGGTCGATGCGTATTGCGACAACTGCGCGTACACCTGCGCCGCGTTGGCCAGGGTGACTTGATAGTAGAACTGATATTTGATGTTCAAGCCGGCGTTGTACAGCGCCACGGCTTCGGCTTGGTCAACAGTTACAGCACCCGCAGCAGCGTACGAGAACGAGCCAAACGAGTCAGTCACTTGCTCAGCAATTTGCAACGCCTGCACCGGTTGCTGTGGGGCTGCACCAGGCGAGAAGATAGACAGCGCAGCGCGCCAGCCAAGCAGCGTGCCGACGTCGCCAGTGACAGCAACGCCAAGAGCTACAGGCGCAACACCAGTTGCACCACCGACCAGATTGAACGCACTTGCAACGGCGTCATAGGTAACGGTTGCAGTTGCCCAAACAGGCGCAACGTTCGCGGCACGGATAGCGGTTTGCAGGATGCTCGCAACATCGGCCAGGGTCAGCGCCGTGGAAAAGTTCAAGCCGGCCAGGGACACCGAAACCGCGCCGAGGGTCAGCGGTAAAGTGCCCGCAGTGATAGCGGTGAAGCTTGCGAGAACCGGGTTGGTCTTGGCACCGAAAACACGCGGCTCGCGAGCAACGTCAACATAGGCTGCGAATCGCAGTTCCTTTGCCTTGCTTGCAGGCGGTGGCGAGATATAAGCCGCGTACTGCGCAGCGAACTCAGCATCCGGGGAAGAGCTACCGAACAGAGCAGCAGCAAGAGCACCGATGTCATCGCTCAGGGTTACCACGCTGCCTGCTGGGACTTTCGGGTCAGTGGTGAAACGAAGCCCGCAGCGCGACCGCTCAGCGACTACCTGAGCGCCGACAACCCCGGACGTGATTGGAACGTAGCGGTTAATGCTAATAGGCATGGTGGCCCCTTTATACTCGGTGGATTGCGATATCTGCGGTTTCGATTATCGCAGACTTTTGGATTATGGAACGTCGGTAGCTCATAGTAAATTCAAACATCGGCCCAGCTTCAAACTGTGCACGGTCATTGACTACAAAGTTAGGCTTAGTTGACGGTATCTTTTCAATCCCCATGTTGTTCGCTTTGAGCGCTTTGATGAACGGCGGTGACTTCAGCAGCATCAACGCCAACTTGACGACATCCCCCGCACGCAGCGCGGTAAGGTCGGTTTTGTTGACCGGTGCGAACCCCTGCACCTGATAGGTGATGCGCATCCGCTGCGTTGACGTATCGACCGTTTGCCCTGTGCCAATGTCGTGCGTTGTGTTGTAACCCTGCGCACCGTGCGGGTCATCAGCAATCTCAACGAAGTACAACACCGGACCATCTAGGCGCCCTTGGTTGTCGGTTTGAAAACTGGATACAACCTTGACCTCAGGGTGCCCTTGCTCGGTCAGCATTGCCAACATCTGCGCCCGAAAGAACTCTGCAATTTCGTTATTGTTCATCAGTCCGCAACCCCAATGTCAACAAACATGGCTGACTGCCAACCATCTACGTCGTTCCACGGAACATCCGATACCGTGCTGTACTTGCGCCCGTTGCGCTCGCACAGGTCAGGCGACTCACCTCGGTTGATAGAGTTGATTTGCTCAGTGGTGTAGAACATGAAGTATTTCTTTGTCAGGTCGAGCCCTAGCGATTCATATTTTGTTTGGTCCACCGGCTGCCATGAGCCCTCAACAGGCACCTGCGCGGCATACGTGGTCACCCATTCACCAATAGCGTTCTCCACGCGGGCTGTGGCTCGGCTCAGTGCGATCTGCTGGGGTGTGATGACCGTGAGCGCGATGGATAAAAGGTTGCTGCCGGGTACGCTCATAGCGCTGCATCCTTAGCTGTGGTCTGGTTGGTCAAACTGGTCTGCATATAGCCAGTGTCATGCAACGGGTCTTTGTTCACTTCCTCAACGCTGAGCCCCCGCTTCCTTGCCCGAGCTGCAACAGTTGAGTCTGCGAGCTTTTCGAACTCGGCGGTTGCCAGGGTCTTGCGAATGTCGCCGGCTATCTGCAACCCAACAAGGTCGTACATGTTGGTCGCGGTGTGCTTGCCGTCCATCACTGACTTCGAACCCTTGGCTATGAGAACGCTCCACCCCTTCTGTTTCTCGGTCTGCGTTGCGCGCACAAAGGAACGCGGGGGTTGCCCGTTCTCAGGGTTACCAAACTCAGCAATGACCGCAGCGTATGCAACCGGTACGTTACTGTCAGGGTATTTGGCAGTCGAGAACCAGCCAACCGCAGCTTGCTTGCTTTGAAGCTCGGCAAGTCGCTTGGCCAGCACCTGGCGCCCAACCCCCGCCCCTCTGCTAACGATCACCGTAAGCGCATCCGACCACGAGGAACACCGAAGACACCCCGGAACGCCAAGCCCTCAGGTGCGCCCCCAACGATGCCACCGCCCCGCGACAGAATACGCAGTAGGGCCAACAGTTGCTTGCCGTATGGCGTGGTGTTAAGCCAGTAGGCCCAGGCGCTCTTGCTCTCAGGCGGCACCAGGCTCACCGATACCTTGTCGATAGTGGCCCCGGCAACCGGCGCGGTGCTGGTGTTGCCCGCAACGATGAGCTGATTGAGCCACGCAAGGTGAGCGGTCATCAAGTCGAGGGCGAGTTGCAGTTGCGCCCCGCTCATGCCGCCCCAATCGCTTGGGAAAATGTACGCGGTCGCCATAGTAAAATACCCCGACAGTTGCCCATCGGGGTATTTGGTTGTGCTCGTGAACGCTGGGAACTGTTCGCGAAAGGCGACCGAGTTAAAAGTATGCTCGGCCATGGTGTCTCACCTTATTTGCGGTTGCGGCGTGGTGTGCCAGTTGGTGGCGGGGTATCAAGCTGCACAGTGTTGACCACGGTGGGGGCTTTCAAGCCCTCGGCCAAATAGTCCTGCTCAACGTCAGGCGCCGAGTCGTCGCGGCCTTCCATGTCGCTTGCAGCCAGATCAGCGTCACGAATGTCCTTAACACTATCAATGGTGATGAATCCGCCTTTCTTGTGGAACTTGAACACCGCGTCATTTTCGAGAAACGCCAGCTCATCGTCAGTTACCTGAGTGCCGACGCCACGCGGGGTGATGATGGTCTTGCGGTGAGCGACGTTCGCACCACCATTGATGGTGACGGATTTACCGGCAACGCTCAGGCCACCGGGTGAAGTTTTCCATTCGGTGTAAGTCACTGCACCGGTCATGGTCGAAAAAATCAATGGCATGTCAAAGCCCTTCTGTTGTTTGGATAAGGGCGCCCAACATAGCACGCCCTTGACGGTTTGTTAAACGCCAGTGATGCGGTACACGGCGAACGGACGGGTCACCATCACACCGGCCAGGGCGTTGGTATAATCCTCAACGGTGGTTTTGACGTGCTTTTCAATGCCCAGCGGGTGGACCTTGGAAGCGATCAGTTGTTGAATCACCTGACCTGCGTCATCACCGGTTGCGTCAACCTTCTCGACATAGATGTAGCAGACGTTGGCGCCGCCGTTGGCCGCGTCGAATTCCGGCGCGTCTTCGGTACGAACGTTCGGGTAGTTCTCTTTCAGCCACTCGCCAACCGTGGTGGTGCCCAGGTCGTTAGGGATGCTCAAGAACTCAATAACGCTGACACCCGTGGCCAAGGTGATTGGCGCTTTCTTCGGATCGATGTTGCCGCCCGAGCGGGTGCGCAGTGCAGCGAACGCGGTGCGCAAGTCCTTGATGATTTCGAGGAAGGTTTTATCCATCCACTTGGTGGAACCACCAGCACCGGCAGGCACGGTTGCGTAAGCCAACAGACCAGGGTCGTTGAGCAGGCCGTAGGTGCGGTTGCTGCCGTTGTTGAACCCTTGGAAGCCCAGGCGGTTACGCGAGATTTCCAGCGCCATCATGGCCGCGTCACGCTTCTCGCCCGCTGCGTTATCTTTCATCAGCGCGGCGCGTGCGTCTTCCAGTGCACCAACCTGGAAACCTTGTTCGAAGCGCACGATGTCGCGCTCTTCGTACGTTGCGTTGTAGCTGGAAAACGGAACGTTGCCGTGGTCGCTGTAGACCTGTGCAGCGCCGACCGATTCCATGACCTTTTGAACAACGCTGCCCATTTCCCAGGAACCAACAACACGCTCACCCAGCAGTGCGTCAATCTTGCGCGCCGAGGTGAGAATACGGATGGTGCCAGGTAGCCACGCCTGCGTGAATTGCAGCAGGGTTGCAGCACTTGGCGTGGTGATCATCGCGGCGTCCATCGCGAAGGTCATACGGCGGAAATCGGCCTCGGTCAAGTCAACGCCGATGGCGTCCAGACCCAAGCCACGGATACCGTGAGCTTTGATTTCCTCGGGGGTGATGTTCATCACGCCAACATTTCGGGCGTGAGTAGTAGAGCGGGTGCGGCTCGGTTGCAAGTGTGCCATGTTCGCGGCGTCCCTTAGTTGGTCAGTTTGATGCAGATGACGTCGCCGCCAGCCAGGTCAGTGCCGATGCGATACACCACGGCGTTAGGCACAGCCAGGCTCAAGGCCGGTACTGCGGTTTCAGCAGGTACGGTTGCGATCACACCGGTTGCGATGGTGTAAATCACTTTGTCGCTGATCTGAGCCGGGGCCGCAACGCTCACCCACACCATGCCCATTTCGAAGAACGTTGCGATGCTGCCAGGCTTGACCAGCAGGCTTGGTGCCAGTGGGCCACCGGCTGCGGTGCCGTAGTTGATCAGCTCTTTTGGAGTGCCAGCGATACCGCCGAATTGCAGGTCGACGTTGCCAGCGGTGTCACCACCAGGGCCATACAGACCGGTATCGCGGTTCTTGGTGAAGTAGCGGCCAAGCACGCAGTTAGCTGCGGTGGCGGCTGGGTCGATGGTGCCAGGGGTCGCACGCAGCGGGCCGTCAAATGCCAGCTCGCCAGGAATACCCGCGCCAATGTCTTTGTTCACGGTTTGCTGAAACATTATGCTTTGCTCCGTTCGGCTTGCTTGAGTTGCATCAGAGTCGGCTTACCGTCTGCTGCGTCCATTGCGTCAACCATGCCATTGCGCACGGTGACGTCTTTGCTTGGGTCGCCCTTGGCGATCAGCCAACCCTTGAGGCTCGAAACCTCAGTACCCTTGTCGACGTTAAGACCAAGCTTCTTGACGCCATACGCAGCAATCTGCGCTTCTGTCTTGCCCGAGTGGTCAAAGACACCGACGTGTGGTTTCAGTTTCTTTGCCAGTGCGTCACCTGCTTGCAGGGCTTTGAACTGCGCCAGCACGCGGGAGTTGACAGCCGCGTCCATCGCTTCGACGGTTACCGGGGCTTCGTCCTTGGCTGGAACGTCGGCATCAGCAGCGGCTGCGGCTTTAGCTGCATCGTCTTCGTCCTTGGCCGCGACAACTTCTTCATCAGTGGCTTTGACTTCTTCGTCCTTGGCCGCGACAACTTCTTCATCAGTGGCTTTGACTTCTTCTTCGTCTTCGACCACAACCTTTTCAGGGTCGGTGGACGGAACGAGCTTTGCAATTGCCTCGGCCAATGCGGCCAAGAGTTTTTGGATTTCGTCCATTGCGGATGCACCTTTAATGTCGTTGTGGTCGAGAACTGCAACGCTTGGCCCCATCCGCCCATCATCAACTGATGCTAAGTGGTTGCCACGCAGATTCCGCTGTATTAAATCATATTTCTCACCGTTGTACTCACCAGGCTTCCATTCGTATGCGCACTGGTAACCCAACGACAATTCACGCTTGCCGTTTGCAACTTCGTTCTTGTGCGCTTCGGAAAACAACTTGATGTTCGAATAGACCGTTTCGTCATTCGCATCAAACAACACTTGCTCACCGGTAACGCCGCCAATCCCCTTTTCCTCAGGGCGCGTATAGCCCTTGTCGTCGCTGCCTAACATGGTGTGGTCATTGATCCACGGGATGAGCGTGCAGCTCAACAGGAACTCAGGTTTTGCAAGTTCCTCAGCAGAACGGAAAACCATGTAAACCTTCTCAGGGTCAAGGTTCTGCTCTTTGATCATGTCGGGGCCGAGGCTGGAACCCAGGTACGGGAACACACCAACCTTGCTGATTGGGTTGCGCGCAACTTCAAACCAGCCGTTGAAATCCTCGACGCGTTGCGTGCTCGCCATTATTCGTCATCCTCATCGTCAAACGTAACTATTGGTCGCATTGTACAGCGGCAGTTGTAATCGTCACCAGGCAATCCACGCTCACCGGTTTTCTTGTCAATAATAGGTGGGTCGTTGATGTCGAATATCCCGCCGTTCAATCCACCCTGAGCCGGCGTGTGCAGGTGATACGGGCGCGGCTCTTGGCTGCCACCACTGTGCACCCACTCAAATTTGGTGACCCCGTTGGCGCGCATCCGCTCGCTGTTGATGGCGGTGTAGGCCTTGCGCGTCTGGTCGAGGGCCACCAACTGCGCGTGCCGCTTGGCCTCACCGTACCGCTCTTCCATCTTGGGTTGAAGGTCAGCCAGGCCGTTACCCTTGCGCAGCGAATCGTTGACGTCCTGTTTCACCTTGTCCAGAAACTCAGCGGGAATGCGGGTGATCAGGTCAACGTTGTCAGCAATGCGCGACTTGATAGCCTTGGTGACTGCTGGTGTGTTTTTCATCTTGAGCGTCATATCGGCGCTCGTTGACTTAAGGGACCGCTCAAGGTTGGTGGTTGCGTTGCGGTCTACGCGAGTTAGAAACCCCGTGGCCAACGGCGTTGCTTTCGCTGCGAACTTGGAAGCCAGGCGTTTGGCGAGACGCGACCAGAAGTCGTCGGCAGCGTCTGCCGCAGCAGTATTTGAAAACTCGGCCAATACTGCCTTGGCAACCTCTTCGTGCATTTCAGTTGTGAGCGCTTCCAAGTCGCGAGCGTACGCAGCCCCCACTGACACCGAGGGCTTGAGGGTCAACGCCCGCTTAGACTCAGTGCCCAGCGGGGTTGGCTTGCGCACAAGACGCACCTTCTTTTTGATCACAGTGGCGAGCCGCTATCAGCGTCGAAGTAATGCGACTCGCCATAGCCGCCCTCAACCAGCTCAGGCGGCACACCGTCCAACTTGGCCGCCTCAAGGGAATGATGACCGTCGATGACCACGCGGTACTGCTTGCCGGTCACAACGTCCATGATGACGGGCGACACCTGCACCTGATAGTCCTTGGTGCCGCGCTTGGCCTCAACAATCTGAGGGTCTATGCGCAACTGGTTGGTGATCAACTGCGGCTCATCAATACCCGCGTCAAAACCTGGCTGTGCGGGCGCTGGGGGCTGACCAACCTTTGGCGCATCAGGCGTACCGTCAAGGTTCTCATCAGGGCGCAGCGCCTCAGCGATCCCGGTGTAGCCGCTATCCTTGTCAGCACGAATGCGGTCGCGAGCGTCATAACCGTCAATCGCCCCGGCAGTGACAAGTGCGTCATCCGTCTGCGCTTTGATAAGGTTGATTTCCGCGTACTCTTTAGCTGTTGGGCTGTCGAGCGGTGCCCAACTGATGACAGTTTCCAGCGGCTCCCATGCAACGTCCTTCTTGCGCATGTACGGCAGCACGACCGAGTGCATGACCAGTAGGTGATGACGCTCAACCAGCTCGGTTGGGGCGCCCGCCTGGATCGACTCAAGCTCTTCGTGATAGCTGGCCTCATCGTACTCACCAGTCGCGTTGAAACCCTTGGGTGCTGTCATCAGCAACTTGGTGCCAGGGACGTTGAGGATTGCCGCGACCAATTGAAAGTTGGTCATGATCACAGCGTCAAGGTCTGCCAGGCTGGTATCGAACTGCGTGTACTTGTCGTTGGTGTCACCGACCGTGACCGCGTAGTTGCTTTGCAGCTCAGCCTGTTGACCAAGGCGCTCAGCGTAGCGAGGCCCGAGCGCAATACCTTCCTCAAGCTCAGTTTGCAGGATCACCGTGCGCTTAGTCAGAGCGAGCTGCGGGGCTTCGTTGGCTGTGCGCTCTGACGCATAGACGCGTTCGAAAACCTTTTGAGGAACCGGAATCCCGCCGTACAGATAGGACGGCTTGAGGATGTCGATCACGTCACCCTCACGGTAAATGATGAGGTGTGAGCGGTGATAGCGCTTGCCGTTGATCACCCAAAACTTCGGCTCATAGAAGTGCATTGAGTCAGGGCGGGTGCTGCCAGCGATGTCAAGTTCTGGAATGCACCAGTACGGGTCGACCTGCACAATCCCCTTGTAGCTGCCAGGTGTCACCGCGTCGATGTTGAACGGCAGTTCATAGAACTGAGGGTCTGTGCTTTCGATCTGGAAGAACGCAATACGGATGCCGAAAATCTTGCCCTTATAGATCAGCTCGACCATGTTCTTGTGCAGCTTAAAACGCTTGTCGAGGCGCTTCATCATGTTGAGCACGTCGGGCGCTTCAAGGTCGCCGCCGTCAGGGGCATGGATGTCGAAGCCGTGGCGAACAGCATCACGTGCTGGGATCAAACAACCTTTATCAATCAGCCAGTGCTGCGCCAGCATGCCGGCCAACTGGTGACCGATAAACGTCTGGCTCAGGAACCAATCAATGATGGCTGGCATAGGACCGGGATCGATGCCCACGCCGTAACCCTGCTTGATAAACCCGTTAGCCCCCTCGCTACTGTCAAGGCTGTCGAGGCCGATACTGACGGCAGGCTTTGGCGCCAAACCCACCAGGGTGCGCAGACGGTCAGGCAGTGACACGCGATCATCTGCTAGGCGTCCTTCGGCCTGATCAGTCGAGAACATGCCCGAGCTGCGAGGCGCCTTGGCTTCGGGTTCAAGCGGTGGCACAGGGTCACCCTTAGGCCCAAGCAGCCAGCTAAAGAAACGTTTGAACATGGTGAACCCTCTTAGAAGCCTGAACGGCGTGCGCGCTTGGAATAAAGCATCATGCAGGTGTCCGCATAGTTTGGCGAGCGTGAGCCCTGCGGCGCCTTGTCAATGAGGATCTTACCACTACCGTTTTGCGACCACGTAGGTTGACTGAGTTCTTGAGTCAATTTAGTCAGCGCCTTTGCCGGAATCTTTTTACTGTCAAAGCTGACGATTTCAGCAGGGTCATACGGCAGACCTTCAACGACGGCACGATACGTCATCTTGAAACGTTCCATCAGACGCCACCATTCTTGCGCTTTACGGTTCGCAAAAAAGTCCTCGTTGGTGCGACCCTTGCGACCATGCTCACCCTTGAAAACCTCTTTGTCTTTTTCGATCACAGCGCCCGAGCCGCGAAACGGGTTCGCCTTCTGCTTGTCCTTGTTGCGCTTCTCGTTGAGAACCCTGGCGTCACCGCGAACACCAACACCCAGGCCGTCACTGTCAAAGTCCCAATCATCTATACCGTTGTCGTCGGCAAGCTTAAAAGCGTAGGCCGTCGTGGCGAACGTGTCAGAACCTTTACCTGACCAGGCTTCTATGAATTCCATGACCACGCCGTGACGGTTGCCCCAGCAGTTCAAGTCAATGCCTTCGTCAGCAACGTCAAGCGCACCCCGTCGCTCACCGCTCGCTGTGAATCCAAGTTTGACATGCGCGTCAATCGCGGCCTGCACCCATTCACTTGGAATGAGGATGCCAGATTTGGAAGCGCTGAAATTCAGGTCGATTTCTTGAGCGATGATTATCGGGTTGTCGATGTCCTCGCATTTCTTCTTGTACCAGGCGTCATCCTTGCGAGGATCATCGCGCCAGTGGAACGTGAAGACCCGGTGTTCTGGCCAACTGTGCACCTTGTCAGCGAACGGATTGTCACGACCGTTGACCGAGCTGACCGATATCCGGCAGTTAGTGGTTGCCGATAGCGCAGCGTCGATCAGTTGCGGGCGAGGCTGAAAGGCTGATTCATCGTCGAAGTACAGCGCGGTACGACCACCCCGCCCAATGTTGTCGCCGGCCTCGCCCTTGATGATTGATTGGGTTTCAGGGATGTAAATCTTGAGGTGACTGCTGTGGTCCTTGTTGGCCGAGTTGAAGCCGCCCCGGAACTCTTCGGGTAGGTGGTCAAGGAACATGCGTCCTTTATAGAACAGGGTGTCAGGGTCACCCACCTTGTCCACCAAGTCTTCCTTGCGCGAGCCAAACCCAATGTTCATGTTGCTGCGGAAAAGGCACAGCGTTGCTGCCAGTTGCTGGCAGACCACCGAGAGCCCCATATCCCGAGACTTTGGCGCAACCGCAGACTCGCCCGCACGCCAGCGCTCAAGCACCCAGGCTATAAAGTCCAGTTGCTTGGGGAACAGGATCATTGGGACGATGGGCGACAATCCGCGCTCAATCAACCGGGGGTCGTAAGTAACGCCCCAGTCTGAAACAAAGTCGGCGGGGTTCTCCCGGTAGTGCAGCTTGAGCGCGGGGATGATTGCGGGGTTCTTGCGAATAGCGGCTAGATTGTCTAGCCGCTCTTGCAGTACCGCACGATAGTCAGGGTGCTTGAAATCAAACGCCATCAGTTACGCCTTGATGAATTTTTGGGCGGCAATACTCAGCAGTCCCACAACGCGGGCGTTATCACAAGGACCACCAGCAACCCAGGTGTCAAGCTCACCGTCAACTTCAAACACCACCAGCGCTTGGCGCACATCACCAAGACAGTTACCCTCGACGGTGTTTGCCAGCTCCCGCAGGAATACCGCCACATCGCCGTTGCAATTCGCAAAGCCTGTTATCGGTAGAGCTTTGATGTTGCTCACAGCTTCACCTCACCTATCCAGTTCCAGCAGTCCGCCTGATCACCCATCACGCACCGGCAGTGCTCACCAAGTTCGCAGCGTTCAATGATGGCCACGCTGTTGGCTTTGATTGGGTATTGCTCGGTGCTGTACAGAGTTGCGCACAAACACGGGTTACTTGAGCAGCACTCACAGACGCCACCCTTTATGCGTTCGCTCAGGCTCTCTGCCTGTTCGCAAAAGCACTGGTTGAAATCAAGGTCCGTGCCGCACGACTTGCACAGCGTCGGAACCCTTGTGGCAGCGCACGGACCTTTGTGACCGCGCTCCCGAGAACACGTCCAACCCTCTGGCGGTACTTCACAGGGCTTGGCGATTACCGTGACCAGGCCGTTGGGCAGCGTGACGAATTCTTTAACGTCGTTGATGTTCATCGCCCTATCTCCAATTCAAATCTTTGACGACTTCATTGACGTACTCACGGCGCTTGGCGTCATCAATAGCCGCCTGCTCAACCGTGATGATTGACATGTCCTGATAGCGCCCAGCTTTATAAGCCTCGTGAATCTTGGCGCGGAATTTGCGAACGCTCATATGCAGCTCGCTTGTGCCACTGCGGTTGTTGTTCATGGCAGCACCTTAAAGGTTGGCAGCTTCTCGCACAGCGCCCGCAGGTCACCGCTACCAACCCAAGAGCATTTGATAACCCGCAAATCGTGCTCGTACATGATCTGATAGAAATCAATTTCAAGCACCCCGCCAACGCTTAGAGTGAGGTCAACGAAGTTAACTGTCTCGGTTGCGCGCAGGGTTTTGAATGGAAAGTTCATCACAGCACCCCTACAGATTTGCAAATGTTGGCCAGTGCCTGCGACCGTAGGTGGTCCCCTTTCTGCGCGTACAGGATTGCCATTGCTTTGAGGTCAGGCGCCAAGAGGGCCAGCACATCTCGCAGGGTGTCGCGTTCGTGGGTGATGGGTGCGATGCAGAATTTAAAAACCTGCTTTGCCAAATCGTGCGTTTCAGCCTCGGTATATTGCAGCCCCATTTCCATTTGGCGCACGTCAGAACGTTGCACGTACAACCTGTTAAGCAGGTCAAACACTTCGTTTTCATTTTGCATTGTCATCCCCTTGCGTTCTTTTTGATGAATTCCGCGTAAACGTTCGCGGCTTCAACCGGGTCAGCCGGCAGCGGCATAGTAGCAGTTACTAACGGCTCACCGTTAGCGCCAGTTACGCGCAGGTTGTCAGGCGTCATTCCGTGGAACTTGGCCAGGTTGGCAAGCGCTGCATCCTGATCGCGTGTCAGCACCTGCATGCCCTGCGCGGTCTGCTTGACCCCTGCGTACAGGCGCCGGCCTGCGCGGCTCAGTTTGCGGGTGTCAGCAAAGAACGTATCAAGGTGCCCCTCACCTTTGCACTCGCTGCACTCAGGGTGCGGGCGGAACGTGAAGTTGAAACCATAGCCGCCCTCATCGCTCGGGATGGCCTGGCGGGGTTCGCCTTTACCTGGCTTGCTTTTAAGTGCCTGGCCCAACACGAACGCGAATTCCGCTTTGTCCTTCCACTGATAAAGGTGACCACGCCCGTAGCAATGTCGGCAACAGCGCCTCAAGTTGCTCATCAGCTCGTTAGGATCAGCGGTCGCGATGTCCTGCCAAATTTCAAGAATTTGCTTAATTCCAAATTCAGCATCCTTGCTCACCTTTTTTTGCAACGTCTCAATAAGCTCTTTGACCTGCTTGCGGTTCTTAACCTGATAGCCTTTTTGACTAATCTCAGAATTTGAGAGTCCTTTTGTGACGTACGCAAATTTGTAAGATTCACCAGGTTTGCCACACTCGACGTATTTCTTGGCAAATTCAGCCTCTTCCTTCGAAATTCGACGTTTTTTCATAATCTCAGCTCTCAAATGTGAAAAGGTCCCAAGATGGGGTCCCAAGCCTGTTACCCCTGAAACCCTTATAAACCGTGGCCTGTAGCCAAAAGGTCCCAAGTCCCAAGTTGAAAATATCTAAATGCATAATGTACGAGACATACACGACTATAAATGATGACCACCTATACAGAATTGCGAGTCTCTTGTGTGTAGCTACTTTTACTTCTACTTGGGACCTTGGGACCTAAAAGAGAAGAAAGCTATATAAACCGGGGCTCTCAGCGGGTCCCAAGTCGTTTTAACCTGGGACCTACTTGTTACCCTTGGGACCTGATCAATTATTGACCAACGCTTGAAGGTGCTGAATTTTCGTCAGCTCCAACATGGACCGCAGAGTCTCGTTGTCATTGTTCGCCACCGTCCCACGCTTCCACCAAACACGGTGGGGCTTGCCATCCCACTTGAGCTGACGTACCGGTGAGAAGCCCATTCTCGTGAGCACGTGGTTAACCGCAGTCGTTTTCGGAATGTCCAACCCGTCCTGCACGCAAACGGTCCTCATAGCCGCTGTTAAGCTGCTGGAGCTTAAAACGAACTGACCGACACCCACGGCCCCGGTTTCGATACATTGACGCGCCACGGCCTCATGAGCGTCTTCCCCACCCGCTTGCATTTCATGCTTCTCTTCGGTGTCCGGCGCTTTTGAGTTTGGCTTGAAATTCGCGCTAACCGTGTACTCAGTTAGGAACTTGCGCCACTCACCACGGCGGACATCGGTGAGGCTGTCAAAGATCATGTCGTAATGCGCGGTCAGCCCTTCGGTCGTCAGGCTCAACGCACCTGCCAAACCTGTCAGGCTGTTGAATGGCGAAAAGATCACCCACCACCGCCTGTCGTTGTCTTCCAGCGGCACCGCGTCAACAAAGTTGGTGAACGCAATGTAGTTGGTGACGTTGATAATCGACGCACCAGCAGGGCGACCCTTGCGGTTGATCTTGAGCGTGTTGTTGGTGATGGGCTCTTTGATCGCGTTGGCCACGGCATAACGCTTGGCCCCGGTGATCATCAGTTCTTCAAACGCCGTGACGCACGAGCCCTCTTGCCAGTCCCCGAAATCTGAGCAGACCAACTTGGCGCCAACGCTGGTGGCATTGGCAAATCCCATCACCGCCTGCATGACGTTAATGATGAGCGACTTGCCGTCACCTGGCATACCTTTAATGATTGGCGCGTACCGGCATTTCTTGCCAGGGTTCTGCGCACACCAGGCCATCCAGTCGAGTAGGTTTAGATAGACCTCATTCCGGTTACCGCACAGCGCTTGAAGGTGGCGCAAGAACGCTTGAATGGCATCAATCCCACCTTGGGTATAACCGAGGGCGATTTCAGGCACGGTGCTCGGGCTGTAGAGGTTGGCGTACCAACGACCCTCATGGTTGAAAATGCTCTCTTTGCCTGGCAGGTACATCGTGTCACCCACGGTGGCGGTGTTCCAACGCTGCAAGCACCACTTGGCTGCATCCTCACGGTCGCCGTTCGGCTTCTGCGGCATCATGCGCTCATATTGCGCATTGAACGCGGTGCGGCTCATCGTGCTGGCGGTCATCAGGTCAAAGAAGCAATCGGTGGCCATGACGTACACGTGGCGGTTTGCCCACTCAGGAATGATCCCGCCGTCTTCGTCCTCAACCACCTGCAAGCGCACCATGGCCTTGCAATCACTGATGCTGACCGGGAACCCCCAATCACTCATGCGCTTCTTTATAGCCGCTGCCAGCCAGTCACGGTCGAGCATTGCAATTGAGCGGTCAGCAGCTATTTGCGGCACCACGTCATTGCGCAGGTCCGCGTCATCGTTGCAGCTCATGATGAGGTCAAAGTATTCGCCACGTGTGGTGCCGGCCTCAACGGTCACAGCGCTCTCAAGGCGCTGCACAGTCTCCTTGTCCTGGCACACGTTGCGGGTCTGCTCACAAGCCTTGCGCACCGTCAGCTCAGCCAGGTACGTGCGGTGGTCGGTCCACTTAGGGCGCACCAACTTTGACTGCCACATAAGCCGCACCATGCGCTCAGCATCGCAACCGGTCCAAAAGGCCAGGTGGGAAGCAAGCGCAAAGTCAGCCCCGGTGCCGTCGTACGGCAGATCATCAAGGCGCTCATCAGGATAATGCTCGGCCAGCACCTGCACGTTGCCGGTCCAAAGGTCCGCAAAGGTCGCCTTACCACCAAACATGGCTGCACCTGAGCGCGACTGCATCGCCCGCCTGATCAGCTCATTGTCATCGGTGGGACCGTTCCAGTCACTGCGCGGGCCATCACCCTGCAAGACCGCCACGGCAGTGTCAGGGGTAAAGATGTTGGCTGCGATGTACTCGGCCTGATGCTGTAGGTGGGTGTCGGCTGATCCCCACGCTTGGCCGCTGGTGCCAAACGCAATACCGCGACCGCTGGTGTAGAGCTCAAGACCAACGCCAGGGTTCGCAACAGTCCAAGCTTTGGTTGGTCGGGTACGGTGACCGGGTGGCGGGCAACCTCGCCCTATGAAGTGAATGCCCTTGCCTGATGAGCTGTACTCAAAAAAGGCGCCTGGCAGGTTTTGGTAGAACCAGGCTCCCCATGGTGAAAGGCTACCATCAGGGTTAACGCAATTGTCGACATCAAGGAACCAGTAACCACAGCCACCAGTAACCATAAAACCGAGCGAGTAGGCATAGCCGTCAAGTCTCCCCAGGTGAGCATTAAGCTGAGCCGTGGCTATCTCGTGCGACGTCCAGTTCTCGGCAAGTTGTGCATCCATCGGTGCAACGCGACCGTCAGGGTAAACAGGTCGCTTTATGAATTTCCCCGGTTTCGCAGGGTCGGGGGTTAGCCGCCACACGAACCATTGATTGATGGCGGTCATTCCCGCCAAAGCTGTTGCGAGCATTGTCATTGCCTTATTTTAACGAAAACGCCCGATGCACTCTAGAATGGCTGCCAAGCTCCAAGGGTCAGTACCCCTGTCTAGAGTGCATCGGGCGTCTTACTGATTGGGTGAACTTGGCGGGGTGAGTAGACCACAAATTACAGCAGGGGTGCCAGCATCAAATCGCAGGCAAAGAAAAGCCCCGAGGTAGGAACCCTACGGGGCTGAGGTGACTCACAGGAAGCGCTGACAAGGAAACTTTATCACATTGTGCACATAATAAAACCCTCAAATGATCGAATGGGTAAAACAGGGAACGCTTGGTGTGATGCACAATAGACCACAAATAACAGACAAAGAAAAGCCCCGGCGCTGGGGAAAGCAACCGGGGCTCAGGTGTAGCCAAGCAATGACAATGCACGGGCGACTTTACGCACTCACCGGAACACTGTCAAGCAGCTCTTTGGCCCGCAGCTCAATAGCACTGCTCGCGTCCTTGTAGCCTTCCAACCAGTGACGGCGCTCCCAATCCTTGCAGGCTGGTGGCGGTGTGCATGGCTTGCCGCTGCGGCGCTGACTGGCCCCGCCGTGATACCAACGTGTCTGAGTCATTGCGGCTGCTCCGCTGTTGGTAGTTTCATGTCGTCGCGCTGCTTCTGGTTAAACCCCTCATGCCAGATATAGAACTTTGGGGTGCGGTCAAGATACGGGCACGGGACCGCACCGCTCGCGTCATCGGTCTTGGCGGCTTCATAGCCCTCTTTAAACCATTTGCTATTGCGCACTATCAAACCCCTTATTCCAAAATTGATGTTCCGGCGAACCCTTCTTGTGTGGGTTCATTCCCCGACCGCCACCGCCAGTGCGCAAGCACGCTCTTGCATATTGCGCACCCCGGTCAAAAGCGCACTGCTCACGTGTATTGCTGGGTTTCTTCTGCATCAATCAGTTCCTTGTCTTTATCGTTCCAGCCGGCCAACCACCACGACCAGGCCCATTGCATATAAGCGTTCGGGTTCGTCAACTTCCCAACACCATCAAGTCTTGCTTTCTCACCTTGGTAATAGGGTCGCGGATACTTCAAACCGGAAACCCCTTTGCAACGTTGGTGACCACGGCGTTGCACATCTGCAAGTGATACTCAACGTCGGTGTTCGGGGTGCGTACCTCATGCTCTTGTGAGTTGCCAACCTTGAGGTTTATTTTTCCGTCGATGATAAACGTTTGATCCATGTCAACAATCAACCGCACGCACTGGCCCCAATTGGCCAGCGGATAAAAGTGCTTGCCGTTCGCGAACACCATGAACTCATAGCGAATGTGGCGAACGTCCACGGTGTAACCAGCCGCCAGGGCTGCGCGGGCTTGCAGTTGCAAGTCAGCCTTTGGCAATGCCGCAACATCCTCGGCGGTCACAACCGGCTTGATAGTTCCAACGCTCATCGCACAACCTCCTTGCGCAGCTCTTGGTACTCAAGCTGCTCGTACGAGTCCAGCGGGTCACCCGACAACATGCGGTCGCCAAGTTCCTTGAAACGGTCAAAGCTGCTGACACCTTTGGGTATTGGAACAACAGGCGTCATAGTGCAACCGAACCGCATTTCGCCATCAGCCCCAACTATCACGCGGCGCCCCAAGTCATCAACGAAGGTTCGCGCAGGTGCTTGAGCCCATGCCGTATTTGGCTGCAACCGCTCAGCTTCATACTCGTTGGACTTCTCAACCCGACCAGCCGCTTTGCCTGCGCGGTATCCACGGTTGAACATTTCGGTTGTCGCGATCACGATCACATAGACCGGCAACCACAACCCGCCAGTGAGCAGGGCCAACAAGATGTGCAGCCAGTGTTTTACCTTTTTCATTTCAGCAGCTCCTGCGCATGTAACGATAAAGTTTGTCGAGGTGTGCAGCCTTTGCACCGGTAACTTTAACGTGGCTGCGGTTCCTATCGCTGTACCAGAATTTGTGGATCAGAACGACCCGCTCGGCTTCGATGTTGGTCCGGTAATCAAAGTCACCTTTGGTATCTTTACCGACGTATTTAATTCGCTTTCCCATCACTCATACCCCTCAGAACATTCTAAACACACGTCGCCCAAGTCTTTGCAGATGCTGCACTCGGGCGCCTTTCCAATCTTGCGCAACTGCTTCTCGCTTGGAACAAACCCACTAGCAGGTATTGCAACCAACTCGACCGCACCACCGTGGGCAACACGAATCATATTGATGACCAGCTCCCGCCAGTCGGTGAACTCGTGCCGCTCGCACAGCTCGTTGAGCATGGTGTTGATCGTGGCCGGCAACGGTAGCATGCGGTTGGTGATACCCAGCTTCTCGGCAGTCTCTTTGGCACGGGCGTACTGCTCGGCCTTGTACTGCGCGTTGGACTTCTTAGCCATTAGCGGGTGCCCCAAATCCGAACCGCAACGTACGAGACTGGGAGTAGACCAATAAACAACCGGTGTACGTCGAGCACGTCGGGTGCGGTGAGCATGGCAGCGATAATAATCGCGAGGTGAATTAGGTTAGCCATGGCAGTTTATTGCCCCATCCCGAATACTGCCATAGCGATCAGCGACACCCCGAACACCAAGCCGGCGCCGTACCAGATAGCCCGAACACGAGTCATTGGGTAGGCTGCACCGAACGCGAGCGGGGTGCCCATGGCGCGCATGTCTTCCACTGTTAGCGGTGTCGCGCCGACGTAAGGAACACCGGGCTCACGGTCGGCTGCGTAGAAATCAAAGCGCTTGCTGTCAGGCAGCGGTGAGGCTGAGTAGGTATCGCCACACCCACAAGCCAAGCGCCCTTGGTTGCAGTTGCACAGCGCGTGGCGGGCTTGGCGGTCTTCGAACGCTTTACCGCAAAGGCGATTCCAGCGGAATGCGCGGTTTGCAAAGTCTTGGTCGGTTTCACCGGTACGGCGACTGATCATCAGCATGTCAAATGCTCCGCAGTGCTTGAGCGTTCAACAAGGCCGCTTCCTCAGCGGTTGGGTAACGCGGCTGACCCGCGAGCTTTTGCAAAATGGCTTTCAAGAGTTTCATGTCCTGCCCTCGTGTTGGTAAGGCGAACGATAGAACTCTATTAACGGTCTGTCAACAATTAAAAAGCCCCACCGGTTGGCAGGGCTCTTAACGACGTAAAGAGTTCTAGGCAACAAGGCGCAACTCCATTTGTGCACTCTTCAAATACTGGTCCAAAAGCTTACGTACCTTGGCTTCCAGCTCTTGCTGCTTGTTGGCGGTGAGATTGTCCCGCACCACGATCACGTCATGCCACAGCACCCCGGTCAGCGTGTGCGGTTCGGTCACCTGTACACCAATTAAAGCAGGGTCAGCTTTTGGTGCAGGCTTTTTCAGATTGATAGCCCTGCGGATTTCTTCCATGTTTTTGCAGTTCGCAATTTTGATTTTGAACCCCAGCGCCCTGCGCACCGTGGACACGTATACCCCGACCACGTGAGGTGCTGGGGTATCGCCGGCCTTCGGTCTACCCTGGCGCCGGGTCCACTTGTTCTGCGCGTACGCAGCAGATACCACGTCGTCCAGCTTTTCCACGGTGTCGACCTTCTCAGCCGCCAGGTACGCAATAAAGCGAGCGGCTACGGTGTCCAGGCCAGTGCGTGCAGCCGTCAGCTTGGTCTGTGCTTTTTGAGCGTCGATAAAGATAGTTGCAAGTTCAAGGCGCATTGTCATTTACCCCTACTGTCAGTAAGCCGGCGCGTATCGCCTGCCTATCTAAAAGCGTAGTGTATTATTGACGGTCTACAATGGCCGTTCGTCGGGCAACAAAAAGCCCTCAAATTTGAGGGCTTTAGGTCACTTCACCAGTTCGCGGAGCTTGTCGTATCGGCGGCACTCTTTGCAAATACTGCCCGCTGCGTGCCGGCTGTCACCGTCCCACCTCCCCGGCACTTGATGTCCGTGACGCGGCGAACCGGCACCTTTCAAGTGCGCAAGCAAACGCTTGACGGCTTTGCGCAACTTCTTGCTCATGCCCGCACCCCATCAATTTCAGCCAACACCGCAAGCAGTTCTTTTTCGTCGTCTGAAAAACCATCAATCTCATGCGCCACTTTGCGCAGGCTTGCAATTAGACGCTCTACCAGGGCCTCAGGGATGCGCTTAGGTTTGAGTACGGCGTTGGTTACCCGAGTCTTGCCGATTGCCTTGGCCTCAACGAGAGCTGCACCCAGCACCGCCCCAGCCTTGTCACCGTGAGTCTTCACAGCCTGCGCGGCAATAGTTGGCTTGACCTCACCAGCCTTGACCATTTCGTGCACGTCGGTGTTGCCACCGGCCAGGGTGAGGATGCGTTGAATCGTGGCCAACTTCTCACCGCTACGGTCAGCTATCTGCTGTGGCGTCCAACCGAACCCAAGCAGCTTGTTATAGACCCGCCCGAGCCCGAGCACGTCAACTTCGGCACGCTTAGTGCTGGTTGCCTGGCGCAACAGTTGCTCAGCGTCATTGCCGACAAAAGGTTTGACTGATACCCACGCTTCAAGAATTGTCGGGTCATCCTTGTTCGGGGTGCGGGGCAACGTTCCGCGCTCATCCATTTTCTTAAAGGCAAAGCGGCGCGTATGGCCCTGTACAACCCACACGCCACCCTCAGCACGCGGCACAACCTCAAGCGCCTCAACGGTGCCACCCGCTTCAAGGTATGCCACCAGCGCGTCAACATCCTCTTGATACTTTGGCGAATTGTAGTCGCGAACGATGTTGAAGCCTGGTCGCTCGTGAATGTCTTCCAGGCGAACGCTGTTAGCTTCACCGCGCTTTACGGTGCCGTCGTGACGCATGGATTTAAAGGTTGGTTGCATTGTCTTGCCCTATTCTTAGTTTGATTCGCCAAAGTTCTAATGCTTGGCACTGACGACCATGTTGCCCGAACACGTCTGAGAATCCTGTTGCCGAACTTAACACGCTCGCTAGTTCTGGATTTTCCCATATGTATTGGTCCCACAAGTGCGCGTAATAACTTGCGCACCATTCCGCGTTTACTGCTGCACGCCCTTTAGCCGCTCGCCAATCTAAACCGGTTGCACCGCATTCGAAAACCTTTGACGCTTGATATAAGTTTTCGATAGTTCCGCCGTAGCGCTTAACGTAAGCAAAGAACGCGCTGAAACGTTTGTCACCCTTTGATGAGCACTCAAGGAACGGTGCAGCGCCAACACTAACCATTGTCATGTTCCGCCGTATCACCAATTGGAAAGAAATCGTTAAGCAATTGAACTTGCGTCAAATGAAAGTTTGCGCGCTTATTGTAGTGTTCGGAATCACTCTTGCGCATGTCAGCATCAGCCGCGTACGCCCGCAGTCGCAGGACCGCTTGCCAGTGGTGCAACCGAAGAGCCCGCAGACCTTCAACGATATACGGCTGCATGCTTGGGACTTCTTCGGTCGTGCAGTCTTCGTCGCCCCACTTGTGACAGAACATCAACGCGAGTTCATTACCACCGCAATTGGTTTCAGCGCATTTGCGGACCTCGTACGCTAACTGCTGGTCAGTAGTTGCAAAGCCCTCAGTCTTTGCATTGTTCCAAACGATCCAATGAGTCATTTCAAGTATCCCCCGAATTGTTGAAGTAGCCCCGGTACGCGGTCTAAAAGCTCAGGTTGCGCTTGCCTGGGTGCTGAGTACTCGTATTCAACCGGACCACTACCAACAGCCTCACGGCACTTGAAGGTGATGCGGGTTCCTGCCGGTGCACGGCTACGCACACCCTGTTCGATAGCAGGCTTGGCCAGGTTGCAGATGTGCTCGCCCACATCGTACTGCGGGAAGTTGGCCACGGTTTCGTTAACGCACGGCTCACCCACTAAACAAAAGGTCATCAGTAGTTCAAACATTTCTCAGGCTCTCCGACATAACAGCC
>Ga0182007_10000182_pt1 | contig 42974 bp, 37 predicted proteins | sample Sormic07211113_1_FD_123023 | JGI IMG/M metagenome (GOLD analysis project Ga0182007, IMG submission 123023) | Rhizosphere microbial communities from Sorghum bicolor, Mead, Nebraska, USA - 072115-113_1 MetaG | ecosystem: Host-associated > Plants > Roots > Rhizosphere | place: USA: Nebraska...
ACTCTCGCTCAAGTTGACGTTAACGTAAAGGGTGATTGACAGCCATTCGTCACAGGCTTACGTTAACGTAAAGGTGAGAGCTGAATCACTGCCCTCCCCACCCTACAAAAAAGCCAAAAGGTGCCCCATGAGCTACCCATCCCTGAACTTTGCCCTCGGTGAAACCATCGACATGCTGCGCGATCAGGTTCAGTCCTTCGTCGCCAAAGAGATCGCCCCGCGCGCCGCTCAGATCGACATCGACAACCTGTTCCCGGCCGACCTGTGGCGTAAATTCGGCGACATGGGCCTGCTGGGCATCACCGTGCCGGAAGAGTACGGCGGCGCGGGCCTGGGTTATCTGGCGCACGTGGTCGCCATGGAAGAAATCAGCCGCGGTTCGGCGTCGGTCGCCCTGTCCTACGGCGCGCACTCCAACCTCTGCGTCAACCAGATCAACCGCAACGGCACTCATGAACAGAAAAGCAAATACCTGCCGAAACTGATCAGCGGCGAGCACATCGGTGCCCTGGCCATGAGCGAGCCGAACGCCGGTTCCGACGTGGTCTCGATGAAGCTGCGCGCCGACAAACGCGGCGATCACTACGTACTCAACGGCAGCAAGACCTGGATCACCAACGGCCCTGACGCCAACACCTACGTGATCTACGCCAAGACCGACCTGGAAAAAGGCCCGCATGGCATCACCGCGTTCATCGTCGAGCGCGACTGGAAAGGTTTCAGCCGCAGCAACAAATTCGACAAGCTCGGCATGCGTGGCTCGAACACCTGCGAGCTGTTCTTCGATGACGTCGAAGTGCCGGAAGAAAACATCCTCGGCGTACTCAATGGCGGCGTGAAAGTGCTGATGAGCGGCCTCGACTACGAGCGCGTGGTGCTTTCCGGTGGCCCGACCGGGATCATGCAGGCCTGCATGGACCTGATCGTGCCGTACATCCATGACCGCAAACAGTTCGGCCAGAGCATCGGCGAATTCCAGCTGATCCAGGGCAAAGTCGCCGACATGTACACCCAACTCAATGCCAGCCGCGCTTACCTGTATGCCGTGGCCCAGGCCTGCGAACGTGGCGAAACCACTCGCAAGGACGCCGCCGGGGTGATCCTCTACAGTGCCGAGCGCGCCACGCAAATGGCCCTCGACGCGATCCAGATTCTCGGCGGCAACGGCTACATCAACGAATTCCCGGCCGGTCGTCTGCTGCGTGACGCCAAGCTGTATGAAATCGGCGCCGGCACCAGTGAGATCCGTCGCATGCTGATCGGTCGCGAACTGTTCAACGAAACCCGCTAAACGGAGCTGTCCATGGCTATCCTGCATACCCAGCTCAACCCCCGTTCGGCAGAGTTCGCGGCTAACAGCGCGGCGATGCTCAAACAGGTCGACGCCCTGCACACCCTGCTCGCGCAAGTGCAGCAAGGTGGTGGCCCGAAGGCGCAAGAACGTCACACCTCGCGGGGCAAACTGCTGCCCCGTGAGCGGATCAATCGCCTGCTCGATCCGGGTTCGCCGTTTCTCGAGATCAGCCAACTGGCGGCCTACGCGGTGTACGGCGAAGACGTTCCCGCCGCTGGCGTGATTGCCGGGATCGGCCGGGTGGAAGGCGTCGAATGCATGATCGTCGCCAACGATGCCACCGTGAAAGGTGGCTCGTACTACCCGCTGACCGTTAAAAAACACCTGCGTGCGCAAACCATCGCCCAGCAGAATCGCCTGCCGTGCATTTATCTGGTGGACTCCGGTGGAGCCAACCTGCCGCGCCAGGATGAAGTGTTCCCGGACCGCGAACACTTCGGGCGGATCTTCTTCAACCAGGCCAACATGAGCGCCATGGGCATTCCGCAAATTGCGGTGGTCATGGGCTCTTGCACCGCCGGGGGCGCCTACGTTCCGGCGATGGCCGACGAGGCGATCATGGTTCGTCAGCAGGCCACCATCTTCCTCGCTGGCCCACCGCTGGTGAAAGCCGCGACCGGTGAAGTGGTCAGCGCCGAAGACCTCGGCGGGGCCGATGTGCACTGCAAGATTTCCGGGGTCGCCGACCACTACGCCGAAAGCGATGAACATGCCCTGGCATTGGCCCGGCGCAGCGTGGCCAACCTCAACTGGCGCAAGCTCGGCGAACTGCAACAACGTACGCCGATCGCGCCGCTGTATAGCAGCGACGAGTTGTACGGCGTGGTCTCGGCCGACGCCAAGCAACCGTTCGATGTGCGCGAAGTGATCTCACGACTGGTGGACGGCTCGGCGTTCGATGAGTTCAAGGCGCTGTTCGGGACGACGTTGGTGTGCGGCTTCGCCCACCTGCACGGCTACCCGATCGCGATCCTCGCCAACAACGGCATCCTCTTCGCCGAGGCCGCACAGAAAGGCGCGCACTTCATCGAACTGGCCTGCCAGCGCGGCATTCCGTTGCTGTTCCTGCAGAACATCACCGGGTTCATGGTCGGCCAGAAATACGAGTCCGGCGGCATCGCCAAGCACGGCGCGAAATTGGTGACCGCCGTGGCTTGTGCCAAGGTGCCGAAGTTCACCGTGATCATCGGCGGCAGCTTCGGCGCCGGTAACTACGGCATGTGTGGCCGGGCCTACGATCCACGCTTCCTGTGGATGTGGCCGAACGCGCGAATCGGCGTGATGGGCGCCGAACAGGCGGCGGGTGTGCTGGTGCAGGTCAAGCGCGAGCAAACCGAGCGCAGCGGGCATCGTTTCAGCGCCGAGCAGGAAGCCGAGATCAAGCAACCGATCCTCGATCAGTACGAAGAACAGGGGCACCCCTACTACTCCAGCGCCCGGCTGTGGGACGACGGCGTCATTGACCCGGCGCAGACCCGCGACGTGTTGGCCCTGGCCTTGTCGGCGTCGCTGAACGCACCCATCGAACCGAGCCGCTTCGGCGTGTTCCGGATGTGATCTGGAGAAAACCATGAGCGACTTCAATACCCTTGAGCTGCAGACCGATCCCCGTGGTTTTGCCACCCTGTGGCTCAGCCGAGAAGAAAAGAACAACGCGTTCAACGCCGAAATGATCCGCGAACTGATCCTCGCGCTGGACAAAGTGTCGAGCAATGCCAGCCTGCGTTTTCTGCTGATCCGTGGGCGCGGCAAGCATTTCAGCGCCGGTGCCGATCTGGCCTGGATGCAGCAATCGGCCGAACTCGATTACCACACCAACCTTGATGACGCCCGGGAACTGGCGGAGTTGATGTACAACCTCGCCAAACTGAAAGTCCCGACGCTGGCCGTGGTGCAGGGCGCGGCGTTTGGCGGCGCGCTGGGCCTGATCAGTTGCTGCGACATGGCGATTGGCGCCGACGACGCGCAGTTCTGCCTGTCGGAAGTGCGCATCGGCCTGGCGCCAGCGGTCATCAGCCCGTTCGTGGTGCAAGCCATCGGCGAACGCGCGGCGCGGCGTTATGCCTTGACTGCCGAACGTTTCGGCGGGCAACGGGCACGGGAAATCGGCCTGTTGTCGGAGAGCTATCCGATGGCTGAGCTGGAGCAGAAAGTCGATCAGTGGATCGACAATCTACTGCTCAACAGCCCGGCAGCCATGCGCGCCAGCAAGGATCTGCTGCGTGAAGTCGGCAACGGCGCGCTGACTCCGGCGCTGCGCCGCTACACCGAGAATGCCATCGCCCGAATTCGCGTCAGCCCGGAAGGCCAGGAAGGCCTGCGCGCCTTCCTGCAAAAACGTTCGCCCACCTGGCAAGCCGAAATCACCCTCAAGGAGCCGCGTTGATGAGCGCACCTGTTCTCACCACCCTGCTGGTGGCCAACCGTGGCGAAATCGCCTGCCGGGTGATGCGCACCGCCAAGGCTCTGGGCCTGACCACTGTGGCCGTGCACAGCGCCACCGACCGTGACGCCCGGCACAGCCGCGAAGCGGATATCCGCGTCGACCTGGGCGGCAGCAAAGCCGCCGACAGTTACCTGCAAATCGACAAACTGATCGCCGCCGCGAAAGCCAGCGGTGCTCAGGCGATTCATCCCGGTTATGGTTTTCTCTCGGAAAACGCCGGGTTCGCCCGGGCGATCGAGGCGGCTGGCCTGATCTTCCTCGGCCCGCCCGCCTCGGCCATCGACGCCATGGGCAGCAAGTCTGCGGCCAAAGCCTTGATGGAAACCGCCGGTGTGCCGCTGGTGCCCGGCTATCACGGCGAAGCCCAAGACCTCGACACCTTCTGCGATGCCTGCGAACGCATCGGTTATCCGGTGTTGCTCAAGGCCACGGCGGGCGGCGGCGGTAAGGGCATGAAAGTGGTCGAGGACGTCAGCCAACTGGCCGAAGCCCTGGCCTCGGCGCAGCGTGAAGCACAATCGTCGTTCGGCGATTCGCGGATGTTGGTCGAGAAATACCTGCTCAAGCCACGTCATGTGGAAATCCAGGTATTCGCCGACCAGCACGGCAACTGTCTGTACCTCAACGAGCGTGACTGCTCGATTCAGCGTCGGCATCAGAAAGTCGTCGAAGAAGCACCCGCTCCAGGCCTGACCCCGCAATTGCGTCGGGCCATGGGCGAAGCCGCCGTACGTTCGGCTCAAGCGATCGGCTATGTGGGCGCCGGCACCGTGGAGTTTTTGCTGGATGCGCGCGGTGAGTTCTTCTTCATGGAAATGAACACGCGCCTGCAAGTCGAACACCCGGTGACCGAAGCCATTACCGGCCTCGACCTGGTGGCCTGGCAGATTCGCGTAGCCCGCGGCGAAGCGCTGCCGATGACACAGGATCAGGTGCCGCTGATCGGCCATGCGATCGAAGTGCGGTTGTACGCCGAAGACCCGGGCAACGATTTTCTGCCGGCCACCGGACGCCTGGCGTTGTACCGCGAATCCGCCGAAGGGCCGGGGCGTCGTGTGGACAGTGGCGTCGAAGAAGGCGACGAGATTTCGCCGTTCTACGACCCGATGCTTGGCAAGCTGATTGCCTGGGGCGAAGACCGTGAACAGGCGCGGCTGCGATTGCTGAGCATGCTCGAGGAGTTTGCCATTGGCGGGCTGAAGACCAACATCAACTTCCTGCACCGGATCATCGGCCACCCGGCGTTTGCCGCCGCCGAACTGGATACCGGGTTCATTCCGCGTTATCAGGAGCAACTGCTGCCAGCACCTTCGCCGCTCAGTGATGAGTTCTGGCAAGCGGCGGCCCAGGCGTTTGCGCAAAGTCAGCCGGCTGTGTTGCGCGCCGATGATCCGAGTTCGCCGTGGGCCTTCAACAATGGTTTCCGTGCCGGGTTGCCGACAGAAATCACCCTGCATTTGAGTTGCGAAGGGCAAGACCGGGCGCTGACCCTGGGCGATGCCGACGCGCATACCGCACGGCTCAAGGGTGAATACCTGCTGACCGAGCACAGCGGTTTGCGCCGCCAGCACCGGGCCATCCGCCGTGGCGATGCGCTGTATCTGCAATGGGACGGCGAGCTGCGCCGCATCGAGTCGTATGACCCGATCGGCGCCGTCGAAGCCAGTCACAGCCATCAAGGCGGGCTTACCGCGCCCATGAACGGCAGCATCGTGCGGGTGTTGGTGGAGGCCGGGCAAACGGTCGAAGCCGGGGCGCAACTGGTGGTGCTGGAAGCGATGAAGATGGAGCACAGCATTCGCGCGCCCCGCACCGGGGTAATCAAGGCGTTGTATTGCCAGGAAGGCGAAATGGTCAGCGAAGGCAGTGCGTTGGTGGAGTTGGAGCAAGCGTGAAATGAAGATCGGTCCTACGCGTTGCGAGGACCGATCCGATTAGAATTTGGCAGTCGCCTGAACCACCACGCCGATGATTCGGCATTCCTCGGTGTAAAGGGCTTTCGGATACGTCGGATTGAGCGGGACCAGGTAACGCTGCCCGCCCTCTTCGATCAGTTTGCGAAAGACCGCCTCGGCGCTGCCGGGCCATTGGGCGATCACCAGTTTGCCAGGCTCCGGCACGATCGCCGGGTCGACCAGAATCAGCATGCCCTCGGCAATGCTCGCTCCCGTAGGGGCGGTCATCGCGTCGCCGACCACCACCAGCCAGAACGCCGCGCCCTGTGCGTGGTAATCGGACAGCTCGAAACGTGGCTTGCTGACAGCCAGCGAAGTACCGTAGGTCGATAGCTCGCCGTCGCGCACCTCCCCGGTTTCCCGCCAGTCACTGACCGGGTAGCGAAAGTACGGGTTGTACTTTTGCGCCAGGGAGATCTCCTCATCCTCTGAGGGCAGCGGCTCCCTGATCACCATCGCCACTTCCAGATAGTCCATGCCGAGCGCCCGCAAGACACGATTCATCTCTGCGATGCCGGGCTGACGACGTTTATTGAGCCAGTGGCCGACGCCACCCTGGGACATCCCGATGCGCTCGGCGAGTATTTCCTGAGTGACTTTGAGTTCACTCATTTTGGCCTTGACCAATTCAATCCATTTATCCATGTGCGGCACGATACGTGGGGTACTCCGACCATCAAAACACAAATTGTAGTATTAAAACTGAAGACACAAATACAGTAAGTACTAAGCTGGGCTCACGGATTTGAATTTCTCACGGAGCTCGCCATCGTCATGACCATCCCCAGCAATACCTTGCCCGATATGCAAATCGACACCAGCCTCACCTCGCCAAAAGGCTCTGCCGCGGCGCAGCGCGCACTGGACTATTACTTGAAACCAGCTGTGTCAGAAGTAGCCAGCGAAGAACGTTTCTTTGATGTGAACCGTAACATCAGCAGCGAAGAGGCGCTGGTCCATGCTTCGGATCTGCTGCGGTGTGCCGTCGCCACCGCGCATGAGTCAGCCAACCAACTGCAGGGCGCAAGCCGGGATCTGGCGTTTTCGACGGTGCACATGATCGACATGGCCAAGGCGATGGTCGAACGGGCCCTGGAGGGCAATCAGAACAATTGAGGCGGGAGCGCATTGGAGGAGGACAGGAAAATTTTTCCAATCGCGCAGGTAGAAACATTTGACTTGCAAATGATAATGATTATTATTGCATCAACTGGTCGCGAGATCAGTCGATAGTCCAAGAGACCTTAGGTCGGACTCCTGGACTATCTCCTCATCAGGCTAATCACGGTTTTTGACCCGGCTTTTTGCCGGGTCTTTTTTTTGCCAGTCAGGCTGGCTTTGGCTTCAGGCTAATGAAGTCTGTAGGTGCTGCAAAATTCGATTGGCGCGGATGATATCAAAAGAATATCTACTGCCAAGAGAAGCCCGGCAGCACTGGGCCGAACTAACGAAAAATAGCACTTGAGAATCAATTGCGCAGTCTCTAAGCTGCATCGGCGTCAAGGAGGACGCCCCCCTTTTACCCCCCCGTAATTTCCCCCCGGTTTCTCCCCCTCTTGCGTGTAAAGTAGCAGCCATAAAAATCGTATTCAGGAAATGATTATGGCCGGGGCTAAATCTTCTTTCGACATCAGCGCTAACTTCGACAGCGGCAACATTGATGTGCTGGACATCAGCAATCCTCTGCAAGCATTGCTGGCCATCAGGCCAGACACTCGCAGCCAGCATTTCCAGTGGTTCCATTTCAAGGCCAGCGGCCTGCATGTGGGTCAGGAGCATTGGTTTCGTCTGAACAACGCCAGCAAATCCTCATACAACAAGGCCTGGGATGGTTATCAGGCGGTGGCGTCCTACGACCACGTCAACTGGTTCCGGGTGCCGACCATCTTCGAAGGCGACTGCCTGCGTTTCAGCCTTGAAGCCACTGCCACCCATGCCTGGTTCGCCTACTTCGAACCCTACAGCCGTGGCCGTCACGATTGGCTGATCGAACAGGCACTGACCAAGGCCGGCACCGAACTGTTGGCCACCGGCAAGAGCGTTGAGGGTCGTGACATCCAGCTGTTGCGCAAAGGGACTGGCGCCGAAGGTCAGCGAAAGGTCTGGATCATCGCCCAGCAACACCCCGGCGAACACATGGCCGAATGGTTCATGGAAGGCGTGATCGAACGCCTGGAAAAACACGACGACCCGGTGCTGAATAAGCTCCTGGCCAGCGCCGACCTGTACCTGGTGCCGAACATGAACCCGGACGGCGCCTTCCACGGTCATTTGCGCACCAATGCCATGGGCCAGGACCTGAATCGCGCCTGGCAGAACGCCAGCCAGGAAATCAGCCCGGAAGTGCTGTTCGTTCAGCAGCAAATGGAAAAATACGGCGTCGACCTGTTCCTCGACATCCATGGCGATGAAGAAATTCCCTACGTGTTCACCGCCGGTTGCGAAGGCAACCCCGGCTATACACCGCGGATCGAAAAACTCGAAGAGCGCTTCCGCAGCCATCTGAAGCACCTGACCAAGGACTTTCAGACCAAACACGGCTACACCCGCGACGAACCGGGCAAAGCCAACATGACCCTGGCCTGCAACAGCGTCGGTCAGAAGTTCGACTGCCTGTCCTTTACCATTGAAATGCCCTTCAAGGACAACAACGACGCGCCGAATGCGCTGACCGGCTGGTCTGGTAAGCGCTCGAAGCAGTTGGGCAAGGATGTGCTGACGACCATTGCCGACATGGTCGATACCTTGCGCTGATCACCCTTGGACAAAAGATCGCAGCCTTCGCAGCTCCTGCAAGGCGGCGATTTTTTGATGTTTTACTCAGCCGGGATCCGCACACAATCCTGGGGCCCCAACAGCCGCCCATCCTCGGCGCGCAATTCCAGCGGCCGCACCGGTCGACCGTTCTCACGATCGACAACCTGCGAATGCGCCTCCCCCGCCTCATAGAAAAACGCCTCGCCCCACTGCCGCAACCCGATGATTAACGGGAACAAGCCCTGGCCCTTCTCCGTCAGCACATATTCCTGATACGCGCTGCCATCCGACGCCGGCACCAGATCGAAAATCCCGTGGGCCACCAATGTGCGCAGGCGTGCCGAAAGAATGTTCTTGGCCATGCCGAGATTGCGCTGGAACTCACCGAAGCGTCGCAGGCCATCGAACGCATCGCGCACGATCAATAGCGACCACCAATCCCCAATCGCATCCAGTGAACGAGCGACCGGGCATTCGGCGCCTTCCATGCTTGTACGTTTAACCATGACCGCGTCCGCCGGCAACCAATGTGGTTGCAATATAAAACCAGAATCCTTACCGTACAACTGGTTTTATATTGCAACCACACAAGGAAGCCTGTGATGAAACCTGACCACCCGTTAAGCGGCGCCGTGGTGCTGCTGTTTGCCGTCGCCTGCGGCCTGGCCGTCGGCAATGTGTATTACGCACAACCATTGCTCGATGCCATGGCCGAAGCCTTCGCCATGGACCCGGCAACCATCGGTATCATCATCACCCTCACTCAGATCGGTTATGGCGTGGGCCTGTTGTTGCTGGTCCCTCTGGGGGATCTGCTCAACCGCCGCCGATTGATCGTCTTGCAAACCCTGCTGTCGGCACTGGCCTTGTTGATGATTGCGTTAGCCCCGAGCAGCACCTGGCTGTTGCTCGGCATGGCGCTGACCGGGTTACTGGCGGTCGTTACGCAAGTCCTGGTGGCCTACGCCGCGACGCTGGCCATCCCGGCGCAACGTGGACGTGTGGTAGGCGTGATCACCAGCGGCATTGTCGTCGGCATTCTATTGGCACGAACGGTGGCCGGCGGCATGGCCGACCTGGCTGGTTGGCGTTCGATTTATCTGCTGTCCGCCGGGTTGACCCTGGTGATGGCGCTGCTGTTGTTTCGTGTGCTGCCCAGGCACGAAGACGCGCGACCGGATAGCGCTTACGGCGCGTTGATCGGCTCAGTCTTCACGTTGTTCAAGGAAGAACCGGTGTTGCGTCAACGGGCCATCCTTGCCCTGCTGACGTTCGCCAGTGCCATGGTGCTGTGGACCCCTTTGGTATTGCCGTTGAGCGCCCCGCCGCTTTCACTGTCCCACACCGAAATCGGACTGTTCGGGCTGGCCGGGGCTGCCGGCGCACTGGCCGCTGCTCGCGCCGGGCATCTGGCCGATCGTGGCCTGGGTCAATGGACCAGCGGACTGTCGTTGTTGCTGATGCTCGCCTCATGGCTGCCCATCGCCCTCACTCAATCCTCGCTGTGGGCGCTGCTGCTCGGGGTGATTACGCTGGATCTGGGTTTGCAGGCCGTCCATGTCACCAGCCAGAGCATGATCTACAGCGTGCGCCCCGAAGCGCAAAGCCGACTCACCGCCGGCTACATGCTGTTCTATTCGATCGGCAGCGCCTTGGGCTCTATCGGTTCGACGGCGATGTATGCCTGGGGCGGCTGGATCGCGGTGTGCTGGCTGGGTGCGGGCATCAGCGCCGTAGCGTTGATCTATTGGTGGCTGACGCTGGCCACCAAAACACCCAACACCTGTGGCGAGGGAGCTTGCTCCCGATCGGCTGCGCAGCAGGCGTAAATCGATCAGACGCAGGAGCGTCTGACCAACCGCATTTGGGGCTGCGTTGCAGCCCAACAGGGGCAAGCCCCCTCGCCACAGTTATCGGCAGTCGCCCAACTCACCCACGGTCCCTGCCCCGCAACATGCTGTCCAGCACCTCATCGCGGCGCACCCAACCGTGAAACAACGCCGCCGCCAGGTGCAGCAGCACGGTCAGGAACAGTAGATACGCCAGATACCTATGTGCCTTGCGCAGGAATGCAAACACCTGCGCATTCGCCGGCAGGATCGACGGCAGTTGCAACGAGCTGCTGAGCATCACCGGATCGCCAGCCGCCGAAATCATCGCCCAGCCCAGCAGCGGCAAAATCAGCATCAAGGCGTACAGCAAGACATGCGAAGCCTTCGCCGCGAGCACTTGCCAACCCGGCAAGTCCGCCGGCAGCGGTGGTTGCCGGGTCGAAAAACGCACGGCCAGACGCACGACCACCAACAGCAGAATGGCGATGCCCAACGGTTTGTGCAGGTGGATCAGCCACTCGTGACGCTCGGACACCGAGGCCACCATGCCGGCGCCGATGAACAGCATCGCGATGATCATCAGCGCCATCAGCCAATGCAGCAGCCGCGCCAGGGGAGCGAAATGGTTCGGTTGAGCGCTCATTGATGAGCCTCCTGCTTGGCGTTGGGCAACTGATTCACTTCGCTGGTGCGACGCAGATAGGAATTGGCATAGCCCGCTGAACGAGCGGCGAGCAGCGGGTCGTCGGAGCCTTCGATACCGCTGGGCAATACCAGTGGGTCGTAGTTGATGTCACGGCACTCGCCATTGAGTTGTGGCTGGGTGCTTTCGAGCACCAGAGTGCCGGCGTTCACAACTTTTCGGTCGCCGGGCCAGGCCTTGCTCGCGTCGTTGACCGGGTCCCCCGGGTTCGCCAGGGTGATGTTCAACTGCCAACGCAGCGGTCCGGCGGACAAACGCTGAACCAGATCCTTCTCCAGAAAGTCAGCGCCCTCCGGTGCCGTCGCGCCCGCCGCATCCTGAGCAACCGGGGTCATGCTCCAACGCACCGCTTGCCGCTGCCCCGCTGCGTTCACCAGGTAAAACGCATTGACGCTGTTATACGTCTCGGTCGCATAACTGGCAGAAGGTTTGGCAGTCTTGATCCAGGCAAGAAAAGGCGCGGCTTCCGGGTGAGAACCGAAGAACGCCGGCACTGCCGCAGGATTCGGTTTGCCGGTGGCCGGGTCCGGTGACTGCGCCTGTTGCAGCTGATAGAACGCCTCGGGCGTGCCCACCGGGAACACCGGCATGCTGTTCATCCCGGTGCGCCACTGCTGACCGTTGGCCTGGGTAAAGCGCAACGCCAGGCTGCGGATCGGCACGCTGTTGTCCGGTGCGTAAGGGTTGCCGGCAGGCAGCGCGAAACGCCCGACCACCGGGGTCCGCGCTTCATTGAACACTTGGGCGCTGGAATACTCGCGCACCTGGCCGCTACTCTCGAAATGCCCGATAACGCACACCCCTTTGGCGTGGTTACGACGGAACCCCGGGTGCACGCCGTTGTTTTTCTCCAGCACATTGATCAACGCTTTCGGCGTCAGGCGCTGTGGGTCGAGTGTGCCGTTGACGTAGGCAAAAGCCCCGGCCAGCGCGGCGACCACCACGGCAATGCCGGTCAGGCGCAACGTCAGGCTCGCGGTGCTCAGGGGCGGCCGAGACGGCCCTGTTGTAGATGAGCGATCAACCATGAAAGTCTCCGGGGCCATAGGCCACAGGGGGAAAGAGCTATGAGACGAACGTCACGTAGGATTATTCCCCCTGAACTGTAGTTTCTTTCAAAGCACCGCCAGCGACGAATCCTCAAGGTTGGTCAAACCGGGTTAAAACTCGGCTCACGCTTCTGCAAAAAAGCCTGCATACCTTCCTGTTGCCCCCCCGTGGCAAACAAACCATGAAACACTCTTCGCTCGAAAAGAAGGCCATCGCGCAATCCTGACTCCAGTGCCCGGTCCACTGCTTCTCGCGCAGCCAGTGTGGCGGTTTTGGCGAAACCGGCAATGATCTGCGCTGCGGCCAAGGATTGCTCCAGCAGATCGCTGGCAACGATGACCCGCGACACCAATCCTGCCCGCTCGGCCTCTTCGGCCGACATCGAGCGTCCGGTCAAAATCATGTCCATGGCCTTCGACTTGCCGATCAGGCGCGTGAGACGTTGGGTCCCGCCCATTCCAGGCATCACCCCCAACCTGATTTCCGGTTGGCCAAAACGAGCGTTATCGGCAGCAAAGATCAGATCGCACATCATGGCCAACTCACAGCCGCCACCGTATGCATAACCGGCAACAGCGGCCAGCTTGGGCGTACGCAACGCGGCAAAGGCTTCCCAATCGGCGAAATAATCCTCATGGACCATGTCCAGGTAAGATTTTCCGTACATCTCCTTGATGTCGGCACCCGCCGCAAAAAAATCCGCTGTCCCGGTGATCACGAAACAGCCGACTCCGGGGTCGCGATCCAGCCGTTGCAAGGTGTCCAGCAGTTCGCGCATCAAGGCCGAACTCAAAGCATTCTTGGCCTGCGGCCGATTAAGACGAATCAATACGACTCGATCATGACGTTCGATCAATGTGTGCATGGTGATCTCATTAAATAGATGTGAAATGTTTGAATGAAAAAACGCTCTTGGCACACTTCAGGAATCCCAGATTGCGCCATACGCCGGAATGCCCCGCCCCTCCATTTCCTCAACCACTCGCTGGGTGAGCGTCTGGTTCGAAATGCAGATCACCGCCTCGGCACCGAACGAGCGAACCGCGTCATAAGCCAGTTGCACAAGGTCTGGCTTGCCGAGCACATCGGTGTCCCAGATCAAGGCATCAGGATTGGCCCGCAGGATCTCTTCCACCAGTTCGTCACCGTAGGTTTTTCGCGGGCTGCGGGTCGACCAGACCAGCCGTATCGGTACTTGCCTGGCCAACAAATGGGGCAACACCGGGCCGATGCCGCTGCCCGTGGCGATGTACACCACCGATTTGAACAGGGTTTCGATGTGCGCCACGCCAGCGGTGGTAATGCCTTTGACCCAGACATGCGTCGGCATTTGCTCGATGAACTCGCCGGTCCAATCACCTGCCCGGGAAATGATCAGGCGAAAACCCGCTTCACCCGGTGCGGGAATATTGGCAAAGGAATGCCACTCCATCAGCGGGTTGAGACTGATAGCGTTGGAGGAGCCGGCAAACGGCGTGACATGGCCAAAACGGGCTATTACCGCATGAGAAGAAGGCCTGATCAGTTGCACCGGCACTTTGCGCAGACGAAACCATGGCAAGGCGATGCTGAACGTCAGCACAATCAGCATCCAGAATGCCACCGACGTCGACAGCGCCTCGCTCACGAAGGCCTGCGGGTTCTGGTCCCGGGTAAACAGAACGCTCCATACCCAGAACAGGGCAAGTGCGGTCCACCCACCAAAGCGGTGCATTCGCTCGAAGCCGTTGTGAAAACGCCCGCGAATCCGCGGATGAGCCATGACGGCCACCAGCAGCAAGATCCCCAGCAACCCGGCGCTCACCCCGAGCAGCGCCAGAGAAACGCCGCCCAAACTTTCAGTCCAATGCCAGGCCAAAGAGCCGCTCAACACCGCGAACCAGCCAATCGCCGCCAGCGCCCCGCCACTGTGCAAGCCGCCGAAGTGGTAAACCTTGGCCAGTGATCGGCGTATCGCAAGCGGCCAGGAAGTGGGCGCCCGGGTTGCCAGCCAGAACAGCAGATTGATGATGTATTGCTGGCGAATCAAAATCGCCAGCGACAGATTCGCCACCACCAATCCCGACAGCGCCTCAAGGACTATCCCCGTGGATGTCCACCATTGCCCGGCGGTCAACCCATGCGCCAGTGCCGCGATATTGAGTGCAAGCACCAGCGCTACGAGGCGGTTGTAATGAGAAAATATCGGCAACGTCCCCAATCGCCGCCACAGCACGCGCTTGACCGGCAGTGCGGTATCCGAATTGCCCCCCTTCATGCGCTCACCCCTTGCCGGGTCGTCGCGTCGGCCTGGTGCGTCATCGCCCACTCCAGCAGCAAGCGTTTGTCGACCTTGCCGCGTGAGGTCAGCGGAATGTGCTCCACGGCGAGGATCAGCGAAGGGACGCAATAGTAGGCAAGCCGCTCTTCACAGCGCCGTCTTGCATCATCGATGTCCGTGGTAACGGGATAGACGAAGGCCACCAGATGGCGACTGTCGAGTTTCAACGTGACCGCCCGCTCGCAGCGATCAGATGACTCCAGAGCCGCAGAAACAGAGTCGAGCTCCACCCGAAACCCTCTGACCTTGACCTGATCATCGACACGTCCCAGGTGTTCAAGTTCGCCGTTCACTGTCCAGCGCCCCAGATCACGTGTGCGAAACATCATCCGGCCCTGCCCCAGAAACGGATCGGGCCGATAGCGTTCGGCGGTCAGCGTCGGGTTACTCAAATAACCGGCGGTCACACAGTCGCCGCCAGCCCACATCTCACCTTGCTCACCCGCCTGACAGAGCTGGCCCGCCTCATCCAGCACGTACACCGTGTTGTTGGGCGTGGGTTTGCCGATCGTCAATGCACCTGCGCCCCTGTAATGCTGCATGGTGTTGACGATCGTGGTTTCGGTCGGGCCGCAGGCATTGTAAAAAGTGCAGAACGAGGACCAGCGATCAGCCAGGGGCTGAGGGCAAGGCTCCCCGGCAAGGGCCACGACCTTGACTTGCTGACAACGCAATGGATCGAGTGTGCCGAGTATCGAAGGTGTAGCGATCAGCACGTCGCATTGTTCGGCCGTCTGGGCGATGTCCTTGCCACGGATCATCAAGGTCGCACCATGAGCCAGGCACCCGAGTATTTCCCAGGCCGCCATGTCAAAGGCGATGTTAAGTATCTGTCCGACCTTGAGCCCAGGCCGCATGCCGAGATTGCCAGGGGCTGTCAGCAAAATATTGCACACATTGCGGTGGGTCACCCGAACCCCATTGGGCAGGCCGGTGGTGCCGGAGGTAAACAGCACGAAACACAACCGGTCCGGGGTCGATGAAAGCGAACAGGCCACATTCAGGTCATCAGCGGGTGTTGACGCAACCGCCATGAACTCATCGAGGCAAATGCAGTGTTGCTGCGACGTCAGGGGAATTCGCGACTCGAGGCTCGACAGTGTCAGCACCACCCGCGTCGAGGCCACGTCCATGATGTGGCGCAATTGCGCGGTGGGAGTAATCCCTACGTGCTGAGGGATGTAGGCAGCACCCACTTTCAATGCGGCCAACATTCCCACCAGCATCGGGATCGAACGCTCCACAAACAAGGCCACGTGATCGCCCGGGGCGACGCCCTGCTGACGCAACAGCGTGGCCAGTCGGTTGGCCTGCCGGTTCAGTTCACCGTAGGTGATGGCTTCGCCCTCACAATGGGCGGCAATGTCCTGAGGTCTGGCGGCGGCTTGCGCCTCGATGGCGTGATGGATCAGAAGATACTCAGGCTCAACCGTCGGCCCACGACCGAACTGCGGCCACACGTCATGGGTGTTGTTGTCCGGAAGCAGCGAACACATCGATGCCGACTCAAGGGAAATTTTGCACTCTTGCATGTTAAAAATTCTCTTCAGGCTCAATATTTACGTTCAAGCACGGGTGGTTCTGCGCAGCCTGGTGAGAGGCTGGGCTGACTGCCTGAGCTTGCTGCATGGGTTGAGCCGCGAAGTTCGATGCCATTACATGGATTACAAACCCCTCAGAAATCTCCTACACAAATAAGTAATAGTTTTCCCCGACGAAGGAATAAACCACGGTAGCCGGCGTCCTTCTTGTCAGTGCCATTCATCACAGCCAGAGAACACGCCTTTTCCATGAACAACATCGACGGACAATTGCGTGAAATCATTCCCAGGCTGCGACGCTTCGCCGTGTCGCTGACGCGCAACCCCAGCAGTGCCGACGATCTGGTGCAGGCAAGCCTGGAACGAGCGCTGTCGAATTGGAGCGCTAAACGTCCGGAGGGCGACCTGCGGGCCTGGCTGTTTTCGATTCTTTATCGGCAGTTTCTCGACGCCCACCGCCGCTCCCGGCGGTATGCGCGGATGCTCGAATTCTTTACCGGGCGCGACGATGCGCAGCCTTCGGTAGAACGCACGGTAATCGCCCAGTCGACCCTGCAAGCCTTCGATCAGCTCAACACCGAACAGCGCGCGCTGCTGCTCTGGGTATCGGTGGAAGGCTTGAGTTACAAGGAGGTCGCCGAGATTCTCGACGTCCCCATCGGCACCGTGATGTCACGCCTGTCCCGCGCGCGTCAGGCCTTGCGCCAGCTCAGCGACGGCGAAATCACCCGCCCTTCCCTGCGGAGACTCAAATGATCAGCCTGCCTCCCAACGAGCGTGACCTGCACGCCTACGTCGATCACCAACTCAGCGATGCCGACCGACATCAAGTGGAAATTTATCTGGCCGGCAACGCCGAAGTGGCCGCACAAGTACGCGCCTGGCAGCAAGACGCCCAACAATTGCGCGCAGCCCTGAGCGGCGCCTTGCAGCAACCGGCCAACCCGCAACTTGACCCGGCGCTGATTCGCCAGCGCCTCAAACGCCAGTCCCGCCGTCATCTGGCCAGTGCCGCGATGTTGTTGATTGCGGTCAGCGTCGGCGGATTGGGCGGTTGGCACGCGCGGGAGATGACTCTGGTCAGCCCCCCACTGCCGATGGCCGATGCGATGCAGGCCTACCGACTGATTGCCCAGCAAGGCATGCTGCCGGCGGATTACCAAGTCAGCGACGATGGCGACATGCAGGGTTGGCTCGACCGCTATTTCAGCCAGGCCCATCGCCTGCCGAACTTGGCGGGAGCAGGCTACAAACCGGTCAGCGGCCGTTTGCTCAGTACCGAACAAGGGCCGGCAGCGATGGTGGTCTACGAAGATCAGGGCGGCCACAAAGTCAGCTTTTACGTCCGTCCGCCGGGACCGAAAAACTTCCTCCTGCCCCGCGGCAGCCGCAGCGACGGCGAACTGCAGGCCGAGTATTGGTCGGATGCCGGGTACAACTACGCGATGGTCAGCCCGAGTGACACACCGGCGGCGCAGATACTCAAGCAGACACTGAAGTTCTGATCCGGGTTGTGGTCACCCCTGCCCAAACACCTGCGAAGGCCTGCGCAACAGCGGGTCGAACGGGTTGATCCGCGGCCCGATCAACGCCGCTTCGCGCTTGAGCATTTCCACCACGGTCGGCAAACGATCCGGCCCCAGGCGATCACTGATCGTGGCTACGCTCAACGCCGCCACCGCCCGGCCGTCGCGATCGAGGATCGGCACGGCCACGCCGGCCATGCCCTGCAACACGCCGGTGTTGCGCCCGGCGTACCCGAGCGCGCGCACATTCTCGACTTCCGAGCGCAGGAACACTTCGTCATACAGGTGAAAATCCTTGAGCCGCGGCAAGTTGTAGTGAATCACCGTGTCGCGTTCCTCTTGCGGCAGGAATGCCAGAATCGCCAGGCTGCCCTGACCCACGCCGAGCGCCACCCGCCCGCCGATGTCACCGGTAAATGTGCGGATCGGAAACGGCCCTTCACTGCGGTCCAGACAGATCGCATCAAAGCCACTGCGCGCCAGCAAAAACAGCGAATCGCCCAGCGATGCCGATAACCGCAGCAATGCCGGCCGCGCCAGTTCTCGCAGGTTGTTGGTATTGCCGGCGCGGGCCGCCAAGGCAAAAAACTCCAGGCTCAGGCGATAGCGTTTGCTGCGGGCGTCCTGTTCGACCATGCCCTCGTCCATCAAGCTGCGCAGCAAGCGGTGGGTAGTCGGTTGCGACAAGCCGATGCGCTGCGCCAGTTGCGTCACGCGTTCGCCGCCCTCGACGGTGTCACCCAGGCTGCGCAGCACCGCAAACAGTCTTGAGACCGCACCGACACCGACTTCATTTTTGTTTTCATTCCGATCAGTGGAATCTGACATTTGATTTCTCATCAATAAATTTACTCACTGAATAAAACTGAAAATAGTCATCGCTTCAGTGAAATAGGTTATTGAGCCCATCCTATTCTTCGTCCTACTCTGCGTCCATACAGGGGCGATTCGAACAACAACGGCAGCCGACACATGTCGAGCGCCAACACCCCCCGCAACATCTTTTCGTATCTGCCCATACAAAAAAGCGCGCCGTTGGCGACGCATAACAATCTCAGGTGGAGCGCAGTCATGGCCTTTGTGCAGCTTGAAAACCTCGGCAAACGATATGGCGAGATCGACGCAGTCGTCGCCACCAACCTGTCGGTGGAAAAAGGCGAGTTCGTCTCACTGCTCGGCCCCTCCGGCTGCGGCAAAACCACCACCCTGCAAATGATCGCCGGCTTCGTCGAAGTCAGCAGCGGACGCATTGTGCTGGACGGTCGCGACATCACCCACGCCAAACCCGCCAGCCGTGGCCTGGGCGTGGTATTCCAGAGTTACGCGCTGTTCCCGCACATGACCGTGCAAGACAACGTCGCCTTCGGCCTGCGCATGCGCAAAGTGCCCAACGGTGAGTTGCAGCAACGGGTGGACCGAGTGCTGAAACTGGTTCGCCTGCACCAGCACGCCGAGCGTTACCCGCGAGAGCTTTCCGGCGGCCAGCGCCAGCGTGTTGCACTGGCCCGGGCGTTGGTCATCGAGCCGCCGGTGTTGCTGCTCGACGAACCGCTGTCCAACCTCGACGCCAATTTGCGCGAAGAGATGCAGTTCGAAATCCGCCGCATCCAGCGTGAAGTCGGGATCACCACGCTGATGGTCACCCACGACCAGTCCGAAGCGCTGTCGATCAGCGATCGGGTGGTGGTGATGCAGGCCGGGCGCATCACCCAGATCGACGCCCCTTACACCCTCTACGAACACCCGCGCACCGAGTTCATTTCCGGGTTCGTCGGCAAAGCCAATCTGCTGCCCGGTGAGCGGGACGGCGCCGGTGTGGTTCAGGTGTGCAACACCGGCAACGGCGAACTGACGCTAAGCCTGCGCCCGGAAAAAATCGATCTGCGGGAAAAAGGCCATGGTCGTCTGCAAGGCAAGATCGCCAGCCGCTTCTTCCTCGGCAGCCAATGGTTGTACGGCGTAACGACAACCCTGGGCGAACTCTGCGTGGTGCGTCGCAACGACGGCTCGGCGCCACTGGCCGAAGGCACGGCGGTCGGCCTCGACTGGGACGCGGCACTGCTGCGGGTGCTGAGTGTCGACGAGGTGTCGGCATGAATACGCTCGCCGCCATCCGTCAGGGACGCCAAGGGTATGTGTTGTCGGCGCCGGCCCTGGCGTTGTACGTCGGCCTGCTGGCGATCCCGCTGCTGCTGACGCTGGTGTTGTCGTTGAACGTCTTCGACTACAGCTCGGGGATCAACAGCGACGCCTACACCTTCGCCCATTACAGCAGCCTGCTGGGCGATCCGTACTTCTACGAGATCTTTCTGCGCACGATGTGGATCAGCGCCCTGACCACCCTGCTCTGCGTACTGATCGGCGTGCCCGAGGCCTACATCCTCAGTCGCATGGGCGCACCGTGGCGTTCGATTTTCCTGATTCTGATCCTCACGCCGCTGCTGATTTCGGTGGTGGTGCGGGCGTTCGGCTGGAGCCTGTTGCTGGGCGCCGACGGGCTGGTCAACCAGACCTTGCAAGCCTTCGGTGGCTCGCCGATGAAGCTGCTCTACACGCCGTTCGCGGTGGTGATCGCGCTGGTCCACGTGATGCTGCCGTTCATGATCATTCCAGTCTGGACCTCGCTGCAAAAACTCGACCCGGCCGCCGAGCAGGCTGCGCTGTCACTGGGCGCCAGCCACTTCACGGTGATACGCAAAGTGGTGTTGCCGCAGGTCATGCCCGGCGTGCTCTCCGGCACCTTGATCGTGTTCGGCCTCGCGGCCAGTTCCTTCGCCATTCCCGGCCTGCTCGGCGGACGCCGGCTGAAGATGGTCGCCACGCTGATCTACGACCAGTACCTGTCGGAGCTGAACTGGCCGATGGGCGCCGCGATTGCCGTGGCCCTGCTGTTGCTCAACCTGCTGATCATGCTGTCGTGGAACCGGATGATCGAAGGCCGCTACAAGAAGTCATTGGGATAATTCGTCATGTCCAGAAACGGTCCTTTCGCCCTGCTGTTCCATGCCCTGGTGGTGCTGTTCATGCTCGCGCCGCTGGTGGTGGTGTGCCTCGTCGCCTTCACCCCGGAAAACACCCTGAGCCTGCCGACCACGGATTTCTCCCTGCGCTGGTTCCGCGCCGTGTTCGAACGTGCGGACTTTGTCGATGCGTTCTACAACAGCCTGATCCTGGCCTTCAGCGCGGCCAGTCTGGCGACGCTGATTGCGGTGCCGGCGGCGCTGGCGATCACCCGCTTCGAGTTCCCCGGACGGGACTTCTTCAACGCCCTGTTCCTGTCGCCGATCATCATTCCACACCTGGTGCTGGGGGTGGCGTTGCTACGCCTGTTCGCGCTGATGGGCGTCAACGGCAGCTTCGCCTGGCTGATCTTCGCCCATGTGCTGGTGATCACACCGTATGTGTTGCGGCTGGTATTGGCGTCGGCCATCGGCCTGGACCGCAGCGCCGAACACGCCGCGCAATCCTTGGGTGCCGGACGCTTCACGCTGTTCCGGCAAATCACCTTGCCGATGATTCTGCCGGGGGTCGCCGGTGGCTGGCTGCTGGCGTTCATCAACAGTTTTGACGAGGTCACGTTGTCGATCTTCGTCACCTCGCCGGCCACGCAAACCTTGCCGGTGCGCATGTACGTGTACGCCACCGAATCCATCGATCCGATGATGGCGGCGGTGTCGGCCCTGGTGATCGCGCTGACCGCGCTGACGATGATTCTGCTCGATCGGGTCTACGGCCTGGATCGGGTTCTGGTGGGTAAACAATGAGGGCGCCATGGCTCTGCTGAAACGACTGGCCGAAGGCGACCGCCCGGCCCTGGACTTTACCCTCGACGGCGTGCCTGCCAGTGGCTTGCTCGGCGACACCCTGCTGACCGCCGTGCTGACCTGCAGCGAACACCTGCGCGGCAGCGACTTCAGCGCCGAACCCCGCGCCGGCTTTTGCCTGATGGGAGCCTGCCAGGACTGCTGGGTACGCCTGGGCGATGGCCGCCGGGTGCGGGCCTGCTCGACGCAGCTTGAAGCCGGCCAGCAGGTCAGCCGCGAACCGGGGCGCTCGGTATGAACGCGGTGGTGATCATCGGCGCCGGCCCCGCCGGGATTCGTGCGGCGCAGACGCTGGTGGCGCATGGCGTGCGCCCGGTTCTGCTGGACGAAGCCGCACGCGGTGGCGGGCAGATTTATCGGCGGCAGCCGATGAACTTCAAGCGCTCGCCCGTCAAGTTGTATGGCTTCGAAGCCCCCAAGGCCAACGCGCTGCATCAAACCATCGACGCACTGCGCAAACAACTCGATTACCGCCCCGACACGCTGGTATGGAACGCCGAGGCCAACGCGCTCGACACCTTGCACGAGGGCCGCGCCATACGCGTGGCGTTCTCCCGGGTGATTGTCGCCACGGGTGCCACCGACCGGATTCTGCCGGTGCCGGGCTGGACGTTGCCGGGGGTGTACAGCCTCGGCGCGGCGCAGATCGCCTTGAAGTTTCAGGGCTGTGCCATTGGTGAACGCGTGGTGTTCGCCGGCAGCGGACCGTTGCTGTACCTGGTGGCGTATCAATACGCCAAGGCCGGTGCCAACGTGGTCGCGGTGCTCGACAGTTCGCCGTTCAGCGCTCAGGCCCGCGCCCTGCCCGGTCTGTTGTCGCAACCGGCTACCCTCGCCAAAGGCCTCTATTACCGCACCTGGCTGACTGCCCACGGCATCCCGGTGCATCAGGGCGCCAGCCTGTCAGGCATCGATGGCCAACAGCGTGTGCAATCGCTGAACTGGCGCAACGCAAAAGGCCAACATCGAATCGACTGCGACGCCGTCGCCTTCGCCCATGGCCTGCGCAGCGAAACCCAACTCGCCGATCTGCTGGGCTGCGAATTCACCTGGAACCCGCTCAACCGCGCCTGGCTGCCACAGCGCGACAGTGCCGGGCGCAGCAGTGTCGCCGAGGTGTACCTGGCGGGTGACGGCGCCGGCATCATGGGCGCCGACGCGGCGGAAATGGCCGGCGAACGGGCAGCCCTGGCGCTGCTCGAAGACAGCGGTTACCTGCTCTCGCCGCAACGTGCCACCCAGCTGGAACAGTCGCTGAAAGAAATCGGCAGATTCCGCCAGGGTCTTGAGCGTGCCTTTGCCTTCCCCGAAAGCTGGGCCACCGACGCTGCGGATGACCTGATGATCTGTCGCTGCGAAGAAGTACGCGCCGGCGACATCCGCCAGGTGGTGCGCGAAGGTCATTGGGAGATCAACCGGGTCAAGGCCCACTGCCGGGTCGGCATGGGTCGCTGTCAGGGCCGGATGTGCGGGGCCGCCGCCGCGGAAATCATTGCCTGCGAAAGTCAGCGTTCAGTAGCCGACATCGGTCGGTTGCGGGCTCAGGCACCGATCAAACCCTTGCCGTTCGGTCTGGAGGTCGAGCCATGATCGAAGTCGAGGCGGTCATCATTGGCGGTGGCATTGTCGGGGCCTCCGCCGCCCTGTTTCTGAGCAAGGCTGGCCGACGCGTAGCGCTGCTGGAACGAGATTTTTGCGGTTCGCATTCCAGCGGTGTGAACTATGGCGGCGTGCGTCGTCAGGGTCGGCCGCTGTCGCAATTGCCGTTGTCGCAACGAGCTCATGAGATCTGGGGGCAGCTGCCACAACTGATCGGCATCGACGGTGAGTACCAGCGCAGCGGTCACCTGAAACTCGCCCGCAGCCTCAACGATCTGCATGCCTTGCAGGATTACGCCGCCAGCAGCCAGGGGTTCGGCCTTGATTTGCAGCTGTTTGATCGCGATGAGTTGCGCGCACGTTTTCCGTGGGTCGGAGACGTCGCGGTCGGTGCTTCGCTGTGCCCGGACGATGGCCACGCCAACCCGCGCCTGGTGTCTCCGGCGTTTGCCCAAGCGGCACGTCGGCATGGCGCGCAGGTGCATGAGCAATGCGCAGTCACGGCGGTGGAACACAATGGTCAGCGCTTTCGCGTCAGCACTCAATCCGGCCTCGAACTGCGCGCCCCCTGGCTGCTGAACTGCGCCGGCGCCTGGGCCGGCAACCTTGCCGCGCAATTCGGTGAAGCGGTGCCGATGCACGCCGGGCACCCGGCGATGCTGGTCACCGAGCCGTTGCCGCTGGTGATGAATGCCAGCACCGGCGTCGAAGGCGGCGGCATCTATGCCCGTCAGGTCGCGCGGGGCAATTGTGTGTTGGGCGGCGGCCAGGGCTTTGCCCTTGATGGTGCCCGCGTCCGACCTGGCCAGAGCGCGGTGATCGAGATCCTGCGTCAGGCCGTCGAGCTCTACCCGTTTCTTGAAGGCGCCCAGGCGATTCGTACCTGGAGCGGCACCGAAGGTTATCTGCCCGATCGTCAACCGGTGATCGGTCACAGCAGCATGCAACCCGGTCTGTTGCACGCATTCGGCTTTGCCGGCGCGGGCTTTCAGATCGGGCCTGCGGTGGGCCAGGCGCTCACCGAGATCATCTGTAGCGGCGCGTCAAAGACGCCGCTGGATGCGTTTTCCATCACCCGGTTTCACTCCATCTCCGTAGCTTGATAGAGGAAGGTCGCGCCAATGAATAACCTCAAACGCACTGCACTGCTCGGTTTGTCCTGCATGAGCGCCCTGCTCACGGTCACTCAGGCCCACGCCGAACCGACGCTTTACCTGGGCATGAACGGCGGGACCATGGAGCGGCTCTACGCCGACAAGGTGCTGCCGGCTTTCGAGAAAGCCAACAACGTCAAAGTGGTGATCGTGCCGGGGACATCGGCTGATATTCTGGCCAAGGTCCAGGCCAGCAAAGGCAACCCGCAATTGCATGTAATGTTCCTCGACGACGGCATCATGTACCGCGCCATCGCCATGGGCTTGTGCGACAAACTCGAAGACAGCCCGACCCTGGCGCAGATTCCGCCCAAGGGCCGCATCAAGGACCAAGCGGTGGCGGTCAGCCTCGGCGTTACCGGGTTGGCGTACAACACGCGGCTGTTCAAGGAAAAGGGCTGGAACGCGCCGACCTCCTGGATGGACATGGCCGATCCGCGCTTCAAGGACAAACTGGTGTTCCAGTCGATGGCCTCCTCGACCTTCGGCCTGCACGGTTTCCTGATGTTCAACCGGATTCAGGGCGGCAGCGAAACCAACGTCGAACCGGGGTTCAAGGCCTGGCCGAACACCGTCGGGCGCAACGTGCTGGAGTACATTCCGAGCTCGGCGAAAATCTCCGAAATGCTCCAGACCGATGAAGCGGCGCTGTTCCCGCTGACCCCGACCCAGGTCACCGCGCTGAAACTCAAGGGCATGCCGGTGGAATATGCGCAGCCGAAGGAAGGCTCGGTGGTGCTCAACGTGGCCGAATGCGCCATCGCCAACAACACCCAGCCGGAACTGGCGCAGAAACTCGCGGCCTTCTTGCTGACGCCTGCCGCACAGGCTGCGGCGCTTGAAGACGGCGATCAGATTCCGTCGAACCCGAATACGCCAACCACCGACAAGACTCGCGGTCAGGTCGAGGCAATGAAACACTATCTGGAAACGGCGATTGCCATCGATTGGGATCAGGTCAACGAACAGCGTCCGACGTGGAATGACCGATGGAATCGCAGTATCGAGCGCTAACCTCGAAGATCAGGTGAGAGGGCTTTTGTGGCACGGGAGCTTGCCTGTGGCGAGGGAGCTTGCTCCCGTTGAACTGCGCAGCAGTTCCTTTTTTGGGGCCGCTTCGCAGCCCAACGGGAGCAAGCTCCCTCGCCACAAAAGCCTTCTCGACACAAAAGCTTGGTCGGCAGCAGTGGAAGGGAAATTACCCACTTGGTTAAACTACGCCGCTGCGGCTCAGGGGGAGCCGGCCTGAAGATTACGGGGTGACATCACATTGGCCGTACGACCGCCCAACCGTCCGCAACTCACACCACGCTGGTCCGCGCTACGCCGTTTTTTCGGCAAGGCATTCGCGGCGCCATCCAGTGGCAGTGCGCAAGGCCGGGTGATCCACGACTACTTCCGCCACAAGGCCCGTGTTCAGGGCTACACCCTCAGCCACAGCCAGTTGCGCGTGATCGACTGCATGGCGCAGCACGCGTCGGCGCTGCCGGGGTCATCGACGCCACTCCCCGGACTTTACCTCCATGGTGCGGTCGGGCGCGGCAAGAGCTGGCTGCTCGACGGTTTTTTCCAGGCCATCCCCGTCACGGCAAAACAGCGCCTGCACTTCCATGAGTTTTTTGCGCAGTTGCACCAGGGCATGTTCAGCCATCGCGATCAGCCCGATGCGCTGGCAACCACCCTCGACGAACTGCTGCAAGACTGCCGGGTGCTGTGTTTCGATGAATTCCACGTGCATGACATCGGCGATGCGATGCTCATCACGCGGTTGTTCAAGGCGCTGTTTCGCCGGGGGATTCTGCTGCTGGTGACCTCAAACTACCCGCCGGAAGGTTTACTGCCCAACCCGCTTTACCATGCCCGTTTCAAACCGGTGATCGACCTGATCAACACGCGCATGCAGGTGATGGAAGTCGGCGGCCCCCATGATTACCGCAGTCAGGCGCGACCCCGTGCGCAGCAGCTGTTTACCCAGGGCCAGTACGTCTGGCCGGCCACGGTGAGCCAGCGTCAGGCGCTGCACCTGCTCGAACACGACGCACCGCCCATTCGGCTGCCCGTCGGGACACGACACCTTCAAGCCCGATACTGCGAAGGGCGAACCATTGGCTTCACCTTCGCCGACTTGTGCGAACACCCCACCGCCGTCATGGACTACCTGGAACTGTGCCGGCGCTTCGACCGCTGGATCATCGACAAACTGCCCAGCCTCGCCGGCTGTTCAATCGCCGCCCAGCAACGCTTCATCAACCTGATCGACGTGTTGTACGACCAGGACAAACACCTGATTCTGCTCGGCCACCAGTCATTGCGCGAATGCCTGGATGGCGATGCCATCGACCTGGCGCGCACGCGCAGCCGGCTGGGGCAGTTACTGGAAGTCAGGGAACTCGCCTGACAGCCACCAGCACTTTCCCGCTATCATGTCGCCCATTTCCAGGCCCCAGCGCCTTCCTTCAGATCAATAGCGAACCTGCCTATGCACACCCTCGCACAACTGCGCGCCGGCCAACTGTCGGGTATCACCCGCCTGGACCTGGTCTGTGGCCTGACCGAATTCCCCCGGGAAATCTTCGACCTGGCGGACTCGCTGGAAGTGCTCAACCTCAGCGGCAACGCCTTGCGCAGCCTGCCGGACGATCTGCACCGCCTGACCCGTTTGCGCGTGCTGTTCTGCTCGGACAATCAGTTCACCGAACTGCCCGCCTGCCTCGGCCAGTGTACGGCGCTGACAATGATCGGTTTCAAGGCCAACGCCATCGAACACGTGCCGGCCGCCGCCCTGCCGCCGCTGTTGCGCTGGCTGATCCTGACCGACAACCGCATCACGGATCTGCCAACCGAACTGGGCGAGCGCCCGTACCTGCAAAAACTCATGCTCGCCGGTAACCGCTTACAGCGTTTGCCCGAGAGCCTGAGCCACTGTCATCGACTTGAACTGATCCGCATTGCCGCCAATCAGCTCACCGAGCTTCCCGAATGGCTGCTGACCCTGCCGGGCCTGACCTGGCTGGCGTACGCCGGTAACCCATTGGAAACCGAAGCCGATGCGGCCGCACTTGAAGCCACGACGAGCATTCCCTGGTCCGAGCTGAGCCTGGAGCAGAAACTCGGCGAAGGCGCGTCGGGGGTCATTCATCAGGCGCTGTGGGAGCAGACAAAACAGGTCGCGGTAAAACTCTACAAAGGCGAGATGACCAGCGACGGCTCGCCGTTGCACGAAATGAACGCCTGCATCACCGCCGGCATCCACCCTAACCTGATCCGGGTCGAAGGGCGGATCGTCGGGCACCCACAGGCGCAAGCCGGGCTGGTGATGCAACTGATCGATCCGAGCTACCGCAACCTGGCCAGCCTGCCGAGCCTGGCGTCCTGCTCCCGCGACATCTATGCCGACGACACCCGGTTCAGCGCCGGCGTGGCAATGCGCATCGCCAGTGGCATCGCCTCGGTGGCCGAACACCTGCACCGTCAAGGCATCACCCACGGCGACCTCTATGGCCACAACATTCTGTGGAACGAGCATGGCGATTGTCTGTTGGGGGATTTTGGTGCGGCATCTTTCCATGCCACCTCGGACAGCCTTGAAAGCCGCGCGCTGCAACGGATCGAGGTACGGGCGTTCGGGATTTTGCTGGGAGAATTGCTGGAGCGGATCGACTCAGGGTTGAGCGCTGAACAGCGGGTCGCGTTAGAGGATTTACAGCAGCGCTGCTGTCAGCCGGATGTGTTGGCGCGGCCGGGGTTCAGTGAGGTGGTGCGGGAGTTGAATGGATCCTGACCCGCAAAGATAGAACTGTGGCGAGGGGGCTTGCCCCCGTTCGGTTGCGCAGCAGCCGTCGCTTTTGGGGTCGCTTCGCAACCCAACGGGGGCAAGCCCCCTCGCCACAAGCAAGCCCTCGCCACAGGTTAAATCACAACGGTCAGAACCGCTTAACCCGCCAACCCGACAAACATGTCCTGCACGTCATCGTGGTTATCGAGGCCTTCGAGGAACGCTTCGACTTCTGCCATCTGCTCGTCGCTCAAGCCGCTCACCGGGTTCTTCGGCTGATAACCCAACTTGGCCGACAACACGGTGAAGCCTTGCTCCGGCAGCGCTTTCTGTACCGCATCCAGGTCCGCAGGGTCGGTCAGGAACAGCGTCGCGCCGTCTTCGCCCGGCTCGAAATCCTGGGCGCCGGCTTCGATCGCGGCCATTTCCGGATCGGCGTCAGGGCTGTCCGGGGATGCCTCGATCATGCCGACGTGGTTGAAGTCCCAGGCCACCGAACCGGAAGCGCCCAACTGGCCCTTGCGGAACGCCACGCGGATTTCAGCGACGGTGCGGTTGATGTTGTCAGTCACGCATTCAACGATCAGTGGCACCTGATGCGGTGCGAACCCTTCATACGTCACGCGATGGTATTGCACGGTTTCGCCGAGCTGGCCGGAGCCTTTCTTGATCGCGCGTTCCAGGGTTTCGCGAGGCATCGAGGCTTTTTTCGCCTGTTCGACCACCAGACGCAGGTGTGCGTTGGTGGCGGTATCGGCACCGTTGCGCGCAGCAATGGTGATTTCCTTCACCAGTTTGCCGAAGATCTTGCCCTTGGCGTTGGCTGCCGCTTCTTTGTGTTTAACCTTCCACTGTGCGCCCATTACTCACTCTCTTGATCTGTGGCGCCGAGACATCTATTGGCCGACGCGTAGCGCAAGTTTATACGGCCTAAAGATGCCAATCGACCAAAAAATTCCAACATCTTCAGCCCACGACGGGTCGACATCTTCACCAGCGTTTGTAGGGCGATTCTGAAAAGTCGATTTGCGGTGACGCTTCAGGGCTATGGTTTCGTACCCTCTGCGCCCGTTCTCCAAGGCAGAAGCGCGCTCGATGCACAACGACAAGGAAAGCCCCTACACCCTGACACTCCTCGACAGCGGTCTGAGTTTGCAGGTGTTGCAGTTCAATGGCCGCGAGGGCCTCAACCAGCCCTATCGATTCGACATCGAGGTGATCGGCCTCGCGCCGGCGATGAACCTGGATCGGTTGCTGCAACAGCCGGCGTTCCTGAGGCTGTCGGCTGATCAGGGCATTCACGGCGTGATCCACAGCGTCAGCCGCGAACATCGCGGCCCGTATCGGGTCGGCTACTCACTGGTGCTGGCGCCCCATCTGCAACGACTTCAGTTGCACAGCTCGCGTCGGGTTTTTCATCGTCTCAGCGTGCCGGCGATCATGCGTCAGTTGCTGGAAAAGCATCAGCTGCCCGAGCACAGCTATCGCTTCGACCTGACCTGCGGCCACTACCCGCTGCGGCCCTTTTGCATTCAGTACGATGAGAGCGATCTGGCCTTCATGCAGCGGCTGTGTGAAGAAGAAGGCATCCACTTCCACTTCGAACATCAGCACGACGGGCACGTGCTGGTCCTGGCCGATGACAGCCTGAGTTTCCCGCAGGAACCGCTGCTGATGCCGTTCCATGCCGACGTGTTCAACGACCCGCTCTTGCCGGCGATCAGCGAACTGTTCCAGCGCCATGACCCGGACCCCGCCCCGGCACAATGGGATGCCAGAAACCGCGGCGCGCACGTGATCGGCGACGGCGCGGCCAACCACCCGCTCACCGGAACGGGCCCGGTTACGGCAAGACCTGCGCCCGAACAGCTTCATCGCGAACAGCTGGGCCGCCGCTCGCTGGAACGCCTGCGTTGCCAGCACCGGCAGATCCACGGCCAAAGCACCCTGAACGAGCTGCGCAGCGGACGAATCGTACAAGTGGCGCAGCACCCGCTCTCGAGCTTCAACGATCAGTGGCTGCTCACCAACATCCAGCACCAGGGGCAGCAGCCGTCGATTCTCGCCGAGGACAAGCCCGACCATGACATTGCCGGGCGCTACAGCAATCGTTTCACCGCCATTCCCTGGTCAACGGTGTTCAGGCCGGCGCTCAAACAGGTCAGGCCGAGCATCCCGGGCTACCAGACCGCCCGGGTGCTGGGCCCCGTCGGGCAGCCGGCAGCGCTCGACGAGCAAGGCCGAATACAGGTCTGCTTGTGGCCGAAACCGGGGTTCGAGGCGGATGAGTCCGTTGGGCTCTGGCTACCGATCGCCCTCGCAGCACCGGACGGTAGGATCGATCCGTCCAGGCTGCCCTTGGCCGGCACCGAAGTGTTGGTCAGTTTTCTCGACAGCGACCCGGACCGACCGGTGTTGTGTGCCGGCATGAGCCACCTCCAGCCTTCCCGGCCCGCTCCCGAACCACGCCGCGATGCGCATCTGCTGCTCGGCTGGCTGATCAACCGCTCGGATCCCATGCCGTGATTTTACCGGGCCGCTCCCACAGGAATTTATGCTGGCCGCCAACCTTGTGTACGACGCAAAACCTGTGGGAGCGTGGCTTGCCCGCGATAGCCACGCCGCGGTCTACCCGACGGGCGCCAACCCAAAAAACGCCTGTATCAAGCGCAAATCCCGCCGCCGTTCCATACAACCGATCATGTGCCGATTGACCAGCCCCTCGCCAATGATCGGCACCGCCGCCACCCGTGGGTCGTGGCTGACTTCCACCGACGACACCACGCCCACGCCCAACTCGGCGGCCACTGCCTCGGTCACGGCCTCGCGACTGTCCAGTTCCAGCAACACCCGTGGATTGACCCCGGCCTGAACGCACGCCTCGTCGAACGTGCGCCGGGTAATCGAACTCGGCTCGCGCAGCACCATGATCACCTGATCCAACGCCTTGAGCGGCAGCCCTTGCGACTGCTGCGCCCACGGATGGCCCGCGGGCACCAACGCGCAAATCCTCGACTCGCTCAACCCTTGCAGATGCAACCCTTTGCGCGGCTCCACTTCGGTCAGCACCGCCACGTCGGCATGCTCCGACAGCAACGCCGCGAGGGTTTCCTGGGCATTGCCCAACCGCAGGTTCACGGTGATCCCCGGATAACGCGCACGCAGGCTGGCGAGCATCGGCATGACCATGTGCGGGCCATCCGCCGCCACTTCCAGGCGCCCGGTGAGTAGCTGCCGGTTGGCCTCCAGCATCGCCTGCGCTTCTTCGGCCAGGCCGAACATTGCCCGGGTGATCGCCGCGAGCCTGGTGCCCTCTTCCGTCAACTCGACCCGCCGCGCGGTGCGGCGCAGCAAGGTGATCTGGTAGTGCTCCTCCAGCGCCTTGATGTGCCCGGTGACCGCTGGTTGGCTGATAAACAGGCGCTCGGCGGCGCGGGTGAAGCTGCCCTCTCGGGCCACGGCATCGAAGGCACGCAGCTGGAACAGATTCATGAATAACTCTCACTGATGGCTGGCATAACAACAAACAATTTGATTGATAGCACGCCGAATTGCAATTTATGCCCCGTAGTTTCATCCCACCGAGCTTTTGCAAGGACACAAGAATGCGTACTGCCGAGCCCATCCTGCTCACCCCCGGCCCATTGACCACATCGCAACGTACCCGTCAGGCGATGATGGTCGACTGGGGTTCATGGGATGACCGCTTCAACCAATTGACCGCCAGCCTGTGCGAGAAATTGCTGGTGATCATCAACGCCGGCGACAGCCACCACTGCGTGCCCCTGCAAGGCAGCGGCACGTTCGCGGTCGAAGCGGCGATCGGCACGCTGGTGCCCCGGGACGGCAAAGTCCTGGTGCTGATCAACGGCGCCTACGGCAAACGCCTGGCGAAGATCTGCGAAGTGCTCGGCCGTTCGTTCAACACCTTCGAAACCGCCGAAGACGAGCCGACCACCGCCGTCGACGTCGACCGCTTGCTGCGGGCCGACGCCAGCATCACCCACGTCGCCTTGATTCACTGCGAAACCAGCACCGGCATCCTCAACCCACTGGCAGAAATCGCCCACGTCATCGAGCAGCACGGCAAACGCCTGATCATCGACGCCATGAGCTCGTTTGGCGCCCTGCCGATCGATGCGCAACAGGTGCCTTTCGACGCCCTGATCGCCGCCTCGGGTAAATGCCTGGAGGGCGTGCCGGGGATGGGCTTCGTTTTCGCTCGCAAAGAAGCGCTAGCGAACGCCGCCGGCAACTCGCACTCGCTGGCGATGGACTTGTTCGATCAGCACACCTACATGGCCAAGACCGGTCAATGGCGTTTCACCCCGCCGACCCACGTGGTCGCGGCGCTGCACGAAGCCTTGCTGCAATACCACGAAGAAGGTGGCTTGCCCGCCCGGCATCAGCGCTACGCCAACAACTGCCAGGTGCTGCTCGATGACATGGCCAAACTCGGCCTGCGCAGCTTCCTGCCCGCGGCGATCCAGGCGCCGATCATCGTTACCTTCCATGCGCCGAAAGACCCGCGCTATCAGTTCAAGGAATTCTACGAACGGGTCAAGTCCAAGGGTTTCATCCTCTACCCCGGCAAACTGACCCAGGTCGAAACCTTCCGGGTCGGCTGCATCGGCCACGTCAACCAGGCCGAAATGCACGCAGCGGTGGCGGCCGTGGCCGAGGTGCTGCGCGAGATGGAAGTCATCGAAATCTAAACCACCACTGTTCCCTGTAGGAGCGAGGCTTGCCCGCGAATGCAGACGACACCGGTGCGTCAGTTAAACCCTGTAATCGTTCTTCGCGGGCAAGCCTCGCTCCTACAGAGATCAGAGACATGAACTATGTAAACCCAACCAAACTGCAAGCCGCCATCCTCGACTGGGCCGGCACCGTGGTCGACTTCGGCTCCATCGCCCCGACGCAGATTTTCGTCGAAGCCTTCGCCGAGTTCGACGTCCAGGTTTCCATCGAAGAAGCCCGTGGGCCGATGGGCATGGGCAAGTGGGACCACATCCGCACCCTGTGCGATCAGCCATCAGTTGCCGAGCGTTATCGCCAGGTGTTCGGCCGCACGCCGACCGACGATGACGTCACCGCCATCTACCATCGCTTTATGCCGCTGCAGATCAAAAAAATCGCCGAACACTCGGCACTGATTCCGGGCGCCCTGGACACCATCGCCAACCTGCGTCAGCAAGGAATCAAGATCGGCTCGTGCTCCGGCTACCCGAAACAAGTCATGGACAAAGTGGTGGAACTGGCCGCCACCAACGGCTATGTCGCCGATCACGTGGTCGCCACCGACGAAGTGCCCAACGGCCGCCCATGGCCCGCTCAGGCCCTGGCCAATGTGATTGCGCTGGGCATCGACGACGTCGCGGCCTGCCTGAAGATCGACGACACGGTGCCGGGCATTCTCGAAGGTCGCCGTGCCGGCATGTGGACCGTGGCGTTGATCTGCTCCGGTAACGCGCTGGGTCTGGACTACGAAGGTTATCGCGCGCTAAGCAGCGACCAACTGGCCAGCGAACGCAAGCGCATTCATGCCCTGTTCGAAGGCTCGCGACCGCACTACATGATCGACACCATCACCGATTTGCCCGAGGTGATCGCCGACATCAACAAGCGCCTGGCCAACGGCGAGATGCCGCAAGCCAACTGATCGCACCCCTCGCCTCATAATACAAGCGCCAGTTCCTTGGATGGAACTGACGCTTTTTTGTGGTCGATCACTTGATTTAGAGCATTGAGCGGCCCATTTGCCTCGGGCAAATCCTGCGAAACAGGATTACAGTTAGTGCACGCCGTCGAACAAGAACGGTGACTTCAGACCAGAATTGTGAGGAAACACCGTATGCCCTGGAAGAATTCCGAATCACGCTACAGCACCGTATCGATCGCGCTGCACTGGTTGATGCTGGTTCTGTTAATACTGGTCTACGCCTGTATCGAATTTCGCGGGATCTTTCCCAAAGGCAGTGGCGGCCGAACGCTGATCAAGGAAGCGCACTTCATGCTCGGCCTGACCGTGTTCGTGCTGGTCTGGTTGCGGCTGTTCGCCCGCAGCCTGGGGCCGGCACCGCAGATATTCCCCGCCTCCCCTCGCTGGCAAACCGTGGTTGCCAGGCTGATGCATTGGGCACTGTATATTTTCATGATCACCGTGCCGGTTCTGGGTTGGCTGACTACCAGCGCCGAGGGGCATCGGGTGATGTTCTATGGCGTCGACTTGCCATTGCTGATCGAAGAAAACAAACCGCTGGCCAAGCAGTTCCAAGGCTGGCATGAGCTCGGCGCCACCATCGGTTATTGGCTGATCGGGTTGCACGCGGTGGCCGGGATTTACCACCACTATGTGGTGCGCGATAACACCTTGCTGCGGATGATGCCCAAACGCGGTTAATCGCGACCGCTTTGCTCGAAACCCCGGCGGCCCTGCAGGCCGCCGGTGTGGATGAAGATCAGGCGCGTGCCTTGGGGAAATTTACCAGCTTCGACTTGTTGCTTGAGAGCCATGAGCGCTTTGCCGGTGTACAGCGGCTCGAAAAGAATGCCGCTGGCCTGTTCGGTCTGCTCGATGAATGCAAGCAGCTGCGGATCGACTTTGGCAAAACCGCCACGGCTGGCGTCCAGTAGTTCATACAAGGGATCGACCCAACCGGCTTCCCGCCCGATCATCTCGACCTGCTGCGCCACGCCATGATCATCGGGCACCGCCAGCGCGCCATACACCGGGTGTTCACCCGCCTCGGCCAGCACCAGACCGGCCAGGGTCGTGCCCGTTCCGCAGGCCAGCCACCAGCCGTCGTAATGGCTCCAGCCCAGACCACTCAGTTGCTCGCGGGCCTGCGCCACCAGCTGCATGCAGCCCTTCGCCCCACGCAAGCCACCACCACCTTCCGGCACCGGTTGCAGCTCGGGATACTGCGCCCGCCACGGCTGCCAGAAACCCGGCTCATGCCGCGCTCGATAACCGCCATAACCCAGCCAGTGCAACTGCATGCCGAACGCCTGCAAGTCCTTTACTGTCGGGGTGTCTTGCGGATGCCCGCGCAGCAAACCGACCGTGGTGAACCCGAAGCGCTTGCCTGCGGCGGCCAATGCGTGGAGATGGTTGGAGTGAGCACCGCCCAGGCTGATGATGCCTTGGGCGCCGTTCTGGTCGGCGGCTTTCAGGTGTTCGATGAGTTTGAACCACTTGTTGCCGCTGATCAGCGGGTCGATCTGGTCCAAACGCAGGATGGCGACGTCGATGCCGGCGGTGGTGAGCCAGTCGAGGTGAAGGGGTTCGAGAGGGGCTTGGGGGAGCCAGTCTGTTGGAGGGGAAAGCATTGATGCGTTACGTTCTGACGAAAAACAGGAGTCTATCAGCCAGCACGATCCCTGTAGCAGCTGCCGAAGGCTGCGTTCGGCTGCGAAGCAGTCGTCAATCCTGACACCTCGGTTTATCTGGAATACCGCGATGGCTGATTTTGCGACTGCTGCGCAGCCGAACGCAGGCTGCGCCAGCTGCTACAAGGGATAGCTGCGAACGTTAGAGTTCAGCCGCCAACCGCGACCCCTGGTTGATCGCACGCTTGGCATCCAGCTCCGCCGCCACGTCCGCGCCGCCGATCAAGTGCACGTTCTGCCCGGCCGCAACCAGACCGTCGTGCAACTCGCGCAATGGATCCTGCCCGGCGCAGATCACGATGTTGTCCACCGGCAGCACCTGCGGTTCGCCGCTTTCGCCGATGCGGATGTGCAGGCCTTCGTCGTCGATCTTCAGGTACTCGACGCTGTTGAGCATTTGCACCTTTTTGTTCTTCAGACCGGTGCGGTGAATCCAGCCGGTGGTCTTGCCCAGGCCATCACCGACCTTGGAGGTCTTGCGTTGCAGCAGGAATACTTCGCGGGCCGGCGCATGCGGCGCAGCCTTGATGCCCGCGACACCGCCACGCGCTTCAAGGTGCGTATCGATACCCCACTCCTTCCAGAACGCGTCGCGGTCCTGACTGGTGGCCACGCCTTCGTGCACGAGGAATTCCGACACGTCGAAACCGATACCGCCAGCGCCGATTACCGCGACGCGTTTGCCCACCGGTTTACGCTCGAGGATCACGTCCAGATAGCTCAGCACCTTGGCGTGCTCGACACCCGGAATCGCCGGCACCCGCGGCGCGATGCCGGTAGCGAGGATGATTTCGTCGTAACCGCCCTCGACCAGCTGCGCCACGTCCACACGGGTGTTCAGGCACAGCTCGACGTTGCTGGTCTGCAACTTGCGGTTGAAGTAGCGCAGGGTTTCGAAGAACTCTTCCTTGCCCGGCACGCGCTTGGCGATGTTGAACTGGCCGCCGATTTCGCTGGCCGAATCGAACAGCGTCACCTGATGACCGCGCTCGGCCGCCACGGTGGCGGCGGACAGCCCCGCGGGACCGGCGCCAACCACGGCGATTTTCTTGATCTGCTGCACCGGCAGGTAATTGAGTTCGGTTTCATGGCAGGCCCGCGGGTTCACCAGGCAACTGGTCAACTTGCCGCCGAACGTGTGATCCAGGCAAGCCTGGTTGCAACCGATGCAGGTATTGATTTCATCGCCACGGCCGGCCGCCGCCTTGTTGACGAAGTCCGGGTCGGCGAGGAACGGTCGCGCCATCGACACCATGTCGGCATCGCCTTCGGCCAGGATCTGCTCGGCGACTTCCGGGGTGTTGATGCGGTTAGTGGTGATCAGCGGAATACTCACCGAACCACGCAGTTTCGCCGTGACCTTGCTGAACGCTGCACGCGGCACTTTGGTGGCAATGGTCGGAATCCGCGCTTCGTGCCAGCCGATGCCGGTGTTGATGATGGTCGCGCCCGCCTGCTCGATGGCCTTGGCTAACTGCACGATTTCTTCCCAGGTGCTACCGCCTTCCACCAGGTCGAGCATCGACAGGCGGAAGATAATGATGAAGTTCGGGCCGACCGCTTCGCGCACCCGACGGACGATTTCCACCGGCAGGCGCATGCGGTTTTCGTAGACACCTCCCCAGCGGTCAGTGCGATGGTTGGTGTGGGCCGCGAGGAACTGGTTAATGAAATAACCTTCGGAACCCATGATCTCGACGCCGTCGTACTCGGCTTTTTGCGCCAGGGTCGAGCAGGTAACGAAATCGCTGATCTGCTTCTCGATGCCTTCCTCGTCCAGCTCTTTAGGCTTGAACGGGTTGATCGGCGCCTGGATCGCGCTCGGCGCCACCTGTTTCGGGCTGTAGGCATAACGCCCGGCATGCAGGATCTGCATGCAGATCTTGCCGCCCGCCTCGTGCACCGCGCGGGTGACGATCCGGTGTTTGAGCGCTTCTTCATCGGAGGTCAGCTTGGCCGCGCCCGAGTAAACCCCACCCTCATCGTTCGGGCCGATACCGCCAGTGACCATCAGGCCTACGCCGCCACGGGCACGTTCGGCAAAGTACGCGGCCATGCGCTCGAAACCGCCGGGTTTTTCCTCGAGGCCCGTGTGCATCGAACCCATCAGGGTACGGTTGCGCAACGTGGTAAAACCCAGGTCCAGCGGGGCCAACAGGTGCGGGTAATGAGCGGCGGCCATCGGTAACTCCACAACGAGCGATCACGGAAAATTTGCAGGAGCTCTTCGGCCCCCGTCAGTCATGTTCGACAGACTAAGAGTCGCACCGCTGTCACTCAATGACCGTAACTGACAACTTATTGATCCAAATGCGCAGCGCCCCTTGGCAAGCGCTGGCATGGGCCCTACCCTAGTCGCGAACCCTGCACACGGCCGCTGACTGTTTTCCATGCGCAAACTTCTGTACCTGACCCTCTCCATGGCGTTGATCGCCGTTCTGACGACCTACGCGATGTGGGCCGCGGACCGTCCGGTGGGTCATTACCTGTCGGACCTGCGCATCAATCTCGCGGTCGATCAGGGCACACCCGCCGATCGTGGCAATCTGCTGGGCATCCAGCCCGAGCTGTTCCCCACCGACTATCAAAGCCCTGAACGCCTGCACCGCAAGCTCGCGGCCTATTTGCAGAAGGCCCAGGACCAGGGCCTGCTGAATGAAAAAACCATCGTCGTACTGCCTGAACATGTCGGCACCTGGCTGATGGTCAGCGGCGAGAAAGACGAGCTGTACCAGGCCACCACCCTCAAGGAAGCCATGAACTGGTTGGCGGTGAGCAACCCGCTGCAGTTCATCCGCGCCCTGATCAGCGCCGAAGGCAGCAACCGTCTCGACGACGCGCACTTGCGGATGAAAGCCAAACGCATGGCCAAGGATTACCAGGCGCTGTTCGGTGGCCTGGCGAAAGAATTCCACGTGACCCTGGTGGCCGGTTCCATCGTGCTGCCCGAGCCGAGCGTCAGCGACGGCACCCTGCACATCGGCCACGGTGCGCTGTACAACAGCAGCGTGGTGTTCAGTCGCGACGGTCTGCCAATCGGCCAGCCCCAGCGACAAGTGCACCCGACGTTCGCTGGACGTGGCACGCTCCAAGGCAACTCCGATCATCCGGTCAACGTCGTCGACACCCCGGCCGGACGCCTCGGCGTGCTGATCGGCAGCGACAGCTGGTACCCCGACAACTACCGCAAACTTGACGCCCAAGGCGCGCAACTGGTGGCGGTCCCGGCGTTCGTCGTCGGGCGTGGGTCCTGGGATCAACCATGGCGCGGCTATAGAGGCCTGCCCGCGCCGGGCTCTGTCAGCCTCAAGGCCGGCGAACTCAGCGAAGGTCAGGCCTGGCAGCGGCTGACGCTGACCGCCCAACCACCGGCCAGCCAGAGCATCGCCGGCATGAGTGTGTTCCTGCGCGGTCAGTTCTGGGACAAGAGCAGCGCCGGTCAAAGCTTCCTCAGCAGCAACGGGCAGCATTTCGCCGACAGCGATGCCCGCGGCGCGCAATTGCTGAACCTCTGGTTGTAAGCGATGAAACCGCAGCCGATGCGCCTCGGGGATCTGTCGGTGGGCTTCGTCCATAGCCTGGCCGACGCCGTGCGCAGCCATGGCCTGGACCCACAACCGTTGCTGGAACAGTACGGCCTCGACGCCGCGCGACTGGCCGAAGCCGGTGCCCGCCTGTCGATCCCGCGCTACATGCGTCTGGGCCACGGCGCTATTCAACTGACCGACGACCCGGCGCTGGGTTTGCGCATGGGCCAGCTCAGTCGCCTGAGCCAGGCCGGCTTGGCCGGCGTCACCGCCGCCCAGGCTCCCACCGTGCGCGAAGCGGCGCGCTGCCTGATTCGTTTCGAAGCGCTGTACGGCTCCAACTATCGAGGCCAGTCGAGCTTTCACGAAGACGCCCAAGGCGCCTGGCTGCGGTTCTATTCGATCAGCCCCTACAACGCCTACAACCGCTTCGTGGTGGATTCGATCATCGCTGGCTGGTTGCAGCAATTGTCCAGCGTGAGCCCTGCCCCACTGCGCGCCGAACGAATCGAGATCGAATTTGATGCACCGGATTACCTTGAGGCCTATGCCGTACTCGGCGACTGTCCGATTCAGTTTGGCGCCGAACAGAATCAACTGCGCCTGGGCCTGGACAGCCTCGCCCAGCGCAACCCGGAGCACTGCCCGAGCACCTGGCGGCACCTGCTGCAACTGTGTGAACGGGAACTTGAGCAACTGACACGCACCCGCAGCCTGCGTGAACGCATCACTCAGTTGCTGGGCCCGTTGCTCAATGGTGGCCGGGAACCCGACCTGGAAGAAGTGGCGGCACGCCTGAAGCTGCCAACCTGGACCTTGCGCCGCAAACTCACCGAGGAAGGCACGCAATTTCGTGCAATTCTCAACGATACACGTCGTGACCTGGCCATGACCTACATCCGCGACACTGAACTGGCGTTCGGCGAAATCGCCTATCTTCTGGGGTTTGCCTCAGCCGAAGCCTTTCAGCGCGCTTTCAAACGCTGGAACGGCCAGACGCCCGGCGAGTTTCGCCGCAGTCAGCGTAATTACAGCTCGGTAGCGTCTTCGGCCGGTTCCAGCGGGTCCAGTTCAAAGGCCTGATACTCGAGCAGTTCTTCTTGATAATAGTCCATTATTAAACCCCCATCGCTTGTTGAAAAAATCGCTTGAATAAATGACCAACGCCTTGAGCATAAAGTGCCCGCATGAAAGAAAAATGACGCGGGTACGACACTACGTCGCTACTGAATAAAACGTAGCAGGTGGTCAGGAATTTATCACTGGATTTTTCGACACGGACTGTGGGAATACAGCCCGACTTGATGTGGATCAGTCTTGAAGGACGTTACGGGAGCGGTATCGTCTGACCCGCCCCCATAACAAGCAAGCCCATTACTGGCCGGAGACAGGTATCGCCGAAATCGGCTCGGTCGGCGGCGGCAGCGTGCTCGAGTCCGCTACTGGAGTGACCGTTTCCGTGGACGACGTCGGCTCGGTGCTCTTGGCCGGGGTAATCGGCGCTGTTTCAGCAGGCGGCACAACAGGCTCCGAAGTGGCAGGCGCGGCGGCAGGTGCGGGCTCGGCTGCCGGCGCTGGTGCAGGTGCAGGTGCAGGTTCTGCCGCCGGTGCCGGGGTTGGCGCCAACTGAGCGGGGGCAGCCTTGGCTTCAGGCATTCCCAGTTCGGTTTTCGGCTTCTCGATAATGTGCGCGGCCTTCTTCGCTTCCGGCGGCAGGAACAGTTCGACCAGGGTAAAGAAACGCTCGTAGAACTTGGCCGAGGACACGGTTTCACTGGCGACCTTGACCATCGAATCATCGGACGAGCCGATCGGCATCGATACCGAGCCCAATACGCCGACGCCGAGGCTGGCGGAGTTGTTGGTCTTTTTCAGCGCATATCGGTCCTGCAGGGCGTTGGCGAACATGGTCGCATGGTGCCCCTCGCTGCCGTCATCGGCACAAACCACACTGAAGCTGATCTCCATATGGGTTTCGCCGGTCTGCTGGAAGCTCTTGTGCCCACTGACCAGTTTCGGATCGCTGCTGGTGATGATGTAACCCTGGCTAAGCAAGGCCCGACGGGCGGCTTCGCAGGTTTGCGCATCGGTCACCGGGTAGCTGCGCGAAAACGTTCCCGAGTCGTCGAAGTTCTCATGCTCATAGATGGCGGCCTTCTTCGACGAACAACCGGCAGCGGCGGCCAGCACCAAGGCCAGCCCTACAACACGCATGGGAATTGATTTAAACATTGAACATCCTGAGGAAAACGGTTCGAGGCGTATTGTGCAACAGATCGATGCTTAGCGGAGCAACGATTGTCTAAAACGGCTACAGATTCATTGACCATCATCTCGGGAGAAAGTCCCGCCGGAGCAAAAATCAAAAAATCACCGCCCGTGGCAGCGCCTAAAGATGACCGCGCGCGCCCCCCTGAAAGCGCTAGCGCAGGCTGCGATCTTTTCGTTTCCCTCATAAAAAAACCCCAACCTTTCGGCTGGGGTCCTTTGTGTCGCGCAAAACTCAGTCAGGCATCAGAAACGCTTGATCTCAGCCTCACGCTCCAGCAGCTTGCGGTAGGCCGCGAAGTCTTGCTGGCCAATGCGCGAGGCGAGGAAGCGACGGTATTGAGCCTTCTCTTCTTCGGTCGGCGCAGCGCCTTCATTCACGCCGTTCAGACGCACGACCACCAGGCTACCATCGGCCAGGGTCACGCTGCTGAAGGTCGGCTTGTCCTTGGAGACTGGCTTGGGCATGCGGAACAACGCTTGCAGCACGGTTGGGTCGACCCCTTCCTGAGCGCGAGTCGCGGTTGCGGTAACTTTCCAGTTCTGACCATCGATCGCCTTGTCCAGTGCAGTCTTGCAATCACGCAAGCTGGCGATCAGTTGATCGGCCTTGGTCTTGGCGGCGGCACTGGCGTGCTCCTTGGTCAATTGCACGCGGATGCTGGCAGCCACGCTTTCCAGCGGCAGTTGCTCAGGCTTGCGGTGCTCCTTGGCGCGCAGCACGATCACGGTTTCCGGATCCAGCTCGATGGCGGTGCTGTTGGCACCCTCATCCAGCACTTCAGGACTGAATGCAGCGGTCACCACGGCACGATTGGCCGCAACGCCTTCGCCACCTTCACGGCCGAATGGCGCGGACGTGTGAACGGTCAGCTTCAGGTCTTGTGCCGGCTGGGCCAGATCAGAGGACTCGAACGAGGAGTCTTCCAATTGCTTGGTCGCTTCGACGAAACGCTGCTCGACTTGCTGGGTTTTCAACTCGCGGGTCAGCTTGTCTTTCAGGCTGGCGAACGTTGGCACTTCAGGCGCTTCGACACCCAACAGCTTGATCAGGTGGAAACCGAAGTCAGTGCGAACCGGCTCCGAGACCTGATCCTTTGCCAACGAATACAGGGCTTTTTCAAACGCTGGATCGTAGACGCCCGGACCTGCAAAACCGAGGTCACCGCCGTTGTTCGCCGAACCTGGATCCTGGGAGAACTCCTTGGCCAGGGCCTCGAAACTCTCGCCCTTGGCCAGGCGCGCCTGAACTTCTTCGATCTTGGCCTTGGCTTGCGCCTCGGTCACCTTGTCGTTCACTTCGATCAGAATGTGCGCAGCCCGGCGTTGCTCGGACAGGTTCGCGGTTTCTTTCTGATACGCCGCTTGCAAGTCTTCGTCCTTGACGCTGACCTGATCGAAGAAGGATGCCTTCTTCAATTCAAGGTAATCGATGACCACCTGATCCGGCGTCATGAACTCCTTGGCGTGTTCGTCGTAGTAGGCCTTGACCTCATCGTCGGTCAGTTTCACTGCCGCCGGGTCTGCCTTGATGTTCACGGTGGCGAAATCACGGGTCTGCTTTTCCAGACGGGCGAAGGCCAACACCTGTGCATCGGTGACGAAACCGCTACCGGCCAGGCCAGCGCGCAGCTGACCGATCAGCATTTCCTGAGCCAGCATCTGACGGAATTGCAGACGGCTGTAGCCCAGTTGACGGATGACCTGGTCGAAACGCTCAGGGCTGAACTTGCCGTTCACCTGGAACTCAGGCGTTTGCAGGATCACCTGATCCAAAGCGGCTTCGGAGAAAGCGAATTTCGATTTTTCTGCGCCTTGCAGCAGCAGTTTGCGATCGATCAGGCCTTTGAGGGCCGATTCGCGCAGCATTTTTTCGTCGAGCAAGGAAGCATCGAAATCCTTGCCCAGCTGTTGCATGAGCTGACGGCGTTGCATATCGACCGCCTGGCTC
>Ga0182007_10000185_pt1 | contig 42160 bp, 37 predicted proteins | sample Sormic07211113_1_FD_123023 | JGI IMG/M metagenome (GOLD analysis project Ga0182007, IMG submission 123023) | Rhizosphere microbial communities from Sorghum bicolor, Mead, Nebraska, USA - 072115-113_1 MetaG | ecosystem: Host-associated > Plants > Roots > Rhizosphere | place: USA: Nebraska...
GGCTGCCTGGGTCTGGTGCCTACGCCCTATGACAGCGGCGGCAGCAAGATAGAGCAAGGCATCAGCAAGGCGGGCAACAAGCGAGCGCGGGCGTTGCTCGTCGAGCTCGCCTGGGGCTGGCTGCGCCTGCAGCCCGACAGCGCGTTGACGCAGTGGTTCAACCGGCGCTTCGCCGGCAGTGGCAAGCGCATGCGGCGCGTGGGCATTGTGGCGCTGGCACGGCGCCTGGCCGTCGCGCTGTGGCGCTACCTCGAACATGGGGAAATTCCGTCCGGTGCGATGCTCAAGCCGGCCGGCGCGTGAAGCAACGCGAGTAACTCCACCCCCACACGGTTAGGCAAGGAACACATTGATGGTCAAAGGTCGACGCGCCCGGAACTTCCGCGGGTCACTGCACAGTGACCGTCCAATAAGATGGGGCGCGTCGGGAACAGGGGTTTGCCATTGCGCTTAGCGCATGCTGCATGAGGTGCACGGCATCCACACCGTGCACGGATAGAAGCTCGTCCGAGCAGTGGCTCGAACGCTCGTCACGCCCCGACCTTGGACCCGGATGCATCTCTCGAGCCAAGCCCCGTCCGTAGACTCAATGCTGTGCAGAGGCCTCATGTGAAATCTCATCCATCGATATATTGACCGTCACCGCTTGACAAACAAGTCCTCATAGAAGCGGAAGTTCGACGCTGCGTGGCTCAACGTTCGACAAGGGGAAGACAGCGGACGCGTTCATTCCGCCGCTATGGTGGCGGCAAGCCGAAGCCCCTCTGCGACGATCTGCGCGGCACGCGACACGTAGGGATCCGTCCGAAAGCACACGACGAAACGGCGGGTGGCCCATTCGTCGGACAATGGAATCACGCGAATCGGCAGTGCGTCGACCCATGGGCGCAGCACCTCGCGCGGCAGGATGCCGATGCCGAGGTCGGCCGCGACGACATGGGCCACACCCTCGAAACTCTCGACTTCAATGCGTGGCAGCAAGGTCTTGCCCGCCACTGCCGCATGCCGGCGCAACATCGTCTCCATCATGCTGCCGGGCATCGCGCTCACATGGTCGTAGCCGAGCGTCTCCGCGAAGGGCACGGACTTCCTTCGGGACAGCGGATGGGCGCGCGAGACCAGGGCGCAGGCATGGTCGGGTCGATAGGGCACGGCCCGCAGCCCCGTCAAGTCTGCGACATCCCAACACACCGCGAGGTCGGCCGCCCCCTCTTTCACCTGCCGCACCATCTCGCTGGAGGACGCCTCGCGCAAACTCAGCTTCAGGGCCGGGTGCTTTCGAAGCAAGGCGGCGATGTCGGCAGGCAGACGGTGCGACAGCGCCGCCAGGCTCGCGAGGATGCGAACCGTCCCCGCTCCTCCCGTCGCCATGTCGTGCATCGTCGCATGCATGCGGTCCATACCGGCGAGCACCTCTCGGGCCTGCGCTGCAAATGCCTGTCCGGCTTCGGTGGGGCCCATGCCCCCGGAGCCACGCTGCAGCAGCACGATACCGACGTCGTCCTCGAGCGCGGCCATTCGCTTGCTCACGGCCGAGGGCACGATGGACATCCGATCGGCCGCCTTGACGATGCTTCCCTCTTCGCAGACGGCCAGGAAGAGGCGCAGGGTGACGGGATCGAAATCGGTGCGCATTGGTGCGGATAAGTTCCAGATGGGAACGAACAATGCGCCAAATTGAAGTTTGTGTCTCTAAGGGAAATCTAGAGTGAGGGCCATACCTACACCTGGAGACAAGCATGAAGTTGAACAGCGCGAAATTCGCCATCGGCACGCTGATGCGCGGCGCCGCACTGGCTGCCTGGGCCTGCGGCATAGTCAGTGGCGCTGCCGCCGCCGATGCCTATCCCGCCCGACCGATCACGCTCGTCGTGCCTTTCGCGGGGGGCGGCAGCGCCGACATCCTGGGACGGGTGCTGGCCAACTCGCTGACCGAGACGCTCAAGCAACCGGTCGTGGTCGACAACCGCACTGGTGCGGGTGGGCTGGTCGGAACCTCGCTGGTCGCCAAGGCGCCCGCCGACGGCTACACGCTGCTGCTGGCGACCGACAGCCTGTACGCCATCAACCCGGCGCTATACGGGAAGAAGGCGGAAGACGCCGTGGCCGCGCTCGCGCCGGTCGCGCACCTCGCGGAGGCGCCGCTCGTGATCGCGGTCAACAGCGCGTCACCGGCCAACGATTTCGCAGGCCTCTTGAAGCAAGCGAAGGCCAGCAGCGCGCCGTTGAGCTTCGGCACCCCCGGCGTCGGCACCGATCATCATCTGTTGGGCGAGCTGATTGCCAAGTCAGGCCAAGTCCGCCTCAATCACGTGCCTTATCGCGGAGCCGGCGCGGCCCTGGGCGACCTCGCCGGGGGCCAGATCGACATGCTGATCACGCTGGTCAGCACGGCGCAGCCGATGGTGGCGGCCGGAAAGATCAAGCTGGTCGGCGTGGCGTCCACCAAGGTGTACGAGGCACAGCCGCAGATTCCCCGCATGGGGCAGACCTTGCCTGGCACCGACATGCTGGTGAGCTACAGCCTGATGGCGCCCAAGTCGACGCCGGCGCCGATCGTCGCTCGGCTCAACGAGGCCGTCGGCATCGCGCTGCGCAACCCGAGCGTCGGAAGCAAGCTCGCCGAGCTGGGCCTCACGCCCACTGGCGGGACGGTGACTGATTTCGCCAAGCGCATGCAGGCGGAGCGACAGCAGCGCGAGGGCATCATTCGCGATGCCGACGTCAAGCTGGTCGAATGACCGGCGCAGCCAGAGGAGCCGACATGCATGCCATCCGATTCGAAGGCCGCATCCTTTTCCTGTCGGAGGATCCGACGCTGATCGAGCGGCAGATCGCCGGCGAGGATCTCTCGCAGGCGCAAGCCGGCAAGCTGCGCGACGACGTGTCCACGGACGAGATCACGCCGGGCTGGGCCTGCTTCCATGTCGACGAGACGCTCGGCCGCTATCCCTACGTGGGCCTTACCTGCGAGGGTCGCAGGCCCATCGGCACCGACCAGGTGCAGCGCGGCGGCTTCGCGGTGACGGTGGCCGGCACGCGCTACGGCAAGGGCTCGTCGCGCGAGGCCAGTCCTTATGCCGAGCGCATGGCGGGCATCCGCCTGGTCATCGCGCAGAAGTTCGAGCGCATCTATCGCCAGAACTGCCACAACCTCGGCATCTTCACGTCGAACGACTTCGGCCTCGTCGATCGCATCCGCGCGGGCGAGGCGATACCGGTCTCGGAGCTGGTGGCGGGGCTGGATGCCGTGACGGCCGAGGTGTTGGCGCGAGGAGGGCTATTCAACTACACGAAGGCCCGGCTCGCCGGCGAGATCGCGATGGACCCGCAGCCGCCCGAGAGCCGCCCATTGACCTACGTCGAGAAGATCATCGCGCGCTCGGCCAGGAGGCCGCCTTCGGCCTCGGGCATCAGCTTCGTGAAGGCGAATTGGCGCTACTCGCACGACTACGTGACCGGGATGTGCGCCGCGTTCATGAACAACGCGATGGGCCCCGACATTGCCTTGCACGACGTCGCATCGATCCAGTGCTTCGCGGATCACCTGGTCTATGTCGAAGAGACCATGTCACCGGCAAAGCGCGCCCTGGGGCTGCTTGACTCGGCGATGGCGATGGGCAAGATGCAGGAACGGTTCTGCGCGCAGCACGGGGTCCGCTTACACCACCGGGTGCCCGGAAGGAAGGGCGCGGAAGGCATCTGCCACTCCATCATGACCGAGCGCTACGTGTTGCCGGGCCAGGTCGCAATCGGCACCGATTCCCATACCCCGCATTGCGGCGCGCTCGGGGCATTCGCCTTCGGCATCGGTGCGAGCGAGATGGCCAACGCATGGATCACCGGCGATGTGCGCGTGGCCGCGCCGAAGGTCTGCCGCGTGGATTTGCGCGGGACCCTGCCGGACGGGGTCGACGCCAAGGATGTCGTGCTGCATCTGCTGCGCCTGCCGGAGGTCCGCAACGGCAGCCTGGTCGGACTCGTCTTCGAGTACACCGGCGAGGCGCTGCGCGCGATGGGGACGGACGCGCGCGCCACGCTCACCAACATGGTGGCCGAGATCGGCGGCCTGACGGGCATCGTGGCCCCCGACGATGAAACGCTTCGCTTCCTGCGCGAGCGTCGGGGCGTCGACTTCCGACTCGAACCCTGGATGCGCAGCGACGAGGGGGCGCAGTATGCGCACGAGATCGAGGTGGATTGCGGCACGCTCGAACCCATGGTGGCGCGCCCCGGGGATCCCGGGCAGGGCCTTGCGCTGTCGGCACTCGACAAGGCGGTCGCGATCGACATTGCGTACGGTGGCTCCTGCACGGGGGGCAAGCTCGAGGACATTGGGGCCTACCACGCGGTGCTTGCCTGGGCCGAGCAACACCGGCTCGGCATCGCGCCGGGCGTGCGGTTCTTCCTGCAGTTCGGCAGCGAGGACGTGCGCGCGCGCAGCGACCGGATGCAGATGGTGGCGCTCTTCGAGCGCATGGGCGTCGAGCTGGTCGAGCCCGGTTGCGGGGCGTGCATCAATGCGGGCCCGGGCGCCAGCGAGCGCGAGGACCAAGTCACGATCAGCGCGATCAATCGCAACTTTCCGGGTCGCTCGGGCCCGGGCGCGCTGTGGCTCGCCAGCCCTTCCACAGTAGCCGCCAGCGCGATCGCCGGCCGGATCGTGAGCTTCTCGGAACTGAAGGCATCGATCGGGTAGTGAGCGCCTCGCCATTCGGGGATGGGCCCAAGCAGAACAAAAAATCCATCCGGCTCGATGCGCCTCGACTGGGCCAATGTCGGCATCACACGCATTGCGGACATGCTGGAGCCGAAGCCGAAAGACCGTGATGGGCCCTCCCCTGCCCTCCACCAGCGCCCGTTGTGTGGCTGCTGTGCAGCGGTGACGGTCTAGTCGCGTGTGGCCAGTGCTGCCCTTCGGTCGCGGCTCCAAGGCCCTTAGCCCCGATCTGCCTGCGCGCCATGCAAAGCTGCGTGATGGGATCGCCGCATGAGGGTCGCGCCACCGACTTCAAGACGAGGCGGACCCGGTTCAACCCCGGGCGTTCTCCTGGATCAGGTCGATCAGGGCCCTCAGGCCTGCCGGGATGTGGCGATGCCCCCAGTAGTAGAGACACAGGCTGGAGAGCGGCGTGGTCCAGTCTTCCAGCACCCGGATCAGGTGCCCCGCCGCAACGTCGCCGGCCACATGCGCTTCGGCCAATTGCGCCAGCCCCAGCCCCTGGCGCGCCGCTTCGAGCATCAGCACCGGCGAATCCAGCACCAGGGTGCCGGGCACCTCGAGGCTCCACGGCGAGCCGTCGCGGACGAAGCTCCAAGACGAAGGTTCACCGCTGGGCATGCGGCCCCGTATGCAGGGCAGCGAGACCAAGTCTTCGGGGGACTGGGGCGCCTCGTGCTGCTCGAAATAGGCCGGCGCGCCCACGACCGCCAGACGCAGCGGAGGGCCAATGGGGACGCGGATCATGTCGCGAGGCACCTGTTCGGCCAGACGCAGACCGACGTCGAAGCCCTCAGCAATGACGTCCACGCGCCGTCCCTCGGTCACGATGTCCAGCGACATGCCAGGATGGCGGCGCAGATAGCTGGCCAGAAGCGGCATCACCATCGAAGCTGCGCCGAGCGAGGTATTAATGCGCAACGTGCCGCTGGGCTCGGCTCGCTGGTCGCTGATGGCGCCCATCGCGTCCCGGATGCTCGCTATCGCCGGCGCGATTTGTGCCGCGAACTGCTGGCCGGCCGACGTCAGTGTCACGCTGCGCGTGGTGCGATGGAAGAGCCGGGCCCCGAGCCGGGCCTCCAAGCCCGCGACGGCATTGCTGACGGCCGTCGTAGACATCTCCAGCTCCACAGCAGCCGCGCGAAAACTATGGTGGCGGGCGATGGCCAGCACCACTTCCAGTTCAGTGAGTCCGCTGCGCTGCATAGTTGCGATTTTCGGGATGTCCAATCCTGCATTGGCCAGCTTATCAAAACACGCTCTGATTCTTACATTGGCTACAGCCCAATAGATAGGAGCCCACCATGTGGCACATCCAGGAGGCCTACATCGACGGTGCATTCGTGCGTGTCGAGGGGCAGGAAGAAATCGACATCGTCAGCCCAGCGACCGAGGAAGTTGTCGGCCGGCTGACGCTGGCCAATCGCGAGGACGCCAAGCGGGCCATCGCCGCAGCCGGTGGCGCTCAATCGGGCCTCGGCAGAACCACACCGGCCGAGCGCATCACCATGCTGCGCCGTCTGCAGGACACGATGCTCTACTGCTCGAGCGCGATCCGTGACGCCACCATTGAGGAGTACGGCGGGCCGGTGGCCCGGGCTCAATGGGTGGCCAACTACGCCGCCCAGTGCTTCGCTATCGCGGCGGAATTGCTGGAGGACTACGCTTTCACCTACCAGGTCGGGACGGCGCGGGTTCACATGATCCCGGCCGGCGTGTCCGCGCTGATCGCGCCGTGGAACAGCACTGCGGGCACGATCTGCAGCAAGCTCGCCTCGGCTATCGCAGCCGGCTGCGCCGTGGTCATCAAGCCCAGCGAGCTGAGCCCCTTGCAGACCCAGGTGGTCACGGAGGCCATTCATGCGGCCGGCCTGCCGGCCGGGGCCGTGAACGTGGTGATCGGCCGAGGCTACGACGTCGGAGACGAACTCAGCACCAATGAGCAGATCCAACGGATTTCTTTTACCGGCTCCACGGGCACGGGCAAACTGATTGCCCGGGCTGGCCTGGCGACGATGAAGCGAGTCAGCCTCGCGCTGTCGGGGAAGTCCGCCTCGGTTGTCCTGGACGATGCGGATCTGGGCCGGGCCATCCCGCTGGCCATTCGCGCGGCCTTCACGAACAGCGGCCAGGCCTGCGTCGCCGGCACACGCCTGCTTATCCCGCGCTCTCGTATGACTGAGGCGCTGGAGAGAGTGAGGCGCGAGGTCGACGCGCTCCGGGTTGGCGATCCGCATGACCCTCACACGTCGATCGGCCCACTGGTCAACGCCGCGCAGGTCGAGCGCATCCAGCGCTTCATCCAGCGCGGCAAAGAGCAGGGGGCGACGCTGATCGCTGGCGGCGAAGGGCGGCCCGAGGGGCTGACGCGCGGCTGGTACGTGCGTCCCACCGTCTTCGCGGACGTGCGCAACGACATGGACATTGCCCGGGAAGAAATCTTCGGCCCGGTGCTCTCCATCCTGCCCTACGACAACGAGGAGGAGGCCGTCGCCATGGCCAACGACTCTCCCTATGGCCTGCAGGCGTACGTCTTCTCGGCAGACGCTGTGCGCGCCGACCGCGTGGCGGGGCGGCTGCAGGCAGGCATGGTCCTAATCAACCGTGTCGATCCCGAGCTGATGGCGCCGTTCGGCGGTGTCAAGCAGTCGGGGATTGGTCGGGAGTTCGGCCTGGCTGGGCTGGAAGCGTTTCTGGAGGTCAAGACGGTGGCGGCCGCCCAGCAGCCTTGACCGCGCTCAGCCGAGGAGACGGCCAGCGCCATGCGCGTGCTGCGTCAGCCGCATCGCGAGAAATATCGGCCATCCGCGATCCAGGCGGATGTCGATTGCTGCGCCCGGGGCGCGAGTGATTTCAACTGATCGGAGAAGTACATGGACCTGAGATTGAGCGGAAAACGTGCGCTGGTAACGGGCTCGACAGCCGGCATAGGCGAAGCTACGGCAAAGCTTTTGGCGGCCGAAGGTGTAACGGTGGTGGTGCATGGCCGTAACGAGGACCGCGCCAAGGAAGTTGTGAAGGCCATCACGCTCGCTGGCGGTCGAGCGGAAGTTGCCTTGGGCGATCTGGCTACCGATGCCGGCGCCGATGCGGTAGCCATGATGGCGAAGAAGGGTGGCGCCATCGATATATTGGTCAACAATGCCGGTTACTACCACCATCTGAACTGGACGACGGCGAAGCCAGACAAATGGATGGAGACCTTCGAGGTCAACGTCCTGTCGGCCGTGCGCATGATTCAGCGACTTGTGCCAACAATGCGTGAGCGTGGCTGGGGCCGCGTGATCCAGATTGGCGGTGGACTGGCGGGGCAGCCGATTCCCATGCAGCCAGACTACAACGCTTCGCTCGCTGCCCGGCACAATCTCGCGGTTTCGCTGGCGCGCGATTTGAAGAACTCCGGGGTGACCTCCAATATCGTGGCGCCGGGTGCAATCCTTGTCCCCGCTGTCAAAGAACTGCTGGAGAAGATTGCCCCTCAGCAGGGCTGGGGCCAGACTTGGGAAGAGATCGAGCACGGCTGCGTGAGCGACATGGTGCCCAACGATGTTGGCCGCCTGGGCCGGCCGGAGGAAATCGCGGCGGCAGTCGCCTACTTGGCAAGTCCGTGCGCCGACTATGTGAGCGGTGCCACGATCCGCGTCGATGGCGGCACGATACGCTCGGCGTTCTGATCTACAAGGCCAAAGGAAACCAACAGCGCCTCGATCGGCCGACGGCCGTCATCACGACAGCCGCAACTGGCGCATCGCTTCCGAGGCTGTCCCGGCTCTGCCTTGATGGCCGGGGCGGAGCCTTCGCACTCCGTTGCACAACGAACTACTAGCGACGTAGCCAAGAGGTCGAAAGCACCCGCTTGAAGGGGAATCTCTCCTTGACTGCCCGCGGTTGGTAGAGGCATGTCGCCAAGGTCAGCTACTCGGCAATTTGAGCCTCCTCAACGAACGGCTGGTTGTGTCCGGACGCTGAAATTGGAGCAACAAACCGCCGTCGCAGCGCTGCTCCCGCTCCGGCGGGCATTGGACATCCTATTGAATAGCGTACTGCTCCCGTAGCTCAGCCCATTTCAGCAAGCTGTCCAATGCCGGGCAGAGTTGCTGCCCCCAGGGCGTCATTCGATAGTCGACTCTTGGTGGCACTTGGGAGTGCACGGTGCGCTCGACGATGCCATCAGCCTCAAGTTGTCGCAATTGCTGGGCAAGCATCTTCTGGGAAATGCCGGTGATGCACTTCTCCAGGTCCGAGAACCGCAGCACCTTCCCACCGAAGAGGTGGAACAGGATAACGAGCTTCCAGCGCCCTTCCAGAAGGCTGAAGCACGCCTCGACGTCGATGGCGGCGGTGAGCGGCGTGTAAGCCTTGCGCTCCCCGGGGGGTGGAGCACTAACTTTTTGGTGCGTACTTGTCATGAGGTGAGCGTAGCCCGACCATCGGTCCATTGCAACTACCCGCTGACTCCCATGAACGTTCAGACCCCTGACGCCATTGCGCGATACCTTGATTCGCGTGGACCCAACAATGAAGCCTCGCTCAGCGAGTACTTCCACGCGGATGCCGTTGTTCGAGACGAGGGCCAGACGTTTCACGGCCTGAACGCCATCATCGCCTGGAAGGCGGCAGCTGAAGCCAAGTACCAATATCGGCTGATGCCACTCGGCCTGTCGCGGGAAGGCGGCACGTTCAAGCTGTTGGCACACCTCGAAGGCAATTTCCCGGGAAACCGCGTCGATTTGATGCACGTCTTTAGCCTCAAGGACGGCTTCATCGAATCTCTCGAAATCCGTCCACCTGTCGAGCTCGAGGGTCGAAGGGCGCTCGTCACGGGCGGCACCAAAGGGATTGGAGCCGCCGTGGTTGCGCAACTGACCAGGGCTGGAGCCACGGTGTTGACCACAGCCCGCTCCGCGCCTGCGGAGCACGGAAAGGCCGCCTTCGTGGCCGCAGACCTGTCCACAGCAGCCGGCTGCGACGAGGTTGCAAGCGCCGTCGAGAAACAGCTCGATGGCGTTGACATCGTGGTCCATGTGGCTGGGGGCTCTTCGGCCCCGGCCGGCGGCTTCGCCGTGCTTGATGATGACGAATGGCAAAAGGCGTTTGCCATGAACCTCTACGCTGCCGTTCGGATTGACCGAGCCCTACTGCCGGGCATGCTTGCCCGCGGTGTGGGCGTCATCGTGCATATCACCTCCATCCAACGGCAGATGCCGTTGCCGGAGGCAACCACTGCCTACGCTGCCGCCAAGGCCGCCCTGTCGACGTACAGCAAGAGCTTGTCCAAGGAGGTCAGTCCGAAAGGTGTGCGCGTGGTGCGCGTCGCGCCTGGCTGGGTGGAAACCGAAGCCGCTGTGAGCCTCGTCGAGAGAATCGCCAAGGAGAACGGAACCGACTATGACGGTGCACGCCGCTCACTCATGAATTCCCTCGGCGGCATACCCCTTGGGCGCCCTGCCAGGCCGCAGGAAGTCGCAGAGCTGGTCGAATTTTTGGTGTCCCCGCGCGCGGCCTCCATCACGGGGGTCGAGTACGTCATCGACGGTGGAACAGTTCCCGTTGCGTGAGGCAAGCTTGAGCGCTCCGCGGGGGCGAGCTTGTGAACGAAGGCCGAGGTGCCCGGCAGGACCTCGGGCCAAAAACAGGGGTCCTCCAACTCGAACTTCATGACCCCAGCCATGTGCGGGGCAACGTGGAAGAGCCCTTCGCTCGCGTCCGTAGGACGCGTTCGTGGCCAATCTCCGCTGCTGACCAAAGACTCCTGCCGCCGCCGGCGAGCCACTCGGCTGCCTCTTGCAGGACGGAGGCAAGGGGATCGCTGGAATTGCCGTTCTTGGCCGGTGTCGAGCGCATCCCTACAGTACACCCATGGCAACCCCACTGCCGCAGCGCTTATCCGACTACCTGGGACATGCCGAAATTGGATGCGGCCTTGGTGCGATGCAGCAAATAGGGCAGGCCAATAGCCACTTTGACCAAGCCAAGGCCAAGGGTTGCTGACCAGGTGGGAACTTGCTCAACCTCTCAACAATAGTCAAAAATATCAACATCCAAGTTTTCCGGAAAACGACGAGATTTCGCTAGGGAAAATCTCAACAACCTTAGCAAACCGAGGGCCGCCATGCCCGACGACAAAGCGAAGTTCGACAAGGAAGCCCTGTCGCTGATCGAGTCGCTCAAGGGCCGGCGCAAGCCCGCCAAGCGGGCGCCGCGGTCGGCCGCAGCGCCCGCGGGCGGCAAGCCGCCGGCCAAGGACAAGACGGTCATCCGAAGGGCCACGGGCCGCTTCTAGACAACCCGCCCGCCGGCTCGGAAAATCCCCTGTCTGCACGGCAACGCTGGCGGACCTGATGAACCTCGATGCTGCCCCTCCCGTCGCGATGGTGGTGGATGACGAGCCGGTGACTCGCCTGCTGGTGAAGCGCGCCCTCGAAAGCCTCGGTTGCGCCCCGGTCCTGGAGGCGGTCGACGGCATCGCCGCCCAGGCGGTCCTGCGCGCGCACCCTGAAATCGTCCTGGTGCTGACCGACATCATGATGCCGCGGATGGACGGCCTGGAGCTGCTGCGCTGGGGACGCCAGGCCGTGCCGGACGCCATGTGGATCGTCCTGTCGGGACTGGAGACCTTCGACTCGGCGGTGGCCGCCATCCGGCTGGGCGCATTCGACTTCCTGCCGAAGTCGCCGCGCGCCGAGGAAATGGGGGTGGCGGTGCGCAACGCGCTCGAACGGCGGCAACTGCTGGCCGAACGCGAGCGCCTGCACCGGGAACTGCAGCGCAAGGTCCGCGAGCTCGAGGAGACCTCCGAAGTGCTGCGCCGCGACCTCGAGCGGGCGGAAGTGATCCAGCGCGCCCTGCTGCCGCGCAGCCCGCCTCCGATGGAGGGCTATTGCATCCAGGCGCTGTACCGCCCGGGGCAGCACGTGGGCGGCGACCTCTACGACGTAGTCCGGCTGGGCGAGCGGCACCTCGCCTTCTATCTGGCCGACGCCACCGGCCACGGCGTGACCTCGGCGATGCTCTCGGTGCTGTTCAAGCAGCGGCTGGTGCTGGTGGACCCGGCAACCGGCCTCGCGCTGCCGCCGGCGGACGTGCTGGCCGCGGTGAACCGCTCGATCTGCGAGGCACACGCCGCGCCGGGACTGTTCCTCACGGCCGTCTTCGGCCTGCTGGACACCTCGGACGCAAGCCTCACGCTGGCATCGGCAGGCCATCCGCCGGTGCTGCACGCCCGCGACGGCCAGCCGACTCTCCTGGTCCGCCGCACCGGGCCCGCGCTCGGGCTGGCACCGGACGCGCACTTCCAGCAGGAGCGTCTCCAGCTGCTGGCGGGCGACCGGATCCTGCTCTACACCGACGGACTCCTGCCCTCCGGGTCGGAACGCGACCTGGACCTGCTGCAGCAGGTGCTCGCCAGCCCGGTCGCCAGTGCGCAGGAGGTCATCACCCGGCTTCACGCCGGCGCGCCGGCGGGAGCGGAACGGGACGACGTGACGATCCTGCTGATCGACGCGCACGCGGGTGCCTCCTGGTTCGACAATGGCGCCGGAATGCCCGAGGCGACGGCATCCGGTGCGCCGCGCCCGGAGAGCGAGGTGGTGTTCTACGGCGAATCCGACCATGCCGCGCACCTCGCGCTGCGCGGCCGGGCCACCTGGCTGCATTGCGATGCCTTCCATGAAACGGCCCTCGCCGTGCTGGACGGCGGACGACCGCTGGTCCTCGACCTCTCGGCCTGCGAGTACATGGACAGCACCTGCCTCGGCACGGTTCACGAACTGGTCGCCCGGGGCGGCGTGGTGCTGACAGGGGTGACGCCCGCCGTGCGCGCCCTGTTCGAGGAACTGAGCATGGCGCAGGTGCTGGCCTCGATCCGCGAGCACGGTCCCGCCGCGCCCCCTCTCTACGCGCTCGGAACAGGAGACGTCCGCGCCGCCGTGCAGCAGCGGATCCTTCAGGCACACGAGGCCCTCTCCGCGCTGAGCGAACGCAACCGCGAGGAGTTCAAGGAGGTCGTCGAGTCGCTGCGCGGCGAGCAGGATGCAGCGCGATGACCGCCGCCATTCGCGTGCTGCAACTGGAGGACGACCCGGCCGACGCGCAGCGCATCCGCGGGACGCTGCAGGACGAGGGCCTGGTCTGCGACATCGTCTGGGTGCAGACCCGGGAGGACTTCGTCCGCGCCCTGCATCGGCAAGCCTTCGACCTGGTCCTGTCCGACTACGAAGCCGGCGGCCTGGAGATGCTGCACGCGGTGCGCCAGCAGCAGCCGGAAGCGCTCCTGATCGTGCTGTCGACCCGCCTGATCAGCGAAGAGGAGGCGGTCGAATGCATGAAGGCGGGCGCCACGGACTACGTCTTCAAGGAGCGGGTGCGACGGCTGTTCTACTCGGTCCGTCGAGCGCTCGCCGAACAGCGGCAGAAGGCGACGCTGCGCCGGGCCGAAGACGAGCTGCGGGCCCTGAACGCCGAGCTGGAGGCGCGCGTTCACCTGCGCACGGCCGAACTGGAAACGGCCAACGCCTTCCTCAACTCGGTGATCCACCACATTCCCTATCAGGTCATGGTCAAGGACGCCGCCGACCTGAAGCTCGTGCGGGTCAACCGCCGCATGGAGGAACTGACCGGCCGCAGCGAGCAGGAACTGCTGGGCAAGACGGTGGACGACTTCGTCAGTTCCGCGGCCGAGGCCGCCTTCTTCACGGCCAAGGACAAGGAAGCGCTGGCGCTGGGCCGGGAAGTGGACATCCCCGAGGAGACGCTGCATGCGAACGACGGCAGCGTGCGCGTGCTCCACGCGAAGAAGATCCCGATCCTCGACGAAACCGGCCAGCCGCGCTACCTGCTGACGATCTCGGAGGACGTGACGGAAAGAAAGAAGCGGGAGCGCGAGATCGAGCGGCTGAACGCGGCTCTGGCGCAGCGCAGCGCCGAAGTGGAGGCCGCCACCCGCGCCAAGAGCACCTTCCTGGCGACCATGAGCCACGAGATCAGGACGCCCATGCACGGCATGCTGGGGATGCTGGAACTGCTCGGCCTGACCGAGCTGGACCCCGAGCAGCGCGAGACGCTGGGGCTGGTGCGGGAATCGAGCCGGTCGCTGCTGCGCATCATCGACGACATCCTCGATTTCTCGAAGATCGAGGCCGGCAAGCTGGAGATCCGGCCCGAAGTCGCCTCGATCAAGCGCCTGGTCGAGGAGGTGCAGAGCATCTACCTGGGCAATGCCAGCAGCAAATGCCTGATCGTTCGCCGGATGGTCGATCCGCGCGTCAGTCCAGCGCTGACGGTCGACCCGGTGCGCCTGCGCCAGATCCTCAACAACTTCGTCAGCAACGCGATCAAGTTCACCTCCGAGGGCTGGATCGACATCAACGTGCAATGGCTGGGCCGGTCGGAAGGGATGGAGCGCCTGCGCTTCGAGGTGAAGGACACCGGCATTGGCATCTCGCCCGAGGACCAGCGGCGCCTGTTCCAACCGTTCAGCCAGGCGGTCGGCGAGCAGGCGCGGAGGCGGCCCGGCGGCACCGGACTGGGGCTGGTGATTTCCCGCCAGCTGGCGCAGCTGATGGGTGGCTCGATCAGCCTGGACAGCCGGCCGGGAAGCGGCACGACGGTCGCCCTGGAGCTGTCGCTGCCCGTGGCCGACGCCCTCCCGGAGAGCGCCGGGAGCGTGCGTGCGCTTTCGACGGCCATCGCCATGCGGCGCGCGGCGCCCGCCGCCGCGCAGGCAGCGGCCGAAGGCACGCTGGTGCTGCTGGCGGACGACCATCCCGTCAACCGCATGCTGCTGCTGCGCCAGGTGCGAACGCTGGGCTATGCGGCCCAGACCGCCGACGACGGCGCGCAGGCCCTGAAGATGTGGCAGGCGGGCCGCTATGGCCTCGTCATCACCGACTGCCACATGCCTCACATGGATGGCTACGAACTGGCGCGCGCCATCCGCAGCGAGGAAGCCGCCTCGGGGACCGGCAGTCGCATCCCCATCGTCGCCTGCACCGCGAACGCGCTCCAGGGGGAAGCCGAGGCCTGTCTCGCCGCCGGCATGGACGACTTCCTGGTCAAGCCGGTCGAACTGGCGCGGCTGACCGAAAAGCTGGATCGATGGCTGCCGCTCCCCCTGGCGCCGCCGACGCCCGTCGCGACCGGTGGCGCAGGCCCGGCCATCGCGCCCGCGGCCGGCCCGATCGACGAGGCGCTGCTGGCGGCGAAATGCGGCGGCGACGGATCGATGGTGGAAGAGGTTCTGGCGACGTTCCGGCGAACCTGCGAGGACGACTCGGCCGGACTCCGGCAGGCGGTGGCGGCCGACGACGCCGCCCAGGCCACACAGTTTTCCCACCGCATGGCCGGCGCCGGCAAGATGGTCGGTGCGCTCGCGTTCGCGGCCGCCTGCGAGACCATCGACCGCGCCAGCCGCAACGGAGACTGGAAGACGGTGCTCGCCGGCATGCCGGCGTTCGAGCAGGAACAGACGCGCCTGGTCGACTATTTCGCGGGACGCAGGGAAGCGGTCTGAAGGGCGCTGCGCATCACGCGGCATCCACCTACCTGGACACGGGTGGATGCGCCGGTGGTCACAGGCGGTGGATCGGTGCAACTTGGGTGCATGAAAATACTCGCTCCGCTCCTGCTGGCCGCTGCCGCACTCACCGGCTGCGTCGCCGTTCCCTATGACGCCGGTCCGCCGCCCGGCACGTACTACAACAGCCGCCCTGCCCCGCCACCACCCCACGCTGGCGGGCGGCGTGACTACGACCGCGACGGCGTGCCGGACCGCTACGACCGCCGTCCGGACAACCCTTACCGCTATTGACGCCAACACCGTATCAGTTCGTCTCATTGCTCTCGTCTTGTGACGATCGTGGGCGGCCTGGCCCGTGACGAAATACCATCGCCGAAAAGGGAGCCCGAGCGATGCCGACTCTGATCGTGACGAAGAACGGTGTGGCGCTGCGTAACGTGCGGCTGCTCGAAGGCGAATTCAGGATTGGTCGCAGCATGCGCAACCACCTGGTGCTGCCGAGCACCACCGTCAGCAAGACCCACGCGGTCCTCACGAGGCTCGGGAAATTCGTCACCCTGCACGATCTTCACAGCACCAACGGGACCCTGGTCAACGGCGACGACGTGGCGCTGCGGCCTTTGCTGGACCGCGACGTGATCCAGATCTGCAACTACGAAATGATGTATCTGGACCGGGACATCGCCTCGGCCGAAGTCATCGAAGATCCGCAGCCAGAACCGGTCGAGCAAGTCATGGAAACCGAGCGGGCGCCGTTGGAACCCCGTCGGGACATCGATGCCAGCGGCCATCGCATCGGCGGATCGCGCGGCGCGCGCTGGGTCGGCAATGGCGTGGCCTTCGCACTGCCTGCGCAAGGCCGCGAGATCGAAGCCTTGATCACCGACGATGCGCTCGCCGCCCATTTCGGGGCCTACGTGCATGCCTCGGATGGCGCCAGCCGCGCGGTGAGCGCCTACGAGGAAAACTACGTGGCGATCAACGTGGCCGCCTGGTCGCGCTATGACGCCACGCGCCGTGAACCGATCATCGTCCGGTCTTCCGATTTCTGAGTCATGCCGCCAGCTGCTCTGCCAGGGCGGTCAATGCGTCGCCCACCGGCTGCGTGACCTTGAGCGCCAACAGATCGTCGGCACGCGTGCGTCCGAGGTTGACCGCCACCACCGGCTTGCCCGCGGCCACGGCCGCCTGCACGAACCGGAAGCCCGAATACACCATCAGCGACGATCCGGCGACCAGCACGGCATCGGCTTCGCTCAGCGCCGCGAAGGCGGCTTGCACGCGCTCGCGGGGCACGCTCTCGCCGAAGAACACCACGTCGGGCTTGAGCATGCCGCCGCAGAGCGGACAGGCCGGCACGTCGAAGCCGGCGAAATCCCGACCCTCGACATCCGCATCGCCGTCGGGCGCTGTGCGGGCTTCGAGTGCGGCCCACGCGGGGTTGCGCGCACGCAGCGCCTGCTGCAATCGGGCACGCGGCGTGCGCGTCTCGCAGCCGAGGCAGCGCACGGTGTCGATGCGGCCGTGCAGGTCGATGGTCTGGCGGCTGCCGGCCGCATCGTGCAGGCCGTCGACGTTCTGCGTCAGCAGCAGTCCGACGCGGCCCGAGGCCTCGAGCCGGGCCAGCGCGCGGTGCGAGGCGCCGGGCCGGGCTGTCGCCATGGTCGGCCAGCCGACGAGGCTGCGCGCCCAGTAGCGGCGGCGCGTGAACTCGTCGCCGGTGAAAGCCTGGAAAGTCACCGGCGACGGTCGCTTCCAGTCGCCGTTGGCGTCGCGGTAGTCGGGAATGCCCGAGTCGGTGCTGCAGCCGGCGCCGGTCAGCACGAAGAGGCGGCGGTGGCGCGCGGCGAAGTCGGCGAGCGAAGCGATGTCATCCATGGCCGCCGCGCTCAGCGGAACTGCTTGCGCAGCAACGGCTTGTGCCTGGCGATGTGCGCGAGCTGCGCCTCGGCAACCAGGCCGCCCAGATCGACGCCGTCGCCGTTGAGCACCTCGTTGGCGTGCACGAGCGCGCGGGCCACTACCTCGTCCTCGCTCACGCCGAGCTGCGCAGCGAGGTCGACGGCCACGCGTTTCATCGCGCGCTGCGACAGCATCCACATGGCGCCGAAGGCGTCCCACGCGGCGGCCGAATCCTTGAAGCGCTCGCGGTCCGCTAGGATCTCGTTGAGCGGCTTGGTCAGCAGCTCGTTGACCGCGTCGAGCTGCTCGGCCAGCGCGGCCTGCCGTGCCTGCGCGTCGCGCAGCGCGTCGGCGGCGCTATCGGCCGGCGGAGGCGCCGGCGCGGCAAAGCTGCCGTCCGGGTTCGGCGCGGGAATATGGAGCTGGTCGGACAGGGACATGGCGTTGCGATTCGTGGGGCACACCGAAGAGTGTAGTGACGACGCCGTCATGTCGGCTGAGCGGCGCCCTGGCCAGGCGGGAGATGGACGAGGGTGAGCGATACCCAGCGTATCTCCTGGGTCTCGGTTCGCTGGATCAGCCCGAGGCTCTCCAACGCCTCTACGACCTGCGGCAGGGTGCGCAGCGCGATTTCCGGCACTGAGACCTTGCGGCCTGCCCGCGTGGCCCTGTAGAGTCGAACCAGCAGGTGCGCGTGCGCCTCGGTGAGCACCGCGCTCGCCGGTCCCAGCAGCGACGCCAGCGCCGCCGTGAATGCGTCGAGGCCCACGTCCGACCAGCGACCGGCGGCACGGACCGGGTCCAGCAACGCGCCGACCAGGCCCCAACTGGGCAATTCCACCTGCCTCGGCTGGTCGTTGCCCACGACTTCCAGCGTCGCCAGGCGGACAGCAGCCGCCAGCTCTCCCTTGAGGTACTCGGACACGCCCAGCACCGTCGGCCAGTCATGGATCAGGTTGCAGAAAGCGCTGATCTCGCCCTGCGTCTGCCGGCCGGTCGCGAGGGCCTCGAGCACGGCCCGAAAAGCCAGTTGCTCGTGCTTGGTGGGCACCCACTTCCGTTCGGCGGGCAGCATGCTTTGTGCCAGGGGCGCCAGGTCATGCAGCACGCCTCGGCGCAACGCCCACAAGGTGCGTCTTCCGCTGGACGGCAGGAGCGCATCCGGCTGCAGCGAGCTCCAGATTGCCACCTGGCTGGCCGGGCTGAGCCCAGCCATCGCGACGTTCAGGGCAGACTGGCAGGACGCGACCAGGCCGATGTACGCCGACACGCTCAAACGGCGCTCGCCGCGTACGAACGCACTCTCTTCGCTTCGCGCTTCAATGGGCATTTCACGGATTCTCCGCTGGCAATACTCGCGTCGAACCAGGAGTTCGACCTTCGCCAGACGCGTCGTGCGGGCTTTCCGGTTTGCGCAGCACCGCATTGACCTCGGCGCCGAAGATCAGCGTGGCGGCGCTGATGTAGAGGAAGACCAGCGTCGCCACCACGCCGGCGAAGCTGCCATAGATCAGTGCGAGCTTGCCCGCCGAATGCAGGGTGTAGGAGAGGGTCGCGGCAGCGCCCACCCACAGCGACGCACCGATCACGGCGCCTGGCATGACGGAGGCCAGCCGCTGGCGGACGTCCGGCAGCCAGCCGTAGAGAAGCGCGTACAGGACACTCAGCACCACGAAGGCCGAGCCGTAGCGCACGCTGTTGCGCAGCCAGAGAATCTCTTTCCCTGCACCCAGTTTCGCTTCCAGCAGCTGCCACACGATCGGCATGATGACAACCGAACTGAACGCTGCCAGGACGCCACCCCCCACGATCACCGTGAACAGCGTGACCTTGATTCGCGCCTTCCAGAAAGGAAGACCTCGCTGGATGCCATAGGAGCGGTTGAGGGCCGTGCGCACCGCCTGCAGGCCCGAGGAGGCCGTCCAGAGCGTCGCGATCACGCCGATCGTCAGCAAGGCCTGATTGCGTTGCGCAAGCACCTGGTCGATCACCGGCTGCACCGCGTCGCGAACCACCTGCGGCGCATAGCCCATCACGCGGGCCGCCAAGGCCGCCGCATCGCCGGGCTGCCCGAAGAAACCGGCGGCGGCGGACACGAGGATCAAGAGCGGAAACATCGCCAGCACCGACGAGAACGCCAGACTTCCCGCCTGGTTCGCGCTTTGATGGAGGATGTAGTTGCGAATGGCCAGCAGCAGGATGCGCAGGCCCGGGGTGGAGAGCGCGGCTTGCCGCAGGCCGCTCCAGGCCAGGGAAAGGCGATTCATCGAGCGGGCGACCGGTCGCTCGCGGGCGCCAGGAGCCCATGGCCGTCTTCGATGGCTTCACCGCAGCTTCTCATCGCTTCTCCTTGCTGCCCTCACGGGCTGGCCAAAGAAGCCACCTTACCTCCAGTTTCGAAAAGGCCGCCGGTCAAGGCCGTGCGGATCGCTAGAGCGACGCCACGGCCCCGGCGGATCGACGCTGGCTCGCCGAGGCCTTTGCCACCTCGAGCTCGTACTGTTCCCAGCCCGTCGCCGGCACCACCTCCCCCGCGCGCGAGCTGACTTCCTGCAACTGGTCGCACAGCGCCTCTCCGGCGCGCGCTCGGTCGGCCAGGTGCACGCCCTGGGTCATCGTGACGTGCGCGCACTCGAAACTGCCCGCCCCGGCCAACAGGATCATGCGCGTCGGTGCATCGTCGCCCACCAGGGCCACCAGCCCCGGGCTCACCTCCTCGGGCGTCAGGCGCGCCAGTGCCTCTGGCGGCAGGATGGCCTCGGTCATGGCGGTGGCGGCGCTGGGCGCCAGGCAGTTCACGCGGATGTTGCGGCGCTCGCCTTCCAGGGCCAGGGTCTGCATCAGGCCCACCAGCGCCATCTTGGCCGCGCCATAGTTGGACTGGCCGAAGTTGCCGTACAAGCCGGAGGACGACGTCGTCATCACGATGCGGCCGTACCGCTGCTCCTGCATCCGCGCCCACACCGCCTTGGTGCAGTGCACGGCGCCCATCACGTGCACGTCCATCACCAGGCGAAAGTCCTCGAGCGACATCTTGGCAAAGCTGCGGTCTCGCAGGATGCCAGCGTTGTTGACGAGTATGTCGATGCGCCCCCACCGCTCGAAGGCGTGCGCCGCCATGGCCTCCATCTCGTCGGGACGCGTCACGTCGCCGGTGAGCGCGATGGCGTCGCCGCCTGCCCGCCGGATTTCGTCCGCGACCGCACTCGCCGCTGCGGCGTTGCGCTCGTGGGCCAGGTCGTTGACCACGACGCGCGCACCGTGGCGCGACAGCTCGAGCGCATGGGTACGGCCCAGTCCGCCTCCCCCGCCGGTGACGATGGCCACCCGGCCCGACAAGAGTTTCTTCATCACGACTTCTCCAACTTCAGTGTTCAGGATGCCGCCGCGGCCCGGCCCTTGAGGCCCAGCATGGCGCGGGCTTCTTCCGGCGTCGCCACCTCCAGCGACAACTCGTCCAGGATGCGTCGAATCTTGCGTACCTGCTCGGCGCAATTCCGTGCAAGCTGACCCTTTCCAAGGTACAGGCTGTCTTCCAGGCCCACACGCACGTTGCCGCCGAGCACCGCGCCCATGGTCAGCAGCGGCATCTGGTGCCGACCCGCTCCGAGTACCGAGAAGCGGTAGCCGCCGCGGCCGAACAGGCGGTCGGCGGTGCTCTTGAGCGTGACCAGGTTCTCGGGGTCGGCGCCGAGTCCGCCCAGGATGCCCAGGACGCCCTGGATGAACAGCGGCCCCTCGATCAGGCCTTCGTCGACGAAATGCGCGAGGCTGTAGAGGTGGCCCAGGTCGTAGCACTCGAATTCGAAGCGCGTGCCGCACTCCTTGCCCAGCACCTGGAGGATGTGCTTGATGTCGCGGAAGGTGTTGCGGAAGATCAGGTCTTCCATGCCCTCCACGTAGGGCTTCTCCCAATCGTGCTGCCACTGGCTGTACTTGCGCGCCAGCGGATGCACCGAGAAGTTCATCGAGCCCATGTTGAGCGAGCACATCTCGGGCTTCTCCTGCAGCGGATAGGCCAGGCGCTCCTCCAGCGTCATCCGCGTGCTGCCACCGGTGGTGATGTTGATGACGGCATCGGTGCTGGCCTTGATCCGGGGCACGAACTGGTCGAACACGCGCGGATCGGCAGTCGGACGGCCGTCCAGAGGGTCGCGCGCATGCAGATGAAGGATGGCCGCGCCGGCCTCGGCGGCCTCGATCGCCTGGGTGGCGATCTGCTCCGGCGTCAGCGCCAGCCAGGGCGACATCGTCGGCGTGTGCACCGAGCCCGTGACGGCGCAGGTGATGATGACTTTCTCTTGCGCTTGGGCCATTGATTTGCTCCTGTTCATCAAACCGCCAACCACTGGGACAGCAGTCCCCGGTCGGCCTCCAACTGTGCGGGCGAGCCCTCGAAGACGATGCGGCCGTGCCCCATGACGCACACCCTCGACGACACCTTCAGCGCGATCGCCAGCTTTTGTTCGACGAGCACCACCGACACGCCCTGGCGCCGCATGTCCTGGATGCACTCACCCACCTGCGCCACGATCTTGGGCGCCAGGCCTTCGGTCGGCTCGTCGATCAGGATGGCCAGCGGGTTGCCGAGCAGCGAACGGCAGATGGTGAGCATCTGCTGCTCGCCGCCCGAGAGGCTGCCGGCCTTGGTGTTCCGGCGCTCCTTCAGACGGGGGAAGTACTCGAACATCTGCGCCACCGTCCAGCGCCGAGCACCCTGCACCGGCGTCTGCTCGCCCATTCGAAGGTTCTCGTCCACCGTGAGGTTGGCGAACACCTCGCGCTCTTCCGGCACATAGGCCAGGCCGGATCGGCAGATCGCATGGGGCTTGGCGCCGGCCAGTTCCCGGCCTTCTAGCCACACGCGGCCCGAACTTGGCGGCAGCAGGCCCATGATGGCCTTGAGCGTGGTCGAGCGGCCCGAGCCGTTGCGCCCGAGCAGGCTCAGCACCTCGCCGCGCGCGAGCCCGAAGCTGACGCCGCGCAGGATATGGCTCTTGCCATAGTGGGCCTGCAGGTCGTCGACACGCAGGAGCGCAGGGACTGGTGCGTTCATGCCGCGGCCTCTTCGCCCAGGTAGGCTTCGCGCACGCCCTGGTGGCTGCGGATCTGCTCCGGCGTGCCGGTGGCGATGACCTCGCCATAGACCAGCACGCTGATCCGGTCGGCCAGGGCGAACACGACGTCCATGTCGTGCTCCACGATCAGCAGGGCGCGCCCGGCCGTCACTTCGCGGATCAGTTCCATCGTGTAGTGGGTCTCTTCGCTGGACATGCCGGCCATGGGCTCGTCCAGCAGGATCGCCTTGGGGTCGGACGCCAGCGTCATCGCCAGCTCCAGCGAGCGCTGCTCGGAGTAGGACATCTCGCCAGCCAGTGTCTGCGCCTGGGCCTGAAGCCGCACTTTCTCGAGCAGCGTCTCCGTGGCCGCGCGCAATCCGGCCAGGCGGTCGATGACGCGCCAGAAGGTGTATTGCCGCTCGTGATGACGCATCAGCGCCAGCCTGATGTTCTCGAACACCGTGAGCTTCGGGAAGATGTTGGTGATCTGGAACGAGCGCGACAGCCCGAGGCGGTTGATGCGCTGCGGCGCCCAGCCGGTGATGCGCTGACCGTCGAAGATCACCTCGCCCGAAGTGGGAGCGAGGTTGCCCGAGACCAGGTGGAACAGGGTCGATTTGCCGGCGCCATTGGGACCGATCAGCGCGCGCCGCTCGCCGGGGCGAAGCTCGAGGTCCACACCCCGGATGATCTCGGTGGCGCCGAAGGACTTGCGCAGACCGCGCAGCGAAAGAATGGGATCGTTCATGGCAGGGCTCGTTCACTCAGGGCTGCCGCGCGCTCCGGGACTTCGGGCGAAGCCGCGAGCGCCAGCCCGCGACGGCAGCGTTGCACCACGCCGGCCATCAGCGCCCCCGCAGCCAGCAGGCCCGCCGGCACGATCCAGGTGCCCACCGCAGCGGCCGACCAGGCGCGACCGAAGAGCTGCACCGGCGGCGCAGTCCCGCTCATGCGCGCGAGCGAGCGATAGTCCTGCGAGCAGAGCCGCTGCAGCATCTCCACCAGGAAGACGGACCCGCCCGCCAGCAGCAGTCCTGCGACCACCGCGCTCAAGGCCAGCGGCAGTACCGCCATGACGCCATGGCGCCCGAGCAGCCTCAGCGTCGCGGTCACCAGCCCGGTCAGCCCCTCGGGCATGAACATCATCACCAGCACGAACAGGACGCCCTGGTAGAGCAGCCAGGACGGCGTGGTGTCGGACACCGCGTAGCCGAAGAAGCTCATCAGCGCAGCGCCCAGCGCCGGGCCGAGGAAGCTGCCGACGCCGCCGATGTAGCTGTTGAGCACCACGGTCGCCGACACGCCGGCGTCGAAGACGACGTAGTTGGCCGACTCGTTGCCCAACACCTGCAGGCCGCCGGCGATGCCGGAGAACATCGACGAGACGGCGAAGGCCGACACGCCCAGTCCATGCACGTCGTAGCCGAGGAAGCGCAGCCGATGCTCGTTTTCACGCAGCGCCAGGGTGAGTCGGCCCAGTGGCGTGCGCGTGTGGAAGTACAGCAGGGCGAGCGAGACCAGCACCCAGGCCAGCGTCAGGTAGTACACCTGCGTGGTCGAACCGAAGCTCAGACACCAGGCCGGCATGCGCATGGTCGAGATGCCCGATTCACCGCCGAACCAGCCCTTGAGCTGCGGCGCCAGCGCGTGCAGCAGTTCGGCGATCGCCAGCGTGATCATCGCGAACGCCGTGCCGCTGCGCTGGGTGGCGAACCAACCCGCGATCAGGCCAAAGCCCAGGCCGCCGAGCGCCCCGACCAGCGGCATCAGGGGCGTCGGCAGCAGCCCGGTGCCGCCGAGCGCGTTCATGGCGTGCACCGTGGCGAAGGCGCCGACGCCGAAATAGGCCGCGTGGCCGAAGGAGAGCATGCCGGCGCGTCCGGCAAGCAGGCTGTAGGCACAGGCGAAGAGCGCCGCGATCAGCGCCTGGATCGAGGCGTTGAGCAGGCCGGCCGGCAGCAGGACCGGAAGCGCGCCGAGCACGGCCACGGCGGCGAGCGCAGGCAGGAGCGGGGTACGCATCGTCATCAGGCCTTCTCGCCCATCAGGCCGGAGGGGCGCAGCAGCAGCACGAGCAGCATCAGGGCGAAGGGCAGCGAGGCCGCGAGACTCGACAGCTTGAGCGTGAGCAGGCCACCCGCGCTGCGGGCCCACTCGCCCGCACCCACCAGGGCCAGCGCGTCGGCCAGGCTGCGGTCGACGCCGACCGCCAATGAGGTCAGCACGCCGATGAGCAGCGAGGCGAGCATCGCGCCGCCCAGGGAGCCGAGCCCACCCACCACCACCACCACGAACACCATGACCCCCACTTCGAGCGCCATGTTCGGATTGGTGGTGTAGAACGCGCCCGCGATGGCACCCGCCAGGCCCGCCAGCGCGGCGCCGACGCCGAACACGCCCATGAAGACCAGCTGCACGTTGTGCCCCAGCGCCTCGACCATGCGCGGCTTGTAGATTGCCGAGCGCACGACGATGCCCACCCGCGTGCGGGTCAGCAGCAAGTAGATCGCGGCGAACATCGCCAGCGCCACGCCCCCCATCAGCAAGCGGTAGACCGGGTACTGCTGGCTGCCGATCACGAAGGCCGCCGTGTCGAGCGCGGGCGGAATGCGATAGTCCACCGGGTAGTTGCCGAAGAACAGCTTGATGGTCTCGGCGATGATGAAGGACAGACCGAAGGTCAGCAGCAGTTCGTGCGCGTGGCCGTAGCGATGCACGCGGCGCAGGAACCAACGCTCCACCACCGCGCCCACCGCGCCCGCCAGCAGCGTGGCCAGAACGACCGCCGGCGCGAAGCCGACGATGCCCTGCATCGTGTAGGCGAAGTAGGCACCCAGCATGTAGAACGAGGCGTGGGCGAAATTGAGCACGCCCATCATCCCGAAGATCAGCGTGAGCCCGGCCGAGACCATGAACAGCAGCAATCCATGGATCACGCCGTTGAGGAGCGAGAAGATGATCCAGTCCATGGCTCAGAGGTACTCGAGGTTGCCGTCGACGCTGATGGCCTGGCCGCTGAGATTGCGCGCCGCCGGCGAGCACAGAAAGAGCGCCATCGCGGCCACGTCGCTCGCGCTGACCATGCGCCGCAGCGAGATCTTGCGCAGGTACTCCTCGCGCATCTGCTCGACGCCCAGGCCCAGCGCAGCCGCACGCGAGGCGATGACGCCGTCCATGCGTTCGCCCTCCACGACCCCGGGGAGGATCGCGTTGACGCGAATGCCCTGCGGGCCGAGCTCCATGGCGAGCGACTTGGTGAGGCCCACGATGGCCCACTTGGTGGATGCGTACGGCGTGCGGAAGGCATAGCCCAGGCGACCCGCCACCGAACTCATCGCGATCAACACGGGATCGGCGGTCGATTCCTTCAGCAGCGGCACGGCGCGGCGGGCGAAATAGAACTGGCTGTTGAGGTTGACCGACACGGTGCGCTCCCAGCCGCTGGCGTCGAAGCTCTCGATGGGTCCGGTCGGCCCGGCGATGCCCGCGTTGTTGATCAGCACGTCCAGGCCGCCCAGGCAGCCGCGCACGTCGTCGAACACCAGGTCGACATCGGCGGCCACCGACACGTCGGCCATGCTGCCCGTGATGCCGGGCGTCTCGGTCACCAGGCGATCCAATGCCGCGCGATCGATGTCGCACACGTGCACCCGCGACCCGGCCTCGTGAAAGGCACGGGCGATGCAGGCGCCGATGCCGCTGGCACCGGCGGTCACGAGCACGCGCAGTTCCGGCAGGGGTCGAAGGGATTCGTACAGCGGCATGGGGGTCCTCCACACTTGCGCGCCGCCACCCATGGCGCCGCGTCGTCTGACCGAGTCTCCACGTGGCGCACGTCTCGCCCTATGTGTCGGGCGCACACTTTTTCCCCGGCTTCGATGTCATCGCCCCCCGTGCAAGCGGCGACTCCGTCTGTTAGCCTCGTCACGGGGACAGCATCTCCCCGACGGCACGAGAACGCGAGACAGCACGATGAGAACCAATGAAGAGGAGACCGGCGAGCAGATCGCCTTGCAGCTGGTTCGCCTGCTGCACCAGGGGACGCCCAGCGACGAATTCGCGCAATGCATGGCCGAGGTCGATGCATTGCCCGCCAGCCGGCCCGGCAAGTCCAACCTGGTCGAGGCGGTGCGCATGGCGATGGCCGTGCGCAACCGCCTCGAACTGCTCCAGCAACGCGAAAGCGGCATGCTGGCCGTGATCGAGTCGGCGCAGGAACTCTCGAGCCGGCTCGACCTCGCCAGCCTCCTCGGCGCCATCGTGGCGCGCGCCCGAAAGCTGCTCGGCTCCGACCTGGCGTGGCTGTCGGTGCACGATCCCGCGCGCGACGAATTCCGCGTGCTGGTGGCGCAGGGTGCCATCTCGCCGCGGGTGTCCGACATGGTGACGCTGCGCGATCGCGGTGTCGCAGGCGTGGTCATGTCCACGCACCTGCCCTTCACCACGGCGGACTACCTGCACGACACGCGCTTCACGCATGATGCCGGGCTGGACGAGATCTTCCGGGAAGACGGCATCGCCGCCCTCGTCGGCGTGCCGCTGATCTGGGAGGGCGGGGTCATCGGCCTGCTGTTCGTGGCCGACCGCTACCACCGCGTCCACACCACGCAGAGTCTGTCCATCCTCTGCACCCTGGCCACCCACGGTGCGGTCGCGCTCAAGAACGCACGCGACTTCGAGGCGGTGCGCGCAGCGCTGGACAAGGCCGATGCGACCCGCGCCGAACTGGAGCGGCACCTGCGCGGCATCCAGGCCGCCGCGGACGCACACGAGCAGATGACCTCGCTGCTGGCCCGCGGCGCATCGCTGTCCACGCTGTGCCAGTCGGTGGCGCAACTGCTCGGTGGCAGCCTGGTGGTGCTGGACGAGGCGGCGCAGGTGATCAGCCAGGGTGCCGCGACCGGTTATGCAGGCCTCGGCGCACAAGGCTACGAGCCGCACGGCGGGCGCAGCGCAGAGCTGGTGAACGCCTTGCGGTCGAGCCGCCAGGCGGGCCGTTCCGTCCAGGCCTTCGAGGTGGACGGTGAATGCTGCCGCGTGATGCCGGTCATCGGCGGCGACGACGTGCTGGGTTCGATCGCGCTCTTCCATCGAGGCGCACTCGAAGAGGTCGCGGTGCGCACCTTCGAGCGCAGCTCCAGCGTGATCGGCATCGTGCTGCTGTCGCAGGAACGGATGGAAGCCGCCAAGAGCCGCAATGTCTCGGCGCTGCTGCGCACGCTGGTGTCGCCGCGCCAGGACGAATGGGCCGTGCTGGTCAACCGCGCCGAACGCCTGGGTCTCGATCTGTCACAGCCGCTGACCCTCCTGCTCGTCGAGATGGAGGGACCCGGCGCCGGCTACGCGGCGCGCTATTTCCGCGCCATGGCGTCGATGGAGCGGACGCTGATCGACGAGATCGACGGCATGCTGGTCATCGTCTGCGGCGCACCGCGGGCCCTTGACCTGCGACAGGAATTTTCGGCCTGGGCGCGCCGCAATGCGGGCGCGATGCATCGCGGCGTGCTCTCCCGGCCGGCAGCGTCGCCGGCCGAGCTCCCTCAGCTCTATGCCACGCTCAGGCGCGCCCTGGGCGTGCTGGGACGGCTGGGCATCCAGGGCCAGGTGATCGGCCAGAACGAGCTGGCGCTCTACTCGGCGCTGTTCGAGACGCACGACCAGGCGAGCCTGTCGCATTTTCTCGAGGCAACCATCGGCCCCCTGATCTCGCACGACCGCAAGAAGAACGCCCAGCTGGCGTCCACGCTGCTGCACTACTTCGACGGCAACCAGAACGCCAAGACCACTGCGCAGCGCCTGGGCATCCACGTGAACACGGTGCGTCAACGGCTCGCCACCATCGAGGACATGCTGGGACATTGGGGCAACGCCGCGCGGGCGCTGGAGATCCACATGGCACTGCGCCTGTGGAGCCTGATGCGCCAGCCTGAAGCCCCGCCCGCGGCCGACATAGCCTAGCGCCGCCCGAACTCCTTCCCCCCGAGGTAGAGCCGGTTGAACACCGGTGAGATCACCAGCTCGTTCACGCAGACATGCGGCGGCAATTCGGCGATGAAGCGGATGGTGCGCCCCAGGTCCTCTTCCTGCAGCATGCGCGCCATGTCCTCGTCGCTCGGCGCCACGGGGCGCGACTTGAGGATCGGCGTCGCCACTTCGCCCGGGCACAGGGCCGTGGCGCGCAAGCCATTGACGCCCTCTTCGATGTTGAACGAATGGCTGAGCGCGATCATGCCGGCCTTGCTCGCGGTATAGGCCGGGCCCGTCAGGTGCGTCAGGTGCCAGCCGACGAACGAGGCGACGTTGATCACGGTGCCACGCCCGAGCGAGCGCATGCCGTGGATGACCGCCAGCGTGCAATAGGTCGCGCCATGGAGATTGACGGCCATCACCTTGTCGAAGGTCTCGCCGTCCGTGTCGCCCCAGTAGCGCTTGGGAAAGTTGATGCCGGCGCTGTTGACCAGGATGCTCACCGGGCCGTGCGCCGCGTGGACAGCCTGGGCCACCCGCTGAACCGATTCCCTGTCGGCGACGTCCATCGGCATCGCGCTGACGGCATCGGCATCGACGCCGTCGCGCCGCGCCGTGGCCAGAGCGGCCTCCAGCTTGGCCGGGTCGCGACCCGATATCACGACACGGCAGCCCGCACGTGCCAGTTCGATGGCACCGGCAAGGCCGATGCCGCTGCCACCACCGGTGATCCAGGCGAGCTGGCCTTCGAGAGATGAGGACATGGTTGGTCTCCGTTGGGTGCCAAGGGTACCGGACTCAGCCCGGACGCTGCATCTTGCAGCTCGCCTGCGCAGGCACCGAGATCGCCTCGGCGCTGAACACCTTCACCGGCTTGAACCCCATGTCGGTTCCGTCGGCCTTGTACTTCGCGTCCTTGGACACCACCGACACCACCAGCGGCATCTGCACCTGGTGGTCGGCCGCGCGCATGCTCATTTCGCCCATGGGCGTCATGAACTTGCCGGTTTCCAGCGCCTTGGCGAAGGCGTTGACGTCGAGCGCGCCGCCGACGGGCCTGGTGCGCTTGAGGGCATCGGTCACCATGTCGAGGCCGAACACCGTCTGCGGCTCGACGAACACCGGCGCGTGACCGATCTTCGCGGTGTAGTCGGCCACGAAGCGCTCGCCAGCCGCGCCGGCGGCTTCCGGATTGAAGGCATGGACCACGAAGTTGCCGATCGCCAGATCTCCCGCGTTGCTGACGTTGCCGGGCTGGTCGAGGTAGACCGTGCCGAAGCGAGCCTTGAGGCCGGTGGCCTTGGCCGCCTTCATCATCAGCAGCAAGTCGTTCGACCAGTTGCCGGTCATCACGGTCTCGGCACCAGAGGCGCTGATCTTGGACACGTAGGGTGCAAAGTCCTGGATCTTGTTGACGTCGTGCAGCGTCTTGTCCACCACCTGGTAGCCTCCGGCGCCCGCGTTGTCGACGATGGCCTGCTCCATGTCCTGGCCCCAGGAATAGTTCTGGTTGATGGAATAGACCTTGGTGCCCAGCGCCTTGGCTTCCTTCATGGCCTGCACCAGGGCCTTGGCACGGATCTGGGCGTTGCAGGCGAAGCGGAAGTGATAGAAGTTGCACTTCTCGCCGGTGAGTTCGAGCGCCTCGGCACCGACGTTGATGTAGACCACCTCCTTGCCGGGGTTGCGCAGGTTGTACTTGCGCACGTCCTCGGTGATCTGGCCACCGATCGCGGACGACGAACCCTGCACGATGATCTGCACGCCGTCGGCGACCGCCGCCTTGAGCTTCTCGGACGCGCCGGCCGGGCCGCCCTGGTTGTCGTATTCGATCAGTTGCACCGGCTCGCCGTTCCAGCCGCCCGAGGCGTTGAACTTGTCGATGGCATAGCGCACGCCTGCGCGGTAGGCCTGGCCCGAAGAAGCCTGCGGACCGGACAGCGTCTCGACCATGCCGATCTTCACCGGCGCGGCTTGGGCCGCCGCGGCGAGCAACAGGGAAGCCGGCAGCGCGGCGCGGACAAGTTGGCGAACGACCGTCATGGGTTTTGTCTCCTTCATTGGTGATGCGAGGGAAGTCTCCGCAAACCGCGCGGTGCGCCCTATGTGTCGCACGCACACATTTGCAGGCCCCTCGATGTCATCGACTCGCCGGTCGATAGGGGCGCGCGAAGCGCCGCCCCGGTGGCGCGCGCACGCCCCTCGAAAACCCGACCTGGGGCTTTCCCGCGCTGTCCGCAAATGACTCCTGGCGTTCCGCGCACGACCTTTCGGGCCGCCACGCCGAGCATCAACATCGGCCGCCAAGGCGCTGGGTGTGGTCGCCGACCACGGCGCCCCATCCAACGAAACATGGAGACTCCAGTGAAACAACGACATCTGTTCCTGCTCGGCTGCCTGAGCGCCGTGACGCTTTCGGCCTGCGGCGGCGGAGGCAGCGGCGGTACGGGCTTGCTGGCCGCGCCCACTTCGACCCCCGTGGCGGCCACGCCCGCATCCCCCCCGGCCTCGCCGCCCGCCGCGCCCACGCCCAAGGCATGCGCTGAGCTGGTCGGGATGGCGATCCCCGCCTCGGCCATTGCGCTGCCCACCACCGGCGGCAAGGTGACCGCGGCGACCGTCACCGCGGCGACCGGCACCGGCGCCGCGGCGCTGCCGGAGTACTGCAATGTGCTCGGCAGCATCGCACCGGTGGATCCCAACGCGCCCAGCATCAACTTCCGCCTTGCGCTGCCCACCACCTGGAACAAGAAGGTGGTCATGTTCGGCGGCGGCGGCTTCGACGGCACGCTCCCCAACGTCGCAGGCAACGTGCCCGCGGGCCCGGCCGACCAGCCTGCGCCCCTCGGCCGCGGCTACGCCACTGTCGCCAGCGACTCCGGCCACCAGGCCAACGCCGCCGGTTCGCTGGACGGGCAGTTCCAGCTCAACGACGAGGCCTTCCGCAATTTCGGCGGCCACGCGCTCAAGAAGACCCGCGATGCCGCCATCTATCTGATCCAGGCCCGCTACGCGGCCGGCGCGCCGGTGAAGTCGTACTTCGCCGGCGGCTCGACCGGCGGCCGCGAGGCCGTGTCCGTGGCGCAGCGCTGGCCGCAAGACTGGGACGGCATCATTGCCTGGTACCCGGCATGGAACCAGCTCTCGGCGATGCTCGGCGGCCACCGCATGAGCCGCGCCCTGGCCCAGCCGGGCGCCTACCCGAACACGCCCAAGCGGGCGCTCTTGCGCCAGGCGGTGCTGGAGGCCTGCGACACACTGGACGGCGTCGCCGACGGCCTGGTCAGCAACCAGCTGCGGTGCAACAGCACCTTCGATCCCTCGGTGGCCACGGTGAACGGCGCGCCGCTGCGTTGTGCCAACGGTGCCGACACAGGCGACACCTGCCTTTCGGACGCGCAGATCGCCGCGCTCAAGACCATCAACACCGCGACCAGTTTCAACTTCTTCCTCGCCAGCGGCTCCGCCGGGTACCCGGGCTACAACGTCTGGGGTGCCGACCTGGGCATCACCAGCAACCCCTCGCCGCTGCAGCCGACCGTGACCTTCCTGAACTTCGGCACCGAGCAGCCGGCGATGCCCGTGCCGGCCGGTGCGCCCTACATCACCAAGCAACTCGACCAGACGATCAAGTACGGCGTCACGCGCGACCTCCAGTTCGATTCCCTGTCCCTCGACCCCGAGAACCCGGGCCCTTGGGGCGCCCGCCTCAGCGAATTGAGCACGATGCTCGACGTCAGCAGCGACCTGTCGGCGTTCGCGGCACGGGGCGGGAAGCTGCTGCTGGCGCACGGCCTGTCGGACGTGCTGGTGAGCACCCGCGCCACCGAGCAGTTCTACCAGCGCCTGCAGGCGCAGTTGGGACCGAACTACGTCGACAGCTTCGCGCGCTACTACGAAGTCGCGGGCTACGGCCATGCGGTCAGCACCGTGTTCAACGCGACCTGGGACTCGCTGACGGCGCTGGAGCAATGGGCAGAGAACGGCACCGCGCCCAAGGCGCAGGTGACCACCGACACGGCAGGGGTGCCGGGCCGCAAGCGGCCGCTGTGCGACTACCCCGCGTGGCCCAAATACAAGGGCACGGGCGACGTGAACGCCGCCGAATCCTTCACTTGCGCCACGTTCTGATCCGGGGGGCCTTTGGTGTGTTCACATCGTTGCGCCCCGATCTATGTGACATGACGACATAGGCGCTGCGCACGCCGCGCCGGAGACTGCAGCCAGGATCGATGGCCCTGGCGAGTCCGACGCATGTCACAACGGATCACGCCCCCCTGGGGGCGGCACTACCCTCCATACCAAATCACCGCCCTGGTCCGGCTGCTCCAGCGAAAGGACGTCCCGGCAGGCGCGGTACTGGCCGGCACCGGGCTGGACGCTGCGGCGCTGGACGACGTCGCTTGCCGCACCTCGGTCCTGCAGCACCTCGCGGTCTGGCGCAACGCACTGGCGCTCGGGGCCGTGCCGGGCCTGTCGTTCGAGCTGGGTCGCGGCCTGCATTTGCCCGACCATGGCACCTACGGCCTGATGCTGCTGTCCTGTGAATCGGTGGACGACTACTTTCGCCGGGCCGAGACCTACCAGGGGCTGGTGGCCAACGCCCTCGCCCTGGAGGCCCGCATCGACGGGGGTGATGCACTCTGGGTGCTTGGCGACGGCGGAGACCGCGAGCTGCCCGACGGCCTGCGCATCTTCGTGCTCGAGCAGCAGTTCGCCCAGCTCGTCACCCAGCTGCACGACCTGCTGGGGCCCGAAGTCCGGCCCACCTTGGCGCGCTTCGCGTATCCCGCGCCGGCACATCGGGCGATGTACGCCGAGCAGCTGCAGTGCCCCTGCGTATTCGGCTGGCATCGCAACGAGCTTCACCTCGGCGGCGAGGTGCTGTCGATGCGCCCGCGACTGGCCAACGCCTTCACCGCCGCCGTGCTCCAGTCGGCCTGCGAGGGGCTGCTGGCTGAGGTCGAGGAATCTCCCGGCTTCGCGGGAAAGGTCTACCAGGCCCTGCGCCTGCTGCCTGATCCGGGGGCCGGCATGAAGGCGATGGCCTCGACGTTCAAGATGAACGAGCGCACGCTTCGGCGACGCCTCGCTCGCGAGGGCACCTCCTTCTCGAACATTGCCGACCAGGTCCGCCACAGCGTGGCGACCCAGCACCTGCAGCGGCCGGATGCCAGTGTCGAGCAGATCGCCCTGATCACCGGCTTCTCGGACTCGGCCAACTTCAGGCGCGCCTTCCTGCGCTGGACCGGGATGACACCGGCGCAGTTCCGACGGCAGCATCAGGAGCGCCGCGCGCATTCGCATCCGTGGACCCTGCGTGGCGAGAACGCCTCGGTCTCGCTCGCCGCACCGTGAGGCGCGTGCGGCACGCGTTGGGCGCCGCCACGCGATCCATCACTCGACCGTGATGTTCGCGGACTTGATGATCTGCGCCCACTTGCGGGTCTCGCTGGCGATGAAGGCACTGAATTCGGCCGCGGTGCCGCCGCGCAACTGAAGTCCCACGGCCTCGGCCTTGCGGCGAACCTCGACGTCGCCCACCGCCGCGTTGATCCCGGCATTCAGTCGCTCGACGATGCTCGCCGGTGTTCCGGCCGGCGCGAGCATGCCGTACCAGCCATAGCCCACCACGGACGGCAGCCCCTGCTCCCGCAGGGTCGGCGCCTGCGGGTAGAGCGGCGTGCGCTCTTCCGTCGCGACACCCAGCACCCGCAACTTGCCGGCCTGGATGTGGGGAACCGCGGTCGAGATGGCGGTCAAGGTGGCGTCGATCCGCCCCGCAAGAAGCTCGGTGTAGGCCGGCGCATCGCCGCGGTACTGCACCACGATGCCTTTGACACCGGCACTGCGCAACAGGAGTTCGGCCGTCAGGTGCGGCGCGGAGCCGGCGCCGGGCGAGCCGAAGGTCACTCCCTTGGGATCGGCCTTCGCGTACTTAATGAACTCGGCCAGCGATTTGTACGGCGCCTCGGCATTGACCACCAGGAACAGCGGCGCGATGGCCGTGCTCGCGATGGAAGTGAAGCTCTTGTGCACGTCATACGGCAAGTCCTTGTAGAGGGCTTCTCCGATCGCGATCGGTGCCGCCGCATGGAGCAGCGTGTAGCCATCCGGAGGCGCCTTGGCCACATACTCGTTGGCAATGCGTGTCCCGGCACCGGACTTGTTCTCGACCACGATGCTCTGGCCAAGACCTCGTGAAAGGAAGTCGCCAAGCACGCGCGTCAGGATGTCGTTCGACCCCCCGGCGCCGTAAGGAGAGACCATGCGGATCGGCCGTGCGGGCCATCCCTGCGCATGGCCCGATGCGCTCCAGGGCAGTGTCAGGCCGGCAGCGGCCGCTGCAAGAAGCTGTCTGCGGTTCATTGTCATTCCTGCTTGTCTCCGTTGATTAGATTTCTCGACAGTGTCAGACCGGCCGGACCGGCGGATAGTCGAATCGAAGTTCCAGGTGGTCGGCATGCGGTTGATAGAGGCGCAGCACGATGTAGAACGGTTCATCCTTCGGCGCCGGAAGCCAATTGACGCCTGGGCCCGGATCCTCGGCCTGCAGGCGGATCGCAAGGCTGCCGTCGGCGTCGTGGCGCAAGCCCGGCGTGCGATCGCCGATCGAATACCGGTGGATGGGATTGGCGACGAAGAGGCAGTCGCTGCGGCGGTACATCGTGAGCGACCAGAAGGCGCCCACTTTCGGTCCCTTGCCCGACTCGAATCGCAACTCATATCGCCGCGATCCATCCAGCGGCGCGCCCTGCGCGTCCACTTCCGCGGTGGGATACATCGCCTCCTCGATACCCAGGGCGCCGATGAAGTTGCGAGCGATGCGGGCGCGCGCCAGGTAGTCGTCGCCCCAGTGGGTTCTTACCACCACCGGGATCGCCCACCCGCCGCCCAGGTCGCGAGGGTGGTTGCCTGTTCGCAGCCGGTCGTACACCGCCGGCAGGGACGCCGCGAGGTCGGCTTGCGCAGGCGGCCACGCCAGGTGTTCTCCCGGAAGAGGTGGATTGCGGCGGAGCGCAGCGTCCAGGACCGACAGATACAGGTCGGCGGAGGGGATGCGGGTATCCCGCCCGTCGATCCATGTGTCCACCGCCATGGCCGCGTCGCTGCCATCCGGGCGAACGAGCCGCATCAAGGATTGCGACTCGCGAACACGCGCAGCATCCTCGCCGTCGTCCTCCACCAGATGGCGGCCTATGAGCCACACGTCATCGCCCGGGGCGGCAATCGTCAGCGTCACGTCCGCCGGGACGGCGCCGCGCCAGCCGGGCCCGTGCACCATCGTGCGCTGGGGCCTGCCGCCGGTCGTCCTGCGGCCCACGTAGGCAAACGGATTCGTCCATGCATCCAGCAAGCCCAGGGTCCAGTAGCGGTCGCCCATGTCGGGCGTCTCGATGATGACCGGTCCCTCTGAGAGGTCCAGCCAGGCGTTGCTGTAGACCGTGTCGTTGTTGGGGCTCACGACCTCCCTGTCCTCGGGCCCGAGACGACGGTGCGTGTGAGTGAACTGGTTGACCCATCGCACGGTGGAGCCCGGGTTCGGCGCCGCGAAGCCGAAGGCGGGATGGCGACGCGCGGTCGTCGCCGCGCGCATCCGCATCATTTCGAACAGCGGCAGCGACTGGACGACGGCATCGTCGCAGGCCTGCTCCTGCGGCGTCATGCCACCACCCCGGCGCTGCGAAATGCGTCGATGTCATGGCCCGTGAATCCGAGTCCACCCAGGAGCCGATCCGTGTCGGCGCCGCAGGCCGGCGCGGCATGCGGCACGGCGCGCGGTGAATCGCCCAGGCGGTAAGGCAGCGCCAGCGCCGGGTAGCCCTGCCCCGTCGTGCCATGTGCATCGACCAGGATTCCACTGGCCTGGACGTCCTTGCTCTGCAGCACCTGCTGGTAGCTGCGGACGGACCCGACAACGATCTGATGGCGGCTCAGCAGCGCCACGCATTCCTCGCTGGTGAAGGACGAGAGGCATTCGCGCAGCACGATGCGGAGCTCGGCGCGATGCTGCACCCGAAGGGCGTTGGTTCGGAATCGAGGGTCCGTCGCGAGCGACTCGCGTCCCATCGCTCCGCAAAAGCGCGTCCAATGCTCGTCCGCATAGGCGGACAGGACGATGTGCCCGTCCCGCGTCGGCACGACCTCCGCAGCGGGCGCATTGTTCGGCTGGCCATCGCCGATGCGCGTGGGCTCGGGCGCACCTCCGAGATAGTCGCACCACGTGGTTGCCTGCAGATGCATGGCCACCTCGAGCAGCGATGTCCTCAGCGTCTCGCCGGCACCCGTCCGCTCGCGGCCGTAGAGTGCCGCGAGCACGGCCTGCGCACCGAGATGCGCCGCAGCGGCGTCGATGATCGGAACGCCCACCTTCTGCGGCAGCCGGTCCGGCTCGCCCGTGACGGACATCAGGCCGCTCTCCGCCTGTGCGGCGATGTCGTAGCCGGGCCGCTCGCTCGAAGGCCCCAGGTCCCCGAACCCTGAGATCGACAGGTAGATGACCCTGGGGAAGCGCTCGCGCACCGCCACCGGTCCCAGGCCCAGCGCGTCGACCGCACCCGGGCGCAGGTTCTGGATGACGACGTCGCTGTCGCCGATCAGGCGCCACGCGATGTCCCGGCCGGCATCGCTCTTCAGGTTGAGCGCGATGGATTGCTTGCCGCGGCTGTAGGCGCGGATCATCGACTCGCCATAGCGGCCGATGTGCCTGGCCTGGTCACCGGCCAGCGGCTCGATCTTGATCACCTGCGCGCCCAGTTCGGCCAGCACCATGGCGGCGCCGGGCCCGGCGATGTACTGCCCCATGTCGATCACCCGCACATTCTCGAGCGGGGCGGCGGGTTCGGAGGTCTCTTTGGATCTGGTGTTCATTGGGCGCGACGTTATCGCCTTCCGCGATTCTTGAAAATTCGATAATCGTGAGGGAGTGATCACGATTCGATATAGCCCGGAGCAGCCGAAATGGATACAAAGACCGCCCGCCTCGTGCGCACGCTGCGACTGAGACACCTCGAACTTCTTGTCGCGCTCTCCGAGACCGCCACGATGCGCGGTGCGGCGGCGCGATTGCATCTGAGCCAGCCCGCGATCAGCAAGATGCTGGGCGAGGTCGAAAGCTGCTTCGGGGCCAGGCTGTTCGAACGCAGCCACCAGGGGATCCATGCGAATGCACTGGGCGTCAGCGCGGCATTCAGGGCGAGAGCGGTACTGAACGAGCTGGCCCGCGCAACCGAAGACGTCGACGCATTGCAGAGCGGCGTCACGGCGGTTCTGCGTGTGGGGGCCCCGTCGGTGACTGCGGCCGTTCCAGCGGCCATCGTCAGGCTGCGGGAGCGAATGCCCGGCGTCGCGGTGCAGCTGAGGGAGGGCCGCGTCCAGGAGCTCATCCATCGACTGCTGCAAGGAGAACTGGACTGCGTCTTTGGCGCCATCACGCCCGAGCTGCTCTCGAGCGACATGGTTCCCTTGCTGGAGCCTGCTGTGCTGCTGAAGGACGCGCTGTGTGTGCTGGCTTCCGCTTCGAACGGGAGCATCGCCGCACGAAGCTATCAATGGGCCGAGCTGCAAGCCGCAAAGTGGGTGCTGCCGCCCAGGGAGACGCTGGTCCGACAGGCTTTCATGACGGCCTTTCTCAACAGCGGCGTGACGCCGCCCGTGCCGGTGATCGAGGCCATGTCGTCGGTGACGATCGGCACGGTGCTTCGCCAGGATGCCTCGCTGCTGTGCGCGGTACGGCTGGAGCATGCGGTGGACGAGATCGCCAGGGGCGGAGCGCGAAGGCTCGATGTCTCGCCCTCGATCGACCTTCCATCGTTCGGCCTTTTCTTCCGGCGGGATGGGATGGAGAGGCCGTTGGTCCTGACGGAGTTCGCCGACGCCATACGCCACGTGAGCCAGGTCGCCGCGCCGAAGAGACGGGCGGCAAGACGCCGGCTCGAGGTCAATTCAGCGGGAACTGCCTGATCAGGCCATCGAGGAACTTCTGCTCATCCTCGACCGCGGCGGCGAAGTCGCGGGTGGAGCCGAACACGGGCTCGGCGCACATCGGCATCACCGCGCTTCGTACGCGCGCCTGTTCTGCCGAGCTGGTGCTCGACCTTTAGGGCGTGTGAACCTGCCCTACCCCGGCAACCGTGCCGCGGCCTCCTTCAGCGCCCGGGCAAAGGCAAGTGCCGCATGCTTCGGCTGCGCGCCACGCCGCGACACCACGAACAGTTCGAGGTGAACCACGGGCTCGCGCAACATCGCCACGCCGAGGCCCTGCCCCAGGCACTCTTCCATCGCGAACGAGGGAACGATGGCGTGGCCGCGTCCGGCCCGAACCATCCCGATGATGGTCCCGATCAAGTTCATCCGCGGCCGCTCCTCGTGCGCGCGGCCCAGCCGGGCCAGGTGCTTCTCGATCACCACTTGAATCGGATTGTCGGTCGGCAGGCTGACGAGCGGCAAGCCCGCGATGCTGCTCCAGGGCTGGCTGGGCGCAAGGCCGCCCGAGTCGGCTCCTGGCGGGCTGACGCGCATCAGCCTGAACTTGCACAAGGGCTGGCGCAGCAGGCCGACAGCGGGCTTGACGAAGAAGCCCAGGCCGATGTCCGCCTCGCCGTCCAGCACCCGCTGGCGGACGACGCTCACGTCGACGTCCGCCAGGTCGACACTCACCTGCCGATGGCTGTCGGCGAACGCGCGAATCACCTCCGGCAGCAGGCTGGCCGACACCATGGGCGTGGCCGCCACCTGGAGCCGAGAACGTACCGCCGCCTCGGATCCCCCCACCACGGCGCTCAGGGCAAGCAGTTCGGCGACGATGCGCTCGGCCACGGGTTGCAGCCGCCGGCCGGCGCCGGTCAGGGTCACGGACCGCGTCGTTCGATCGAAAAGCCGCGCGCCGACCTGCTCTTCCAGTTCCTTGACCAGCATGCTCATGCCCGAAGGCGAGAGATGAACCTGCTCGGCGGCCTTGGCAAAGCTCTGGAGCCGCGCTATTTCAAGGAACGCGTGCAGCTGACGGCTGCTCACATTGATCAATTTTGTTGACGAATTCATCAGAATATTCCGTTTGATCAATGTCAAAGGTACCGCTTTAATTGTCACCCAACTCCCAAAGAGACATCGCCGTGAACACTTCCAGGACTTTGCAGCCGTCGCCCTCATTCCGGCACCGCCGCCGCATTCTGCTCGGCGGGCTCGCCGCGCTGGCAGCCCCCTTTGCCCGTGCCCAAGGCTCGGCGGACGCTCCCGTTCGCCTGATCGTTCCTTTCACGCCCGGCACCGGCATCGACCTGATCGCGCGCCAGATCGCCCCCGGCCTTTCCGAACGCCTCAAGCGCCCCTTCTTCGTCGAGAACAGGCCCGGAGCCTCCGGCAACATCGGCACGCAGGAGGTCGTTCGCGCGACACCGGACGGCACCACGCTGCTCGTGAGCGTCAACACGCTCGTCATGAACATGGCCCTCTATCCCAAGCTGGGATTCAATCCGGTGACCGATCTCGCGCCGGTCAGCCAGACGAGTTGGGGTCAACTGCTCCTGGTCGCGTATCCGGGGACGAAGATCGACTCCCTGCAGGATCTGATCGCACGCGCCAAGGCAAAGCCGGGCGCCCTGAACTACGGCTCGCCCGGTGCAGGCACGCCGCACCACCTGGCCATGGAACTGCTCAAGAACCGGGCCGGGGTGTCCCTGACGCACATCAGCTATCGCGGCACCGCGCCGGCCGTCACGGACCTGCTGGGCGGCCAGATCGACGTCATGTTCCTGCCGATCCATGTCGCCCTGCAGCACGTCAAGGCGGGCAAGCTCAAGGCGCTTGCGATCAGCTCCGACAAGCCGAGCCCGTTGCTCCCGGAGGTGCCGCCGCTCAGCGTTCTCAAGCTCGGGAACATGAACGTCGACATGTGGTACGGCGTCCTGGCACCCGCGGGCACGCCGCGCCCGTACATCGAGCGCCTGAACAAGGAGTTGCGCGAGATCCTGGCGCAGCCGGCCATCGCCAAGGCCTTCGAGACCCAGGGCATGACGCCTGCCCACAGCACGCCCGAGGCGTTTCAGCAAATGCTGGCGACAGACGCCAAGCGCTGGGCCGACCTGATCAAGGCCCAAGGCATCACCGCGGAGTAGGCAGAGCATGAACAAGGAATCAGCCATCTCGGCGCAATTCGATGCCGAGGTCGTCATCGTCGGCGGAGGTCCCGTGGGCATGGGCCTCGCCATCGAGTTGGGCCAGCGCGGCGTTCGCACCGTCGTCGTCGAACGCTATCCGCAGCCCCAACCCATCCCCAAGGGCCAGAACCTCACCCAGCGCACGATGGAGCACTTCCACTTCTGGGGGGCGGAAAAGCAACTGCGCGCCGCGCGCACCATTCCACCGTCGTACGGGATCGGCGGCCTGACCGCCTACGGCACGCTGCTCGGGCCTCACAGCTACGACTGGCTGCAGCGCGACCTGGTCAAGCCTTATTACTTCACGTCCAACGAAAGGCTTCCGCAGTACGCCACCGAGGCGGTGCTGCGACGACGCGTCGCCGAACTTCCCTCGGTCCAGACCCTGTACGGCTGGGACGCGGAAGCAGTGACTCAGGACGCCAGTGGCGTGTCGATCACGATCGGCGAGCGCGAAGGAAGCGGCCGGCGCGTCTTGAGGTCCGCCTACGCCATCGGTTCGGATGGGGCCCGCTCGCTCGTGAGGGAGCATGCCGGCATCACGCAGACGCGCACCGACCACGACCGCATGATGGTGCTGCTGGTCTTCAAGTCGCACGAATTGCACAGGCTGCTCGAGTGCTACCCGGGCAAGTCCTACTACAACGTGCTGCAGCCGGCGCTGAAGGGCTACTGGAAATTCTTCGGTCGCGTCGATCTGGGCAGCACCTGGTTCTTTCACGCGCCGGTGCCTCCAGGTACCACCAAGGACAACTTCGATTTCGCGGCATACCTTCGCGAGGCCGTCGGAGCGGATTTCGACGTCGAGTTCGAGCACATCGGTTTCTGGGACCTGCGCTTCATGCTGGCCGACAGCTATCGCGAGGGCCGCATCTTCGTTGCAGGCGATGCGGCCCACAGCCACCCGCCCTATGGCGGCTACGGCGTGAACTCCGGGCTGGAGGACGCGCGAAACCTGGGCTGGAAGCTCGCCGCGACGCTGCAGGGCTGGGGTGGCGAAGGCCTGCTCGACTCCTACGATGCCGAGCGGCGCCCCGTGTTCGGCTCGACGATCCGCGACTTCATCGCCAAGTCGATCGATGCCGACCGGGAGTTCCTGGACGCATACGATCCGGCCCGCGACCAGGCGGCGTTCGATGCCGCCTGGCAAGCGCGCGCCCAGGGCGCAGTCGGCGAGGTGCACGCCTTCGAGCCCCACTACGAAGGCTCGACCGTGGTATGCGGGAGCGAAGGCCGAGTGAGCAGCGCGAAGGGGTCCCACCGCTTCGATGCCCGCGCGGGGCACCACCTGGCACCCGCCGCACAGGCGTCCGGCAAGAACATCTACGACGAGCTCGGCGCCGGATTCACGCTCCTGGTGATGGGCGGGCCGGCTTCGGCGGTCGAGGCGTTCCGCGAAGCGGCGCTCGACCTGTCGCTGCCCCTGTCGATCGTGATGGCGGAGAGCAGCGACGAAACCGCCCGCTACGCGGCCAAGCTGGTGCTGGTGCGCCCGGACCAATTCGTCGCCTGGGCAGCCGACGCGGCATCACCCGACGACGCGCGGCGCGTGCTGGCCGTGGCGTCGGGCCAGGGGTAGAGCCGGGGCGGGCTTGCTGTCCTGCGGGCGATCCGATGCTTCTTGGGCCAGCCTGCCGAAAGGGGGCAAAATGGCTGTTTGCGGGCGACTCAGCCCCGCACGCGCCATCGGGACCCGCCCGACCCTCCCAATGAACATCCGCCACCGCAACAACGTACAGATCCAGGGCAGCGGTCCCGCGACCATGATCTTTGCGCATGGCTTCGGCTGCGACCAGAACATGTGGCGCTTCATGGCCCCCCATTTCGCCGAACGCTA
>Ga0182007_10000186_pt1 | contig 41884 bp, 37 predicted proteins | sample Sormic07211113_1_FD_123023 | JGI IMG/M metagenome (GOLD analysis project Ga0182007, IMG submission 123023) | Rhizosphere microbial communities from Sorghum bicolor, Mead, Nebraska, USA - 072115-113_1 MetaG | ecosystem: Host-associated > Plants > Roots > Rhizosphere | place: USA: Nebraska...
AGAGAGGGATGATCCCTTCATGGACGTGGAGCCCGATCCAGTCCTAAAGTCTTCATCTTCTTGCTGACTTCCTCGATACGAAGTGACCCTGCGTCGCGTTCTGCTTGTGATCGCATTCCTGGTCGCCACGGGTGCCTGGATTGCCTTCGTTTATTGGATGACGGGGATGGAACGCAAGGAGCCGGCCTACCTGGAGATCGACCTCACGGAGATTCCGCCGGGCAGCCCGAAGTTCTACACCTTCCAACGTACACCCCTGGCCCTCGTGCGAACCACCGATGCGATGCTCGATGACCTTCGGGCGCAAACCGCCCACACCTGGAACCATCGTCCGATCGCGGCCGGGCGTCCATCGTTCTTCATCTACTCCCTGGTGAGCCCGGCCGACGGATGCGAGGTCGATCACGTGCCCAGCGGCGCGGACCGCTACGCGCCAGTGCGTCCGTGGCAAGGCGGCTATCGCGATCCATGCCGTTTTGGCGAATGGGACTACGCTGGCCGCGCGATCAAGCAGTACGCGGACCAGGACGCGCGGCTGCTGCAGATGGCCGACCTGGATGTGCCGGACTTCGAAGTCAGGGACTACCACATCTTGCGCATCACTCGTGCTCCGAAGCGATAGTCGAGACCGGTGTTTTGAGAGTTCAGCATGCCTCCAGCGAGCGATCGGCAGGGCGCTGCGGACCCAACTGACCCTCGAGCCACTCGCACATCGCGCTTGCGCTCTGCTCGAAGCCGATGATCGCCGAGTAGTGGTCGGCGCCCGGTTGAGGTGCGCACAGCGACAGGTTGCCCGCATCGGTCCAGGCAGAGTGGAAAGTGGTCGACTGCCGCACGAACTCCGCGCTCTCCTCGCCGCCCCATGTCAGCAGAACCGGCGTGGGACAGGCGCGAATCGAGAACAGCGGCGAGTTGCGCCGGATCACGCCGTCGTCCAGCTGAATCTGCGGCTGCAGGTAGCTGTGGCGCAGCGGTTCCAGGTCGTACAGGCCGCTGACCAGAACGGCGGCCCGGAACGGATCTTCAGGCAGGCCGTAGTCGTCCGACCAGCGCGTCTGCAGTGCCATGGCCGCCAGGTGGGCGCCGGCCGAGTGCCCACCGACGGCCACGCGCGCCGGATCCCCGCCGTGCCGCTCGATGTTGCGCAGCACCCAAGCCAGTGCCGCCCGCGTCTGGCGCGTGATCTCGTCGATCCCGACCCAAGGCGCCAAGGCGTAGTTCACGACCACTGTCGTGATGCCCAGCGCATGCAAGCCCAGCGCGACACAGCTGAAATCACCGGCCGAGAACGCCCGCCAGTAGCCTCCGTGGATGAAGACGAAGACCGGCGCATCGGACTGCGCCGCCGGGAAGATGTCCAGCGTCTCGGCCAAGGTCGGCCCGAAGGGAACGCCCTGCAGGCCGGGCAAGCGCTCGCGAGCCAACCGGCTCTGTTCGACGTAGTGCCGCTGGTAGGCGCCCGGGTCACTCAGCCGGGCCGCCGGGTTGTACTCGGCGTCGATCTCTGCCTGGCTGGCGAACTGGCGGTAGAGCATGGGTGGCTTCATCACAATCCCAGGTAGGCTTGACGGATCATCGGATCGTCGATCAATGCCGCCGACGGGCCATGACGCACCACATGGCCATCTTCCATCACGTAGGCCGTGTCGGCAATCGACAGCGCCGCATAGACGTTCTGCTCCACCATGCCGATGGTCACGCCCTGGGCACGGATCGAACGCAGCGCGGCGAACACCTCGTCGGCCATGGCCGGCGCCAGGCCCAGGCTCGGCTCGTCCAGCAGCAGAACGCGCGGCATGGACATGAGGCCGCGCGCCAACGCCAGCATCTGCTGTTCACCGCCGGACAGCAGGCCGGCCGGGGTGGCGCGCCGCTCCTTCAGCCGCGGGAAAAGCTCATACATCAGGTCCACCCGCGCCCGCCACCCCTTGCGCACGCGCGGCAGGTAGGCACCGATGCGCAGGGTTTCGGCGACCGTGAAGTCCGCAAACACCAGGCGGCCTTCGGGCACCAGCGCGATGCCGTCGTCGACGCGCTGGTGGGCGAAACGGCCAGTGACGTCGGCGCCGTCGAAGCGGATGCGGCCCGACCGCAGGCGCAGCAGTCCGGCCAGCGACCGCATCAAGGTGGACTTGCCCGCGCCGTTGCTGCCGATGATGGCCGTGATCGAACCGGCGGGGATCGCGACGTCGACCTGGTCGAGCACCTGGATCTCGCCGTAGCCGGCACTGGCGCCGAGCGCCTCAAGCAGGTACGGCATGGCGTCGTTCTCCCAGGTAGGCCTTGATGACGCGAGGATCGTTGGCGATCTCCGCAGGGAGGCCTTCGACCACCTTGCGACCTTCGTGCATGACCACGATGCGATCGCTCAGGCGCATGAGTGCCTTCATCACGTGCTCGATGATGACGATGCTCAGCCCGTAGCGCTCCCGCACTTCGCGGATCAGTTCGAGCGCCGCGCCCACCTCGGTGGCATTGAGCCCGGCCAGCACCTCGTCGAGCAGCAGCAGGCGGGGCCGGGTCGCCAGCGCGCGGGCGATTTCCAGCCGCTTGCGGCCCGCCAGGTTGAGCTGCGAAGCCGGCAGGTCCGCTCGATCGGCGAGCCCGGTCTCGCGCAGCAATGCGAAGGCATGTTCGCGGGCCTCCGCAGGCGACGCGATGCGCCCGCGCCCGTACATGGCTCCGACGGCCACGTTCTCCAGCACGCTCATGCCCGGAAAGGGCCGCACGATCTGGAAGGTGCGCGCCACGCCCAGCGCATTGATGCGCTCCGGCGGCTGCCCCTGGATCGCCTGTCCTTCGAGCATGATCTGTCCCGACGAAGGTTTGACGTTGCCCGCGATCATGCTGAACAGCGTGGTCTTGCCGGCGCCGTTGGCGCCCATCACGCCGAGGATTTCTCCCGGCATGACATCGAAGCTGACGTCGTCGACCGCCAGGTTGCCGCCGTACCGGCGGGCCAGGTTGCGCACGGAAAGAAGACTCACGCCGGCCTCCCGACGACCGCTCGACGCTTGAGCGACGCCGAACGCCGCCGGGCCCACAGGCCCGACAGTCCGGACGGCGCCAGCAGCACGAAGCCGATCAGCAGCGCGCCCAGCAGGATCATGTAGGTCTGGGGCGCCCGGGCCCACAGCAGTTCGCTCAGGAACAGGATGAACGCCGCGCCCAGGATCGGCCCAGCGGGCCGGTCGCTGCCGCCGATGATCGCCATGGTCACGATGGTGAACGAGGTGGTCGGACTGAACAACTGCATGGGCTCGAAGTAGGTGCTGCGCAGCACGCTCAACGCGCCCACCATCGCGGGGATCACGGCCGACACCGCGAAGGCGAGCATCTTGATGCGCGTCACGGGCACGCCCACCGTCGCCGCGGCCGTCTCGTCTTCGCGGATGGCTCGCAGCGCGGCACCGAGACGCGACCGGGTCAGCCAGACGTTGATCGCGGTGGCGGCCAGGGCCAGCCCCAGCATCGGATAGAACAGGACGACGGTGTCGGGCGTGTCGATCAGCAGTCGGCCGCCGGCGCCAAGCGACGCCTCGATGGCCACCACCACGTACTTCAGGAACTCCGAGATGCCCAAGGTCAGGATCACGAAGTAGGGACCCCGCACCCGCAGCGCCGGAAAGCCCACCACCAGCGCGAGCGCCGCCGCCGCCACGCCGGCCAGCGGCAGGATCGCCACGATCGGGATCTGCTGCCAGCCCAGCGCCATGATGTAGGCGCCGAGGCCGAAGAACACCGCGTGGCCCAGCGAGATGTAGCCCGTCATGCCGGAGAACGCGACCCAGCTGCCGGCCAGTGCGATCCAGGCGCACAGTTGCGTGAGGACACCGACCCCGTAGGCACTGAGGATCAGGGGCGACAGAGCGGCAACGCCGGTCAACGACGCGGCCACGGTCAGGCCGCCCTTGTCGACGGAAGAAAAGACAGTGCGTGCCATCAGTTGGCCTTTCGCCCGAACAGCCCCTGCGGCCGCACGAACAGGATGAGAATGAACAAGCCGTAGACCAGGATCGAGCGGTAGGCCGCCGAGGTCAGCGTCACGCCGTAGACCTCGACGAAGGCCAGCAGCAGGCTCCCCGCCACGGCACCGCCGAGCGAGCCGAGGCCGCCGAGGATGACCACCACGAAAGCCGCGATCGTGAAGGGAAAGCCGCCGAAGGGCGTCACGCTCTCGGTCATGCTGATCAGCGCCCCGGCCAGGCCGGCCAGCGCGAAGCCCAGGCAGAACACCACGATGTTGATGCGATCGGCGTCGATGCCGATCAGCGACGCCGCGTCGCGTTGCTGTATCAAGGCCCTGATCGCGATGCCGAAGACGCTGAGGCGCAGGAAGCACAGCACCGCCACCGTCGCGCCGGCACTGATCCCCAGGATCACCAGTCGATTGAGGGCGATCGACACGCTGCCCCATTGCACCAGCGTGTCCATGTAGCTGTAGCTGCGCGCGTCGGCCGTGAACACCAGCGACATCAGGTTCTGCAGGATGATCGACACGCCGAAGAAGATCAGCAGCGAGTTGGCCTCCAGCCGCGCCGCGATCGCCGTGTTGCGCACCAGCCGCTTGAAGAACAGCGTGTAGCAGGCGATGCCCAGGCCCGCCGCAAGAAGCATCGCACCGAAGAGACCCAGCAGCGGGCTCAGCCCCAGCAGGGTGAAGCCGCTCCAGGCCACGTAGCCGCCGAGCACCATCAGGTCGCCATGGGCCACGTTGAGCAGGCGCATGGCGCCGTAGATGAGGTTCAGGCCCAAAGCCACCAGGGCGTAGGTCGATGCGAGCATCAACGCCGCCAGCAGCAGCTCGGGAGACAGGATCTGTGCCATGGAATTCGCCGGAGCGTCGCGGGCAAGAGGGCCGGGCCTACTTCTGCCAGCCGCTCTTGGCGACGAAGGGCGCGGTCTGCTGCGAAGGCGGATAGACGATCTGGCCCTTGCCTTGCTGGAACTGCAGGAACATCGCCGGCGTCAGGCGGTTCTGGACGCCCTCGAAGGCGACCGGCCCGTCGATGGTGTCGAAGGTGCCGGAGGCGATGGCGGCGCGCAGCTTGTCCTTGTCCAGGCCTGCCTTGGCGACGGCCTGCTGCAGGACCTCGGCCGACACCCAGGCCAGCGCGACGTCGAGGTAGTCGGGTGCTTCGCCGTACTTGGCCTGGTAGGCGTCGAAGAAGGGCTTCGCCTTCGGCCAGGCCTTCTGGTCCGGCGACCAATGGCCCAGGGTGACGATGTTGTCCAGGTTGGCGCCGAACATCTTCGAGAAGAAGGCGATGCTGGGGCCGACCGCCACGAACTGGAAGGGCGCCCGGAGATCCTGCTCGCGGGCCTGCTTCATGTAGAGCATCGAGTCTTCAGGGTAGGACAGCGAGATCACCGCGTCAGGCGAGGCGCGCTTGATGGCCACCATGCTGGCGGTCATGTCCTTGATGCCCGGCGCGTACTCCTCGTTGTAGACCACCTTCATGCCGGCGGCCTGTACCGCCGGCACCAGGTAGCGCTTGATCTCCTGCGGAAAGGGCAGCTGGACGGTGTTGATCGCCACCGCCTTCACGCCCTGCGCCTGCATCAACTTGGCCAGCTCGGCGCCCAGTGCATCCGGGATGGCCGAGGTCGGGAACCAGATGTTCTTCGCCTTGAGCGAACGAATCTGCAGCGACGCCGCGGAGCTGCCGACCATCGGAAACTTGTAGCGCTCCAGCACGCCCACCACCGCGAAGTGGGCGGGCGAACCCCAGGGCGACATCAGCAGGTCGACCTTGTCGCTGGTGATCAGCTTCTCGTAGATCGCCGCGGCCTTGGCCGGGTCGGACTGGTCGTCGTAGACCACCAGTTCCACCGGCCGCCGGGTGCCCGCCACATCGAGTCCGCCGGCTGCGTTGACCTGCTCCGCCCACAACTGGTAGGCGTTGAGCTGGCCGGCACCGGCGGCGGCGAAGGCACCCGTCTTGGCCATGCTCATGCCGATGCGCACGGGCTCGGCGGCCCAGCTGCCGGCGGCCATCGCGAGCACGAATCCCGTCGCGAACATCCGAAAGACTTTCAGTAGTTTCATCATGGAGCCCTTGAGTTGAGAGAGTGCGGTCAGCGGCGGGGTGCCACCGTTCCGGTGGGTGAACTGTTGGCGGCCTTGAAGACCTGGCCCGCGACCCATTCGTCACCCATGGCCGAGCGGATCACCTGCGAGCGCACGGCGTCCGGCAGGCAGGTGACCTCGCCGTACAGGATCGACCAGCGCTGGCAGTGCTCGACCAGCGGACGCTCCGCCGTTTCCCAGGCTTCCAGCGCCGCGGGGATGTCACGCGGGTCCTGCGCCTGCTCGAGCGCCACGGCCATGGCCAGGCCGTTCTGCATCGCCATGCCGCCGCCCTGCCCCAGGTTGGGTGGCTGGGCATGCGCGGCATCACCGACGATCGCCGTGCGGCCGGCCGACCAGGCGCGGCTGCGCGTCACGCTGTAGACGCCCCAGCTCAGCGTGTCGCCGATGCGTTCGATCAGGTGGGCCCAGCGCGGGAAGGCGTCGATCCAGAGCTGCCGGTTCAGCGGCAGATTGCGCGCTTCATCGTCCTGCAGGCAGGTCAATGCCAGGTAGATCTGCGTCGCATTGACCGGCGTCACCAGGAGCCGGCGGGTGCCGTTCCAGTTCTCGATGTACTTGCCGACATCCTGCGCCGCGAAGTCGCCGGGCCGGGAGGCGATCATGGTGCGCAACGCGCCCTCGCGGGTCTGCTCGTGCAGCAACTCCAGTCCCAGGCTCTGGCGCACGCGCGACCAGACGCCGTCGACGCCCACTGCCAGGTCGGCGCGCACGGTCTGTCCGTTGGCCAGCAGCAGTTCGCCGCAGGCCGTGGCGCCGATGGTCTCGGCGTTGGTGACGACCTTGACGCCGGCGCGCTCGCAGGCTGACTTCAGTGCGCCCAGCAAGCGGCTGCGCAGGACAGTCAGCAGGCGCTTGTCGGAGGCAATCGGCGCCGACTCGATGATCTGGTCGCGGTTGTCGCGCTGCTCGAAGTGCGTGCCGTGGAACGCACCTTCGGTGGCTTCTTCATAGGCCCCCAGGGCCTCCAGCACGCGCAGGCCGTTCTCCCAGATGTAGATGCCCGAGCCGGCCGCACGCAGCTCGGATTGCCGTTCGTAGACGGTCACGTCCCAGCCGCGCTGGGCCAGGGCGGCCGCGGTGGCCAGTCCGCCGATGCCGCCGCCGGAAATGATTGCGCTTCTTGCCATGGTTGTTGTCTTTCAGGCTGTTGGATGCCGAACAGGGACCGCTCAGACCGCTTCGACCAGGTCGACATCGCCGAGCGCCGACAGCGCCCGCGGCGCCGGGCGCTTCACGTACCACTCGCTGCAGAGGCCGTCAGGGTCGCGCAGGAAGATCGAGCGCTTCCAGGGCAGGTCGACCTGGCGCGCAATGGCCACGCCCTGCGTCTGCAGGCCTGCGACGGCCGAATCCAGCGTGGCCTCGTCGGCCAGCTGGAAGCTCGCATGGTGGTAGCTCGCGCTGTTCGCGGGCACCAGCACCAGGTGGTGGTCGTACTGGGCTTGCGTGGCGCCGAGGTAGACGACGCCCTCCTCGCGCGCCACCACGTGCAGACCGCCGATCTCGGTATAGAAGCGCGTCATCTCCTCGATGCGCGCCGTCTCGAGAACGGCATGCGTGATGCGCCAGGGGCGCATCGGCGCCGCGGTGTTGGTGCGCAGCACCGGGTCCGTGTCGTAGCGGCCTTCGGCGAAGCCCTCGGCTGTCAGCGGGTCCCAGTGCGTGGTGATCAGCGCCATCGGGCCGCTCAGTACCTGGCGCCAGTCCTTGACGGTGTCGCAATAGAACTCGTTGTAGTTGCCGTCGGGATCGAACATGTAGACGCTGTGCGCCACTTGGTGGTCGACCGTGATGTCGGTCGGAACGCCGTCGTCCTTCAGGCGCCTGAAGGCCGCCACCAGATCGGCCTCGTTCTCGAGTTCCCAGGCCAGGTGATTGAGCCCCGCATGCAGGCCGATGCTGCCGGGCAGCTGCAGCAGGCCATCCTTGCCGTAGCGGTCCACGCCATTGGTCTTCTGGATCATGCCGAGGTCGTGCGGCGTATGGCCGGTTCCGAGGAAGGTGGCGATCAGCTCGGGCTCGCTGAACTCCACGCGCAGGCCGCACACATCGCTGTAGAAGCGTTCGGACGTCGGGATGTCGTCCACCCAGAGATTCACGTGGCCGAGGCGACGCGGGGTGAAGTAGGAAGCTTGTCGTGTGGCAGTCATTGAAGCTCTTTCCGGGTACTCGAGTTGCGATCGAAGTGAACTCTAGAAGCCGCCTCGATGGCTGTCAATAGCGAATACCATTCAGTTTTGAAAATGTGACGGCCGACGATTGGAAGCACAATTGGTGCATCGATCGCTGCGGTCATCGCCGCCGGCGCGAGCACCAAAAGAAGGCATCGGCACATGGTTCAACGCAAGAAGGAAGGGGTTCGCGACGCGATCCTCGAGGCGGCATTCCGCCTCTTCAGCGAACAGGGGTACAGCGAGACCTCCATTCCCGGCATCGCGCGGGAAGCAGGCATTTCGACGGCCAACGTCTACGTCTACTTTCAATCGAAGATCGACATCCTGTTCCAGCTGTACTCGCCGTGGTTGCTGGGACGCCTGGACAAGCTGGAGCGCGCGCAGCGCCGAGTCGCTGATCCGCAAGAGCGACTGCGAAAGCTGTTGTTGACGCTGTGGCGCGACCTGCCGCGCGAAAACAACGGCTTCACCAACAACGTGATGCAGGCTGTCTCCACCAGCAGCGGCAACGGCGACTACAGCCCGGCGTTGCGCCAGCTGTTCCAGTCGCGGGTGGCCGGTTGGATCCAAGAATGCCTCGCGACGCCATCAGACGAAAGCGACATGCTCGCAAGCGTCGCGCTCATGGCGTTCGACGGCTTTGCCATGAACGTTCGCCTGGCGCACAGCCCCCCGTGCGACGACGACATGGCGCGACTGTTCAGTCGCTTGTTCGCTGGCGCCGCCGCAAAGTCCGCGCCGACGCCATGAAGGCGGTCTGGCCGCTGCAGAGGTAGAGTTGAGCTGTGCGGCACGCCCTGCAAAGGGGCATGCAGCTTCTCGTCGATTGTCGTTGCCCTCTGCCCGTCACGCTCGCACAATTCCCTGTCGAATCTTTTTCGATTGGGTTGAAATGGCATCTCGACCAAGCGTCCTGGTCATCGGAGGCGGCATTGGCGGCTTGTTCGCCGCCAATGCGTTGATCGAAAAGGGGCTGCGCGTTTCTGTCTATGAACAGGCGTCGGCCCTCGGTGAGATCGGCGCCGGCGTGTTCGTGACGCCGAATGCGGTGCGCCACCTCGAGCGAGTGGGTCTGGGGCCCGCCGTCGAGAGATGGGGCGCCCGAGTCGGACCCGGCTCCTGCTACCTTCGCCACGACGGCACGCCGATTGCCCCGGTGCAGGTGTCGGATGCCTCCGGGTGGCATGCGGCCTTCGGCATGCACCGCGCCGATCTTGTAGATTTCCTGGCTGCCAACCTGCCTCCCGGGATCGTCCATACCGGCCACCGTGCCATCGGCTTCGAGCAGACCGACGACGTCGCCCGCGTCGAATTTGCCAACGGCGTCACCGCCGAGGCCGACGTGGTGGTTGCCGCGGACGGCATACATTCCGAACTGCGTCCTCACGTCTTTCCGCCCTCGAAGCCCGCTTTTCACGGCACCATTTCCTATCGAGGCCTGATCTTGCGCGAGCGGCTGCCGAACTGGCCGATGGACCGCTGGCAAATGTGGGCCGGTCCGTCCAGGCATTTCCTGGTCTTTCCTGTTCGCCACGGCTCGATGGTCAACTACGTCGGGTTCGTGCCGACCGATGAGGAAATGAAGGAATCATGGTCCGCGCCCGGCGATCCGGCGGTGCTGCGCCGCGAGTTCGCAGGGTGGGACCCGCGCGTTTCCGATGTCCTGCGGCAAGTCGACAAGACTTTTCGCTGGGCACTCTACGACCGCGAGCCGCTGCCGACCTGGACCAAGGGCCGATTGACACTGCTTGGCGACGCGGCGCATCCGATGCTGCCGCACTTGGGCCAGGGGGCCAACCAGGCGATCGAGGACGGCATGGCACTCGCCACGATCCTGGCCCAGGTGGACAGATCGCAGGTGGCGGCGTCACTGCTTGCCTACGACCGATTGCGTCGCGAGCGCGTGGCGGAAATTCAGTTGGGTGCCCGGCAAAACGGACTGCGTCTGGACTCGACCGCTGCGGATCTCAGTACCCGCGACGCAGAACTCGCCGCGCATGCCGAATTCCGCAAGCGTCTCTATGCCTACGACGTGCTGCCGGATGCAATCGCCGCCGGAGCAGCGGTGCCACTGTGATGGATCTGGACGCGCGCATCATCGGAATTACTTGATCGCACGGGGCCCGACCCTGTACAAGAGCGGGCTGCCCACGGCGCCTGACAACGCGCCGGACTCGCGAGCAGCTCACCTGCTGATCCAGCGACGGCAGCTCGGGACCGCGGCCTTCGACCCCCTCCTTCAGGGAGGGGGCGCGAGGGCCATGTGGATCGGAAAATCCTGCCCGTGCGACGCGTCCCGCGCCGGGCTTCACCGCGCCTGCGCGCGGACGCGCTTCGCCGAATTCACGCGCCAACCCATCCACATGACATCCTCAATGCTGAGCATTCTTTCACGCTCCCTCGTCGCCGCCGCCGTCCTCACGATTACCGCCTGCGGTGGCGGTGGCGGAAACGGTGGCTTTGCCACCCCGACCCAAACTTCAGCCGCAAACCCTCAAACCCGCCCCGCGGAAAGCCGCCTCGCCACGCCCGATGCGAATACAGCCTTGACCACCCGCCTCAGTGGTCTGGCTGCCGTCGGCGCACCCGTTGCGAACGGCAGCGTTTCAGTCCAGTGCGCGACAGGCACTGCCGTGGCCACGACGACCGGCGCCACGGGCGCGTGGAGCGCCACCTTGACCGACCAGAAGTTCCCGTGCCTGGTCACCGTCAGCGGCGGCACCGTACCCGCCGGGCAGTCGCTCTATTCCATGGCACTCGACGCCTCCGACCTCAACGTGACCCCGCTGACCGGCCTCGTGGTGGCGGGAGGCCTTCATGCCGCTCCGTCGACGATCACTGCGTCATCGCTCGCATCGTCGGCTTCCAGCGCCCTCGCGCAAGGACTGGCAAAGGTCAATGCGAGTCTGAAGGCTTCAGGGTACTCGCCGCTGGCCGGCAATCCGCTGACGACGTCATTCCAGCCGAGTGCCGGCGACGCGCACGACGACCTGATCTCGACCCTCATGCGCTCCCTCGCCGACGAGAACATCGCCTATGACGAGATGCTCTCGTCGATCGCAGCCGCAGGCGACGCCGATGTGCCGATCCCGTTGACGCATGTCTTCAAGGCTGCGGAACTCGCCGCAATTCCCCAGCTGAACAGGGCCTCCATCTCTGCCAGCGGTGACGAACTCTCGATGACCCTCGGCGCAGGCGCCAATGCGGTGGGAAGCTTCGTCGGCGGCGGCAACGGCAACAAGGCCGTCCTCCAGCTGCCAGGCCTTGCCGGTACGAAGCTCATCGACTTCAAGGACATGGCCATGGACGTCAAAGGAGCGACCACTTCCGGCGGCAGGAATGTCTATGCCTACGTGAACTTCACCGTCGACCTGACCTGCGACGGCTCCCCGCTTGCGGCGAATGCGACGCTGGCCGATGTGCGCAAGAAGCGTCGGATCGTGATCTACGACCCGTTCGCGAAGTTCGTCCAGCAGGACAACGCCATCTCCGACAGCGCCTTCAGCACCGTGAAGTTCAGCCGCGCGACGCCGGGATGGCGGGTATCCGCTGGCACGCCCGTGGGAAGCGGCGTCGCCTTGAATCCGGACTACATCGGGCACGAAACGCTGACCGGTTTCGACTTCGCCACCTATCCGAACGCTTGCATCGTCGACGGGGTCACCGGCGACGGCGGCATGTACCGCGACAAGAGCGATGCCCAGTGCGACACGACCGCCGCATTGGCAGGCGACAAGCCAGCCGCTTGCGGCAAGCCCTACAGCGGCGCGATCGTCGTGCTCGGTGACAGCGGCACGGTGGTCGCCTCCGACTGGAAGGTGAAGAAGATTCGATTCAACGCCGCCAACGTACGGAACTTCGCGTTCCAGTAGGCACGTTCTTCAGGTCAATGGGCCCCGGCGTACGACGCCGGGGCTCTTTTACTTTCCCGGGCTGTCAGGGAGATCCTCCCACGCACGCCCTGCCCCCGCCAGAAGCCGGAACAATCTCTCTCCTTCTTGAAAGCACATGAAGACGCACGCAACGACCGGCGGTTGGAAGCCCGCCCGGCATCCGACGGTGAACGGCTATTTCTGCCTTGCACGCAAGAACTTCTCCGGCCACTGCGAACTGCTGGCCAACCGCTTGAGCGGATCACCCCACGTCGAAGCCTTCGCGACCCGCGAACAGGCCGAACGGGTTGCAGAACATCTCGCGCGTACGCGAAGGGAAGTCGATTGAAGCGGAACGATGGTGCTGCGTCCACCTTGCGGATATCGTTTCCGTCGAGGATTCGCATGCGTTTGCTGCCGCACGCCCTGCTTTGGAAGAAAGGTGCGTTCGCGGGAGACGCCAGCCGCTGGATGGACGGGCGCCTGCGCACGACGGTCGGCGCCGCAACCGGACAGGTGAACCTCGACTTCTACAGCCTGGGCCCCGGACTGCCATCGTTGGCGTCGACACCGCAAGTTCGGTCTGGATGTGGGCATCGACGTGGCTCACAGCCCGGGCACGACGGCGGTGTATCTGGTGGTGGGAAACAGCTGGTTCCGTCCTCGAGCGAGCATCGGGATCGAGCCGTCCGGGGCGGATCAGAAGTCGGGCGCCGCGCCAAGCACACGCCCTTGATTGTCATGTTGCACGCGAAGGCAGCGCGCTTCGCGCCACGGGGGCTGGTCCGGGAGTGCCACCCCGGCCGCCGCGAACTGCTCGTCGGGAAGCAACGGCGGAACTTCCCGATCGCGACTGGGCTGCTGGCGCAGGCGGCGCCACCGGCTGAGGCCTGCCAGGCCCAACCAGACCATGAGGCCCGCCGCCATCCACAGATAGGGACGCAGGTCGACGGCGAGCGGACGTTCGATCAGGTTCCCGAGATAGGTCCCCGCCGACGGGCTCAGCCATGCAACGCCGGCGATGACGGGCTCTCTCAGAAACCACAGATAGGCCATCCACGCAAACAAGGTCATGACAAGGTCGCGCACGCGCATCCACCACTGCGTGCGCACCCGCTGAATTCGCGGCGGCCAATCGGGCGGCCGGGCCAGTTCCGGCGGCGAAGCGGCGTCGTCCCCCGGAGTAGCAAGCGTCTTCTGCATGATTGAATGCTCCCGCTTCAACGCAGGCCGCGGTCGGGGCTCACCCAGGTTCCGCGCATGCTGCCGATATGAAGGATGGCACGCGGCAGGCCGACGACCGAGGTCGCGGCCTGGGCGGCCCAGAACACCAGCGGATACCAGACGACCCAGAACAGCGATCGGAACATGCCGCGCTCGAAGCGCTCGTCGATCCAGGCGCTCGTCACGGCCTGCGCGAGGTAGGTCAGCGCCAGGACCTGACCCCAGCCGCGCGGCAATGGTCCGAAGGCTGGCCAGAGTTCCGGCAGGCCGAAGCCCCAGAAGCGCAGCAACGGGCCCACGCCCCATGCCAGGAAGCCCCCTGCGATCGCATAGGCCCAGGCGACCGCGACGACATAGTTGAACCATACCGGAAGCATGCGCGGCTGCGACAGCAACTTGGGAAACACCTTGAGCATGACGGTCACGCCGCCTTCGGCCCAGCGCAGGCGCTGGCGCCACAGTCCGCGGAAGGTTTCCGGCATCAGGATCCAGCACAGCGCCTTGGGCTCGAAGGCCAGCCGCCAGCCGGCGAGCTGGAGGCGCCAACTGACGTCGACATCGTCGGTGATGGCCTCGCGAGACCACCAGCCGGCGTCCTGCAGTGCGCGCTTTCGGAAGGCGCAGATCACGCCGGAGACGGTGAACAGCGATCCATACACGGTCTGGGCCCGCTTGATCAGCCCCACGATGGACGAAAACTCGCCGACCTGCAGGCGTCCGAGGAGCGTGGCGTGGTTGCGCACCCGCGGATTTCCGGTCAGTCCGCCGATGCCTTCATCGGTCTGGAACCGACGCACCAGCCATGTCAGCGCGTGCCGTTCGAGCAGCGCATCGGCGTCGATGCACACCAGCAACTCATGCCGGGCGGCCAGCGCGCCGGCATTCAGCGCGGTGGACTTGCCCTGGTTGCTTTCCAGGTGCACGACGCGCAGCATCGGCAGCTGCGGAATCAGGGCCTCCAGCCAGGCCCCGGTCCGATCGGTGGAGCCGTCGTTGATCGCGATGATCTCGAAGTCCGGGTAGTCGATGCACGACAGGGCCCCGAAGGTTTCGGCCAGTTGCCGCTCCTCGTTGTGGCAAGGCACCAGCACCGACACGCCCGGGTACGACGGGAGCTTCGGAGGATGCTCCGGCCGCGGCTCATGGCGGCCGCGCAACCCGACGTAGAGCAAGCCGCCGGTCATCCAGAACAGGGCCATCACGAAGGGATAGCCGAAACAGAAGGCGGCGATGAGTTCATTGAAGTGCATGGATGTTCAGAGCCTTCCTTCAACGTCGCACCGGAAAGATCGACCCCGACACCGCGGGCGCCGCGATGGCCGCCTCGGGCCGATCCGCAATGGGGTCATCCGGGCACCAGCCCAGCGAAACGCCGCCGTGGCGCTGGAAGTCGACGGCCTTGCGGGCCAGTACCCGGGCGTCGGGCGGCGACACGCCGGTGAACCATCTCAGGAGCGTTGGATCGACAGGCGAGAGGCGGTCGTCGGCGACCGGGTCGTCGACGCCTCGGGGCACGAGGGTGATGTCTGCCAGCGGGTGCGGCGCTGCGACGGGATGCCGTGGCGCGACCCACACCAGTTCCAGTCCGGGTCGCGCGGCGTCCAGGGCCGCGAAGGCCCGCCATCCCGCCGCGTCGATGCCGTCCGCGCGACCCAGGTCGGCGAGCACCGACTGTCGCCGCTCGCGTATGACCCAGGATGACCAGGTCAGCGGAATGCCCGGACGGTGCGCGAAGAGCGGCGGCGGACCGTCGAAGTGCATCGCCAGCGCCTGCGTGTCCTCGAGCAGCCAGCCGTCCAGCGGCACCTTGGCACCCAGGTCCCCATAGAGGCGCTGCACGCGCGCGTCGTCGCCCAACGCCGCGAGTGCCTCGCGATGCGGCAGGCGGGCATAGACCTTCACGCCGGCCCGCGTGTTCATCTGCCAGGCGATGCGCGACAGCCAGTCGCCCGCCAAGGGCAGCTCCCGGGTAGGAAACCAGGCGGCGGTGATCCGCCCCTGTGCATCGCGGCGAACCGCGTCGACCACCAGGCCGGTCACCCCCAGCGCCCGCACGCGCTCGATCGCCAGTCCCAGGCGTTCGTTGCTGGCCTCCGCGTTGTCGGTCCACAGGGCCGCCGGGTCGAGGCAGACCAGGCGATCCAGGCGCCGCTCGTTCGGATCGGGACGCAGGCTTTGCACCAGGTCCGGCAGCGGCGGGTTGTGCCTGTGCAGCAACCGGGCCAGCCTGAAGGGCCGCTCCGGGCGAGAGGGTCCCTGGTCGAGCACCAGCGCGAACGAGAAGCCCAGGTCGCGGGCCGCCTGCGTGCCGATGCTGTCGTAGCGGCCGTAGGGCCACACCAGCGCGCGCGGCGCGCGACCCAGTTCGCGCTGCAGGCTTGCCCGCCCGGCCGCCAGGTCGGCGCGGACGCCCGCCGCAAAATCGGCTTCGCTCTGGTAGCCCGTGCCGGGAGAGTAGCGGCGCGTCACCGCCGCCGGCATGGTGTTGCCCTGCGGGTTGCCGACGACTTCGTCGTGAAGCGACTGGCTGTGCAGCGCGAACTCGACCAGGCCCGAACGCTGCATCTCGCGCGCCTGATCCCAGCTGATGAAGCGTTCGCGCGGCACCGCTTGATCTCCATAGCGAACCATCGAGCCTGCAGGTGGTTCCATCCATTCGCCCACCAGGGCCGCGACGATCGGGAAGCCATAGGCGAGCGCCAGCGGGTAGACGCGGGTGTACAGGCTGCGGTAGCCGTCGTCGAAGGTGATCAGCACGGCCTTGGCGGGCAGCACCTTCTCCCCGCGGCCCGCGCGTGCGATGTCGTCGAGCGAGATCGCCGTCCAGTCGTTGCCGCGCAGCCAGTCGAAAAAGCTCACCAGGCGATCCGCGGTGACCGCGTCGTCGTCCAGGTCGCCGGGAGCGTCCACCACGTCATGAAGGCTCACCGTCGCGAAGGTCGCGGCCGGTCCGGATGCGGGCGAAGGCAGTTGCGCGAACGCAGGCCGGGCGGCCAGCCACAGGAGCAGCAGCGAGATCGCCAGCGTGCGAATCGCCTTGTTGGCGGGCGGGCTAGTGTTCATCTTCCGAACCTGTGCTCGAGCTTGAGGTAGCCGTTCAGCGTGCGCTCGCGCTGGCCGTTGTAGACGTTGCTCGCCCATTCGATGCCCCAGGTCAGTTCGGTCCAGGGATCATGGCGCCAGGTCTGCTCGTAGGCGGCACCGCCCACGGCGTAGCCGCCGAAGTCGCGCTGGTCGAACATGCCGATCGTCAGTCGCAGCCGCTGCAGCAGCACGCGCTCGTAGACACGCCCCAGGACATGCTGCACCTGCGCCTCGACCGAAGGCAGCCATGACTCCCTGGGATTGAAATACGGCGTGACGGCCAGGCTGTTGTGCTGCCATTCGACGCGCGGCTTGACCATGATGTCGAGGTGCGGCCGATCGAGCAAGGTGAGGGTGCCGTCGATCGTCACCTGCTCCCGCCTGTTGCCGTCGCTGAAGTCCATGTACTGCGCTTTCAGGCCCGCCTCGGTCGATTCGGTCCAGGCATAGCGCACGCCGCCGCTGGCCGCATCGGCCGTGATGCCATGAAAATCCGCCCGCAGCGGGGTGTCCGGCGAATGCTTCGCGGCATCCGCCAGGAACGTCCAGTGATCGGTGGGCTGCCACTGGGCGGCGAGCGAGCCGCCCGAGGTGTTCAGGGAGCCTGTCTGGGACCATGCCAGCGCGTTGACCTTCCAGTCGGGCCAGAGGGCCTGCACACCGCCGCCGAAACGATGGCGTTCGGCGCGGCCTTCCTCGATGGAGTCGCTGCTGCTGTCGGCCAGGCCGATAAGCCGCCAAGTGCCCGCGAAGGTCGAGGACTCGACCTGGAGACTGGCTTCACCGCCATTGCCGGGCCCTTGCAGCGCCTGGTTGTCGGTATGCCTGCCACCCAGCGCGAAGCGCACGCTGGGGCCCATGGCGGCGTCGAGTTCCCGCCGCGCCTGCTGCACGCGCGGAACGTCCGCGCCTTCTTCCAGCAGCGGCGCCAGGCGCTCGTCGGCGCGCAGCAAGCGATGGCGTCGCGTGTCCGAGTCCACCTGCTGCACGCGAATGCCGAAATCCTCCGGCGCCAGCGCGGCGGCGGCATCGATGCCGTCTTCGGCCCGGCGCGGCCAGCCCTGCTGCGCAGCGATATCGGCCGCCTGCGCACGCAGCCAGGGGAGAGCCGGGGCGCCACGCTCCAGCGGCGCGATGCGCTGCCACGCGGCGGCCGGCATGTCGGCATAGCTGTGCACCGCAGCATCGAAGGCCTGCGCTTCGAGCCAGGCTTCGTTTTCGCGCGGCGTCTGCTGTTCGCCGGCACGGCGCCAGGGCGGTCCCGCAGCGGCCACCAGGGCGTCGACCGTGGCGAAGGCGGCGTCGAAATCCTCGGCCTCCGTCTCTGCATAGGCACGGCCCATCATCATCGAACGCCATGGACCCTCGTCGTCGGCGCGCTCCGAAGGCGTCAGGCGCTGCAGGGCTTCATCGTAGACGCGGCGCGCATCCGCGGGGCGGCGCAGGGCGAGCAGCGCGTCCGCCTCGGCTTCGAGGACATAGGCCGGAAGGGCATCTCCCGCCGCACGCAGCGCCTCCACCTGGTCCACGGCGTCCTGCCAGCGCTCGCGATAACGCAGGGCCACCGCACGGTCGCGTTGCAGACGCGTGACCAGACCCGGGTCCGGCGGCGCGGCGGCACGCGCCTCGACCAGCAACGCGTCGAGACGGGCCAGCGCCGGGTCCACGGCGTCGAAACGCCGTCGGGGATCGGGCTCCCGCGGAGGGATGTCGATCGCCCAGCGCAGGCGCTGGCCGGCGACGCGGCTGCGCACACCCGGGTCGGCACGGGCGCCCAGCGCGTGGGCGGCGGCGCTCGGGGCGCCCAACTCCATCAGCACATCAGCCAGGGCCTGGGTGACTTCGGCGTTGTCTGGCTGCAGGCGCCGGGCCTGCGCGATCGCGCCAAGGGCGGCATAGCGATCGCCTGTGCGCAAAAAAGCGCGACCACGCTCCAGCAGCAACTGCGCTGCCACCGCTGCATCGGCCTGCGCGTCGGGCCTGAACGGTGACCGCGGGGCCTGAGTTGCACCAGGCGCAGTCACGCCCTGTCCCGCTGCGATGCCGCATGCCACCACCCCGGCCAGGGCGGTGGAGCGAATGCCCAAGGTGGAAGAATGTCGGAGAATTCGGCACTCCTGAATGCGGCCGGGGCCTGCTTGTTTCAGCCTAAACGCAGCAACCAGATCCGTCAAACACGAGGCACGCCATTTCCTGGGGACCTTCATGCGCGGCGCCTCTCTGATGCGCTGTAAAGCCAGGACCACCACAGAGGGGGTGTCATGAGGAAATCGCTTTGGAAGCTTGCGGTCGTCGGGGCCGTTCACGCCGCTCCCGGGGCCTGCGCGGCCGACCAGGCGTCGTACGACGAACTGAAAGCCGAGTTGCAGCAGGCCATGAAGACGATCCAGGACCTGCAGGCGCGCATGACGGCCCTCGAGCAGCAAAAGGCGACCGCCCCGGCAGCGGCCGCCGTGGCCGTGCCCGCTGCCGCCGCTTGGGCACCCGTCGTCTCGGTGGGCACGAGGGCCGAGGACGGCGTCCCGGACCCGGACAAGGCAAGGGTCGAGTTCTACGGCCAGGCCATGATCGACACGATCTACGACTTCAAGCGCATGAACCCCGACTGGCAGGCGACCCTGCGGCCATCGCAGATTCCGATCGTCTGCCCGGGATCGCCAGGATGCGGCAAGGATGGCACGACGGTCTTCAGCGTGCGGCAATCGAGTCTCGGGTTCAAGTCCTTCATCCCGACGAGCCTCGGCCTGGTCAAGACCGACCTGAGCTTCGACCTCTTCGCGACCAACGGCGGTACCCAGGTCCACTGGCTGAACGCATGGGCCGAACTCGGCATGTATGGCGCCGGCCAGACCTACTCGAACTTCATGGACATCGACGTGTTCCCGAACATCATCGACTACTGGGGACCGAGCGGCATGGTCTTCGTGCGCAATCCTCAGCTGCGTCTGACGCCCTACAGCAAGGATGGATTGACCGCGGCCTTCTCGCTCGAGGCGCCCAATTCGGCGATCGATACCGGTCGGATCACACGGGTGGACCCGGCGCTGGGCGCCGGCATCACCGGCTGGAACCGCGCCCCGGACGTCGTCGCGAGCCTGCGGATGGACGGCGACTGGGGCCATGTCCGGGCCGCCGCCATCGTGCGGCAGGTCGGCTTCCAGAACACGGTCAGCTTCAACAGCGAGCCGTCCGGCTCGAAGACCGGGTACGGGCTCAATCTCAGCGGCACGTACAGCGTGTTCGGCAACGACCAGTTGAGCGCGCAGGTCGTCGGCGGGCAAGCCATCGCGAGCTACATGAACGACGGCGGCGTGGACCTGGCCCCGGGCGCGAACCTGCAGGCCGAAACGGTGGGGTCTCTGGGATGGCTCGTCTACTACAACCACGCCTGGAGCGAGAAGTGGAGCAGCGCCATCGGCTACAGCGAGCATCGGCAGAACAATACCGCCGGACAGCTTGCCACCGCCTTCCACAAGGGCAGCTATTCGTCGGTCAACCTGCTGTATGCCGCCTCTCGAAGCATCCTGCTGGGCGGCGAATTCATCTGGGGGCGCCTCGAGAACAAGTTCGGACTGTCGGCAGACGACTACCGGCTGCAGTTCTCGACCAAGGTCACGTTCTGACGCCGCCTGACCCCCGCCAGTGCGACCCGTCGACACCGTGCTGGCGCCGAGTTTTCCGCGAGGTCCGGACGTGTGGCTTCTGAGTCAAACGGCCGACCACCCGCGCTCACAGTCCAGGACTGCTTTGCATGATCCCGCCGTCCACGAAAATCGTGGTGGCCGTCAGGTAGCTCGCACCGTCGCTCGCGAGGAACGCCACGACGCTCGCGATTTCCTCCGAACGAGCCATGCGGCCCAACGGAATGGCCGAGTTCAGCTTCTTCAGCAGTACCGGATCGTTCATGGTCGACAGGTTGATCGGCGTGGCCACGGCGCCAGGGCCGACGCCGACGACGAGAATGTTGTGCGGCGCCAGCTCGACGCCCGCCGTGCGGGTGAGCATGCGAATGCCGCCCTTCGAAAGACAGTAGGCGGCGTTGCCCGGCATCGGCCAGTCCTCGTGCACGGAACTGACGTTGATGATGCGCCCGCCGCCCCCCTGCTTGATCATCTGCTGCGCGGCGAACTGGGTGCCGAAGAACGCGCTCTTGAGATTGATGGCGAGCACCTTGTCGTAGTCCGCCTCGCTCGTGTCGAGCACGGAGGTACGAGTCTCGACCCCTGCGTTGTTGACCATGACGTCGACCCGGCGGAACCTCTTGACGGCAGTGGCGATCAGCCTTTGCAGGTCGGCTACCTTGCTCACGTCGGCTTGCACTCCGATCGCCTGGTCTCCCAAGGCGAGGACTTGCCTCTCCGTCGCTTCCGTTGCTTCTGGATGCACGACGTAGTCGATGACAACGTTGGCGCCTTGCTTGGCGAGCTCCAGCACGATGGCGAGACCGATGCCGCTGTTGCCGCCCGTGACGATGGCGACTTTGTCCTTCAGGTTCATGGTTGATCTCCTGGATGAGTGATGGTTGAGGTCTGGGTCGGAATTTGAATCGGCGCGCGCACTGCTTCCGTGACCCGTGGCGCTGGGCGGCGGGCGATGAGCGCGGCAAGCACGACGAGCGCCAGCGCGACGCCGGTGGTCGCTCCATAGATCGTGCCCAGACTCAATCCCGACCGTGACTCCAGAGGGCCGACGCCAAAGGCCGCGATTCCGTAGCCGATCTGGTAGGACGCAATCAACCCACCGGCCATCGATGCGGCGATGGCCTTGAGTTCCGCCTGACCGAAGCTGATGACCAGCGGCAGCAAGGCCGAGCAACCGAAGCCTGCGAGCGCAAAGGCCGGGATGCCGAGGAGCGGCTGGCTCGGCTGCAGGAAGGCAAGGACGACAAAGCCAGCGGCCACGAGCAACGGCAGGACCTGGAAGACGGCGCGCTCGGGCAACCATTTCTCGACGAGGGCAAAGAGGACGCGCCCTGCCGTCACCATGCCCCAGAACACGGTCAGGGCAAGCGAGGACTGCGTCGCACTTGCGCCCAGTTCCTTCGTCATGTAGAGCGAAGCCCAGTTGCCGTTCATCGTTTCGCAGACACCGTACAAGAGCGCGAATCCGGCGAACACCCAGAACCGAGAAGGAAGCTTCGTCCGCCCGCCCACGACGCCGGCGCCGTCCGCCTGCGCATCCGGACTGAGCGGCAAGCGCGCACTGAACAGGAGCAACCCCAGGATCAGCGCGCCAGCCAGCACCGGAAGTCCCCACCAGAAGCCCAGACCGACGAACACCGCGACAAGAATCGGCGCCAGCGCAGTGCCTGACCCCAGCAGGGCGTTCAGCGCCAACACGGCCTTGTCCACCTTCTGAGGAAAGAAGGCGGCGGCGAAGGTGTTGAGCGTCGGCACCGTGAAACCGAAACCGACGCCGAGGCAGCCGGTGGCGACGAGCAGGACCACGTAGGCAAGCGCGTGCTCGCTCATCGCGAACCGGCTCAGAACGAGCAGCGCCATCGACGCCAGATTCGCAACGAGTCCGATCAGGAAGATGCGCTTGGCGCCGAGGCGTCGTGCCAAGCCGGCGCCCAGCAGGGAGGATCCGATGGCTGTCAGCGCCTGGGGCACGAACATGCCGCCGTATTCCGTTCTCGACAAACCGTAGCCCGCGGCGCTGGTGAAGACGACGCCCGCCGCCGGAAACGTGACCAGCGCCACGCCCTGAATCAAGCCGGCACCGTACACGGCCGCGACTTCCTTGCGCCGTGCGAGCGGGTAATTTGTCATTGGATGCGGTGCAGCAGATGTTCGCCGACGCGCAAGGCATTCGCGATGGCGGTCAACGACGGATTCACCGCCCCGATGCTTGGAAAAAAGCTCGTGTCCACGACGTACAGGTTGTCGAGCTCGTGCGCCCTGCAGTTGACGTCGAGGACGGAAGTTGCCGGGTCGATGCCGAACCGGCAGGTGCCGGCCTGGTGAGCGACGCCGGCGATGGGAATGTGCTTTCCCATGTAGAGGTTGTTCGGGATGAGGTGAGGATGCATGTCCATGTGCTCGAGCATCGACTGCAATTTCCTTTGCAGGCGATTGATCGGCTCCACGTTCGTGAACTCGTAGTGGAGTTGGATCTCACCTCCAGAATTCACGGAGACGCGATTCTGCGGAAGCGGCAAGTCTTCGCTCGTGAGCCAGAAATCCACCGCGTGCCGGGCCATCTGATCCAATGTGAAGCCGGGCGCGAAGCGCGGCGCGTCTTCCTTGAACATCGGTCCCTGGGACTTGCCGAGCATCTGGATATTGCCGAGCGGAAATTCGCAGTCCGTCGCACCGAAATAGAAATCGTTGATCGTGAGCGTCTTCTGGAACTCGGTCGGGTTCTCGTGCCGGGAAAGAGCGACCAGCGCGACCGCGTTGTGAAACATGAAGTGGCGACCCACCATGTCCGAACCGTTCGCCAGCCCGCGCGGATGTTTTTGATTCGCCGACATGAGCAACAGCCGTGCGGAATTGGCTGCCCCGCACGACACGACGACGAGGCTTCCGGTGTATTCCTCGCGCTGCCCGTCGCGATGCACGATCACCTTGGTGACCGTGCGTCCGCTGGCGTCCGTTTCGAGGCGCTGGACATGAGCGTCTCTCTTCAGCGTCACGTTCGGGTACTGCAACGCGGGCCGCACGGCGATGACTTCAGCGTCCGCCTTCGCGTGGACGAGGCAGGGGTAGCCGTCGCAGGAATTGCAGCGTATGCATTGGCTGTGCGGACGGTCCGCCTCGTCCAGCAGGATGCCGGTCGGCGCGTACGCCGGCCGATAACCTGCACGCTTCAAGCCATCGGCGATCTCCTGCACACGCGGCTCGTGGCTCACGGGGGGAAATGCGTAGGGTGCGCTGGCCGGTGGATCGGTCGGATCATCGCCGCGCTGACCATGGACGTGGTAGAGCGCTTCTGCCTGCGTGTAGTACGGTTCGAGATCGTCGTACCGGATCGGCCAGTCGGGCGTCGAGCCGTCGGCAGTGCGATGCGCCGTGAAATCCCTCTCGCGCAGGCGAAACATCGCAGCGCCGAACATCTTAGTGGCGCCGCCGACGAAGTAATGGACGCCCGGCTGGAACGGCTTGCCGTCCGAGTCATACCAGGTGTCCTTCGACACGTAGCGGTTCTTCACGAAGACTTCGGTCGGATCCCAGTTCTGCTTTTCGCGCGGCAGATAGTCGCCGCGTTCGAGGATGAGAATTCGCTTGCCGGAAGGGGCCAGCTTGAGGGCGAGCGTGCCGCCGCCGGCCCCGCTGCCGATGATGATGAAATCGTAGTGATCATCGCTGCGCATGAGGTTCCCCCGTGGGTAAGGCCTTGACTGCACGAGTGGGCACCTCTTTCGCGGCCGATATTGTCGGAAATCGTTACGTTGGTAACGGGGCCATGTCAACGCAGCACAGGCGAGGGCAGTCGCCTTCAAAATCAGGGATCACGGGAGGTCGAATGGCTCTTCGAATCGAGGACTACGGACTCATCGGCGACATGCACACTGCAGCATTGATCGGGATCGATGGGTCGATCGACTGGTTGTGCCTGCCGCGTTTCGACTCTCCCGCATGTTTCGCGAACCTGCTCGGCACCGAGGAGAACGGTCGATGGCGCATCGCTCCGACCGGGGACGTCGTCGCCACGACGCGACGGTATCGGCCTTCGACGCTCGTTCTCGAAACCGAGTTCGAGACGGCCGACGGCGTGGTTCGGCTCATCGACTGCATGGCCTTGCGCGCATCGAACCCACGGATCGTGCGGATCGTCGAGGGCGTGCGCGGCACCGTACCGATGTCCGTTCGGCTCAAGCCGCGGTTCGATTACGGAAAGACCGCCCCGTGGATCCTCGCCAAGGATCAGGCGGTGAGTGCCGGCGCGGGACCCGAGGCGGTGGAGTTGCGGGCCGACGTACCGATCACGTCGCAGGACCGTTGTCTTGAAGCCGACTTCTCGGTGAATGCGGGCGAGCGCGTTTGCTTCGTCCTTACAGGGTACCTTTCATGGGAAGAGGCGCCGCCGCCCATCGATGCGCTCGATGCCGTGGCCGAGACCGAGGCTTGGTGGCGCGCCTGGTCGGGTCGTTCGACGTACAAGGGTGCGTGGAAGGACGAGGTCGAACGCTCCCTCATCACGCTCAAGGCGCTCACCTACGCGCCCACTGGCGGGCTGGTGGCCGCGCCCACCACGTCCCTGCCGGAGTTCCTTGGCGGCGTGCGCAACTGGGACTACCGGTACTGTTGGATCCGAGACGCAGCGCTCGCGCTGGACGCGCTCATGTCTGCAGGCTATGTCGAGGAAGCGACGCATTGGCGCGACTGGGTGATCCGCGCCGTTGCGGGCGACCCCGAAGACCTGCAGATCATGTACGGGATCGCAGGAGAGCGCCGCCTCGACGAGTACGAACTCGGCTGGCTGGCGGGCTACGAGGGGTCCGCCCCTGTGCGGGTCGGAAACGCTGCCTCGGGGCAACTGCAGCTTGACGTCTATGGCGAGTTGGCCGATGCGATCTATCGCGCGCGGCGGCTCGGCATGACTGCCGTCGCCGCAGCGCTGGATCCCACCCAAAGCTTCGTTCTGTGGCTTGAGCGCCATTGGCGCGAACCCGACGATGGCATTTGGGAGGTTCGGGGGCCCCGACGTCAGTTCGTCCACTCGAAGGTGATGGCCTGGGTCGCTGCCGATCGCGTCGTGAAGATGTTGCAAGAGTCGGGCTACAAGGGCGCGATGGACGAACTGCTGCGGATGCGGGACGACATCCACGAGGAGGTGTGCCGCAATGGCTTCGACGCCGAGAGGAACACGTTCACCCAGTACTACGGATCCACGCAGCTCGATGCGGCGTTGCTGCTGATCCCCCAGGTTGGATTTCTGCCGGCGACCGATCCACGCGTGGCCGGCACGGTCGAGGCGATCCAACGTGAGCTTGTGCACGACGGGTTCGTGATGCGGTACATCCCGGACAAGGACGCGGCCGACGGATTGCCCCCGGGCGAAGGCGCGTTCCTCGCCTGCAGCTTCTGGCTCGTCAACGATTTGGCCATGCTCGGGAGACTCGAGGAGGCCCAGGCGCTTTTCGACCGGCTGCTTTCGCTCCGAAACGATCTCGGACTCTTCGCCGAGGAATACGACCAGGCGCACCAGCGACTGATCGGCAACTTCCCTCAGGCGTTCACTCACCTGACGTTCATCGCCAGCGCCATGGCCCTTTCGGAAGCCGCCGATGCGCGGGGATCCCCCGCACGGGATCGATGAGCTCGGTCAACGCGGTTTCGCCCCTCTCGGGCGCGCAATACGAGATCCGTCACGGCTCGCAGCGCGCCATCGTGACCGAAGTGGGCGCGACGCTGCGCCACTACTCGGTGGAAGACGCGGACATCATCGATGGATTCGGGGTGGAGGAGTGGTCGCCCAGCGGCCGCGGTCAGGTGCTGGCTCCCTGGCCGAACCGCCTCGACCGCGGGCAGTACCGGTTCGAAGGTCGGGCCTGCCAAGCGGCGCTCGACGAGCCCGAGTTGCAGAACGCGATCCATGGGCTGGTGCGATGGCTCCCGTGGAAGAGCGCATCGAAGTCGGCCGATGAAGTTGCGTTGACCTGCGCCCTCCATCCACAGCCGGGGTATCCGTGGCGGCTCGACCTGGAAGTCCGGTACCGGCTCGATGCGACAGGCCTGACGGTCTCCTTCCGGGCGCGAAATGCCTCGAGCGTCCCCGCGCCCTTCGGGATCGGTTTCCATCCCTACCTGACGGTGGGCGCCGCCATCGATGACGCGGTGCTGCGGGTCCCGGCGAACCGATGCCTGGTGATGGACGACCGCGGGCTTCCGGTCGGAGACGAGCCGGTCGCCGGATCGGACCGGGATTTCACCGAGCCGAGGTCGGTCGGCTCGATGCGGCTGGATACTGGCTACACGGACCTCGTGCGAGGGGCCGACGGCCTCGCGCGCGCATCCGTGGCGAGGTCCGACAAAGGCCGACGTGTCAGCGTCTGGGCCGATTCGTTGTTCCGATACCTCATGGTGTACACGGGCGACACCATCGAGAATGTGTCGCGTCGACGACGCGCCATTGCGATCGAGCCGATGACATGCCCGCCGAATGCTCTTCGTTCAGGGATCGGCCTCTTGAAGTTGGAGCCCGGGCAACACGTCGAGGGCCGCTGGGGGGTGGTGCCGGATGGGGCCGAATTTGGCGATCACTCCCCCGAAGCGAGATGTTCGCGAACGGCGGCAACGTGATTGCCGACCTTGGAAATGGCATCCCGCAGTTTCGCCTCGGTGCATCGAAGCTCCTTGCACCAGTACTTCAACTCCAGGGAATCTTCCTCAAGGATCCGACCTGGATCCAGTGGCTGGAAATCTCTCAGGTCATCAGGCATACAGCCTCCTCAGGCAATGTGGCCGAACCTTTATAGACTCAAGCGAATCGATCTGCAAGGCGGCGTACAGGCATCCAGTCGCATGCAGTCTGGTCAGCACTCGCCCTTCTTGGCGTGGCCCGGTGGGCAATGGTAGCGCTTGCCTTCGTGGTGATGACGGTCTCGGTCGTAGTGCTCGCGGGCCTCCCACTCGTGTCGGCTCCAATAGCGACGCCCATCGTAGTACCGCTCGCCATACCAGCCGGGCACGACCACCACCTGTGCAGGCGGAGGCACGTACACCGGTCGCGGGGCAACGTACACAGGCGGCGGTGCGACGTAGACCGGCGCTGGCGTGCCCACATTGATGTCGATGTTGACCGCGTGCGCGACGCTGGTCAGGCCGAGCAAGGCGCCTGCAGCCGCGACGAGATATGAGTACTTTTTCATTGTTGTCCGTGATGAGATGAGGGGCCCGATATTCTGCAACGCGCCGATTGCCCCGCGGTTGACCGGCGCCAGGCCCGCTGAGCGAATCTGACAATTGAATTGGCCACCCGCCCTGGGGCATCGATGCATTAGTCTCGGATTCCGCCTTGAGTCCACCGAAAGCCGCATTGATGAAAACGCCTTGGATGCTGGGCCTGCTCGCCGGCTTGGCCACGTCGACGGCGTGGGCCCAGCCCAACCCCGCCCTGCTGGGCAGCAAGGGTGCGTTCATCGCCGATGTGCTGCGCCAGATGACACTCGACGAAAAGATCGGCCAGCTTCGCCTCATCAGCTTCGGCCCATTGATGCCGGCGCCGAAGCTTGCCGAGGAAGTGGCCGCCGGCCGGGTCGGTGGCTCTTTCGGCGTCGTCAGCCGCCCAGAGCAGCGTCCACTTCAGGAAGCGGCCACACAACGGAGCCGGATGAAGATCCCGTTGCTGTTTGCCTACGACGTGGTCCATGGCCACCGCACCACCTTCCCGATCGGCCTGGGCCTCGCGTCGAGCTGGGACCTGGAAGCGGTCCGGCTGAGCGCACGCGTCGCAGCGCAGGAGGCCAGCGCCGACGGCATCGATTTCACGTTCGCGCCGACCGTCGACATCGCCCGCGACCCCCGGTGGGGTCGCACCTCGGAAGGTTTCGGCGAAGACCCGTACCTCGTGTCGCAGATGGCGCGTGCGATGGTCAAAGGCTTCCAGAACGATTCGGCCGCCAAGCCTGACAGTCTCATGGCGTCGGTCAAGCACTTCGCGCTCTACGGTGCCGTCGAAGGCGGGCGCGACTACAACATCGTCGACATGAGCCCGATGCGCATGTACAACGATTACCTGCCACCCTACCGCGCGGCCATCGACGCGGGTTCGGGCGGTGTGATGCTCGCGCTGAACGCCGTCAACGGCGTGCCGGCGGCGGCGAACACCTGGCTGCTGCAGGACCTGCTGCGGAAGGACTGGGGCTTCAAAGGAGTGACGGTCAGCGACCACGGTGCCATCGCCGAACTCCTGCACCATGGGGTGGCGCGTGACGAGGCCGAAGCCGCCAAGCTCGCAATCAAGGCCGGCGTCGACATGAGCATGGCCGACGAGCTCTACATCAAGGAACTGCCCGGTCTGGTGAAGTCGGGCCAGGTCAGCGAAGCCGAGATCGACAACGCAGTGCGTGAGGTGCTGGGCGCCAAGTACGACATGGGCCTTTTCCGCAATCCGTTCCTGCGGATCGGCAAGACCGAGGACGACCCGGCAGAACTCAAGGCCGACAGCCGCCTGCATCGCGCGCCGGCACGTGACGTGGCCCGCAAGTCGATGGTGCTGCTTGAAAACCGCAACCGCACGCTGCCGTTGCGCAAGACCGGAACGATCGCGCTGGTCGGACCCCTCGCCGATTCGCAGGTCGACATCCTTGGCGCGTGGTCGGCCCAGGGCGTGCCGGCCTTGGCAGTGACCTTGCGTCAAGGCATGGCGGCAGCGATTGGCGACAAGGCGAGGCTCCTCTTCGCACGCGGCGCGAACGTCACCGAAGACAGATCGATTGTCGACTACATGAACTATCCGAACGGAGAGGCGCAGGAAATCGTTCAGGATGGCCGCATGCCGCAGGAGATGATCGACGAGGCCGTGGCGGCGGCGAAGCAGGCCGACGTGGTCGTGGCTGCCGTGGGCGAGTCGCGCGGCATGTCGCATGAGTCGTCGAGCCGCACGCGCCTCGATCTGCCAGAGAGTCAGCAGGCACTGTTGAAGGCGCTCAAGGCAACGGGCAAGCCATTGGTGCTGGTGTTGATGAACGGCCGCCCACTGACGCTCGGCTGGGAGAAAGCCAATGCCGACGCCATGCTGGAGACCTGGTTCGCCGGCACAGAAGGCGGCAACGCCATCGCCGATGTGCTCTTTGGCGACGCCAATCCATCGGGGAAACTGCCGATCTCGCTGCCTCGCTCGGTGGGGCAAATCCCGACGTACTACAACTTCCCACGCCTCGGCCGGCCTTTCACGCCAGGCAAGCCCGGCAACTACACCTCGCAGTATTTCGACGAACCGCAGGGCGCGCTCTACCCCTTCGGTTATGGGCTGAGCTACACCGAATTCACACTGTCGAACCTGGTTCTGTCGTCGCGCAAGCTGCGAAAGGGCCGCACGCTCGAGGCCAGCGTCAGGGTGAAGAACAGCGGCGACCGCGCCGGCGACGCGGTGGTGCAGCTCTATATTCAGGACGTGGTCGCTTCGGTCGTGCGTCCGGTCAAGGAGCTCAAGGGCTTCCGCAAGCTGCTGCTGCAACCGGGCGAGACGCAGGTGGTGCGCTTCCCGATCGGCGAGACGATGCTGAGCTTCTACAACCAGCAACTCAAGCGCGTCGCGGAACCCGGAACTTTCAACGTGCAGGTGGGACTCGACTCACGCGATGTACTGCAGGAGAGTTTCGAACTGCTGCCCTGACGCGGGGCTCCCAGTGAGAGTCGAGCCGTGCAATCTGGCAAGGACCGTGAGGGCATTGACCCCTACGATTGCAGAATAGGTTGGACTGCCTACACTCCCCTCATGACCACCACCCTGATTTGCGCCCACGTTGCCTTGGCTGCGCTGCTTCTCGCAGCCACCTGTGCACGTGCGGCTGCAAAGAGGGCTCGTCGTCAGCTGACGCCAGCACATTCCTAAGCCCGGCGGTCCGCTCTCTCCCCTTTCAGCGCAACCATCCACCGCCGGGCAAAAGCTTCGCGCGGTCGCGGATGCCACCTCGAAGACGGCGTTCGCATTTCGATGGAATGCAGCCATGCATGCAGTTGTTCACGGCGAGCGCACGCTCACCGATCTGGATTTCGCTCGCTTGAAGACAGGTGACCTCGCCCGGTGGCACACGCCCTCCGGCGAAGAGTGCACCTCCGAGATCGCATCCATCCAGTACCAGCCCGAGGCCTCGGGCGACTACTCCCGGTAGACCGGCGACCGCCAGGTCGACCCTCACGGCTCTCGAATGAGCCGCCCGCAGCAACACGTATTCCCGAAGTCGCGATGTCGCGCGCAGGAAGCTTGGCGCTAGCCATTTCGAAAGGATTTTCCATGACCCCTCACTCCGTCCTGGCAGTAACCGATTTTTCCCCATTCGGAAACGATGCGCTCGCTCGCGCAGCCCTTCTCAGCGCGGAGCACGGCGCGACGCTCAATCTCGTCTACCTGGCCTACCCTGGGGAGGCTCCGCCCGAAGACGCGTCCACCAGACTGGCGCACCACGCTTTGCAACTCAGCCAGCGACATGGCGTCCCGGTGCGCGCAGTGAGCCGACTTGCCTTCACCGTCCGGGACCTCTTGCCTCAAGTGGCCAGCGCTGACCTGGTCGTCTGGGGCACCGCCGCCGTTCGAAGTCTGCGAACGTTCTTCACGGGCCAGCCGGTCGAGGAACTGCTTCGAACCGCGAAGCGCCCCGTTCTCGTCGTGCGGCGCGCGGCCACGCACGACTACCGCAGTCTGATCGTGGCGGTCGACTTCACGCAGGCGTCACGAGGGCTTGTCGACCTTGGCTTTGCTCTCAGCCCGTCGGCCCAGGTCGAGCTCTTCCATGCGGTCAGCACAGCCAACGAAGGGAAGCTTCGGTACGCCGAGGTCTCGGATCGTGCCATCAAGGCCTACCGCAGCGAGTGCCGGCGCTACGCCCAGGACAGGATGTTCTGGCTGACGGACTCGTACGACTCGAGGCGCAATCGCGTGCTGTCCGCCGTCGGCCACGGTGACGCTGCCCGACAGACGGTCGTGCAACAACAGAACAGCGGCGCAGAGCTCATCGTCGTCGGCAGGCGACCCTCCTCGCGACTGAGCGACCTCTTCTTCGAGAGCACCGCGAACCGAATCGTCAGCTACTCGGACACCGACGTGCTCGTGGTACCTCACGACTACGAGCCGGCATCCGGCGCTCGCGCCGTGGAGCGGATCTCAACGGCAGGGGCCGAGGTGCGCCGGGTCAGGGCCGGCGCGCCAAATCCACCGCGCCTTCCCAATCCGGCCGCAGTGTTCGGTGGACCATGAGCTTTCATTCCATTCTCGCCGTCACCGATCTCTCGCAGCAAGGCAATCGCGCGGTGATTCGCGCCGCGATGCTCGCTGCGCCGCGGCGCGCCCTGCTGAAGATCATGTATGCGCCCTCGGATTTCCGTGGCTCCATCGACCCGGATGTCGAGCAGGACGTGAAGCGACTCGCTACGGAGGTTCACACTCGCTTCAATGTTCTGGTCAAGACCGTTGCCGACACGCGCGGTGACCTGGAAGGAGTCGCCGAGGAAGCCCGATGGGCAGACATGCTGGTTGTCGGCGAGCATCGGAAGGAACCCACCGGATTCTTCTTTCGCGGCAAGCCGATCGAGCGCCTGCAGCAACTCGTGCCTTGCCCCGTGCTGCTGGCTCGGTTGGAGGTGTTTCATCGCTATCGCCGAATTCTGGTGGCGATCGACTCCACGGCTTGCTCCAAGAAGCTGCTGAAACTGGCTCGAAGCCTCGACAGCGACGCGCTGGTCGAGCCGTTTCATGTGGGCGATTCGTCGACTGCCACGCGCAACAGGGGCAGCCCCAACGATGTGGCGCGCCAGGCGGTGATTCAACAACAGCATTCCAACGCCGACCTCATCGTGGTCGGACAGTCCAGAAGTTCCGGATTCTCGGAATTTCTCTTCGGGAGCGTGGCACACAGGGTGCTGCGGTGGTCGAGTTGCGACGTTCTCCTGGTACCTCACGATTTGCGTATCGACCCCACCCCTGGAATGCCGACGATAGCCACCCCGCACCTGTTGGCAAAGCCGGAGCAGTAGCCATGATCCTTGCCCTGCCTTTCCCCCATTTCCGCATCCCCTTTCATCGCCCGCTTGAACTTCGGGTCGATGTCGATCCGTCCGCGACCAACCGCGGCGATCCGCTCACCCACGTTTACGAGCGCATTCAAACGCCAGGCGACCAACTTCACGACCTGCCAAGCTTCGGCCTTCGAGATCCCCATCTCAAGGTGCACGTCCGGGAGGTCGACGGCGAGCGCTATGCGTACGTCGAAGACACGCTGCGGCGATGTCTGGCCGGCTGCACGGTCTTCAACAGATTGGTCGAAGTCGACCGTCGGGCGGATCGGCATCTTCGCTCTCCTCATTCACGCTATCTGCCCCAATACCAACGGCAAGGAATCGCGACGGCCGTCTACGACTGGGCACTCGCCTCCGGAATCTGCCTGATGACAGGGGCGCGTCAGTCGGCGGGCGCGCACGCCCTGTGGCGCAATCTGGCGCGGCGCTACGAGTCGGGCTTCGCAGAACTTCGCAACAAGAAGCTCACCTATCTGGGCGTCGACATGAGTCCCGGCGATCTGGAGCGACTGGAAACCCGGATGTTCCTCCTTCCGGCGAAGTGCACTCTCCCCGAGTTCTGCGCGGCGGTCGGAATGCGGATTTCTCCACGTTGAGTGGGTTTCGGAAGGCGCGCAGACCCACGGGCACATCCACACGACCGCGGGCGAGCAAAAGGCGGTGCTGCGTGACGGAGGGCAGCCGGTGGGTACGCACCTGCGCCTACGACGTGGGGTGCAGGCTGCGCCGGGGCCGGCTACGATGTGGGCTGTCCGAGCTTCGACCTGGAGACGCCCATGAAAGCCTTCCACCTGCACTTGTTGCCGCCGGTCCTGGCCCTGCTGCTGGCCGCTTGCGCCAGCGATCCGTCCCGCCTGGCCATCGGCTCTTCGCGCGCCCAGGCCCTGCAGCAGTTGGGCAAGCCGAGCGCCACCTACCCACTGCCCGATGGCGGCGAGCGCTTGCAATATTCAACCGAGCCATACGGATACGAGGTCAACAACGTCGATCTGAACGCGGCCGGGCAAGTGGTGACCGTGCGCAACGAACTCGCCGCGCCGTTGGTCAACAACCCGATCCAGATCGGCAAATGGCGCGAGGCGGACATCCTGCGCACCTACGGAAAGCCCTTTCAAGTGACGCGTGTGGATTCCTTCGACGGCACCATCTGGAGCTGGCACATACAGCAGAACTACCTGCCGTATCTGTTCTACGTCTACTTCGATCCGACCGGCGTGGTGGTGCGCTACTCCGTCAGCCCTCAATGATGCGGATCGAGCGATGACCGGGCGGGCGTGACGCCGCAACTCGTTCAGCAGCGTCGCGCCCCATATTCAACGAAGAATCGGAGACTCTCAGGATTCGACATGGCATCGGGACTCGCGACCTTTTCCGCCGCCGACCCCAGCAGCAACATGCGCACCGGCACTTCCATCTTCTTTCCGCTCAGCGTGCGGGGGATGTCTTCGACCTGCGACACCTCGTCCGGAACATGGCGGGCCGAGGCCTTGGTGCGGATTTCCATGCAGATGCGCTGCCTCAGCGCATCGTCCAGCACCACGCCGGGCTGCAGCACCACGAACAGCGGCATGAAGGAGGGACGCCCCAGGTATTCGAGGTCCACCACCAGGCTGTCGCGCACTTCCGGCAGAGCCTCCACCACGCGATAGATCTCGGCCGTTCCCATGCGGATCCCGAAACGGTTGATCGTGCTGTCGGAGCGACCGTAGATGACGGAACTGCCACGCAGCGTGAAGCGGATCCAGTCGCCGTGGCGCCATGCGCCCGGGAACTGGTCGAAATAGCTCTCGAGGTAGCGCTTGCCGCCAGGGTCGTTCCAGAAGAACACCGGCATCGAGGGCATGGGCCGCGTGATGACGAGCTCGCCGACCTCGCCCACCACCGATTGCCCGGCCCCCAGCCGGGGTTGCCGTCGTAGAGGACGATGCTTGCGCCCGTCAGGAGCGCACCCACCTGGAGGTTCCAGACGATCCAGCCGGTGCTGCCCAGGAACAGGAGGCGATCGCCGGCGCGCAGGTCGTGCTGCAGCGCCATCGTCTTCAGGTGCGTGAGGACGATGCCGCCATGGCTGTGGACCATGGCCTTTGGCAGCCCGGTGGTGCCTGACGAATACACGATCCACAGGGGATGGTCGAAAGGCAAACGCTCGTAGTGCGGCGGCGCCGATTCGGCAATCGCCTCGGCCCACTCGATGCGATCGCGCCAACCGACGGCGCGCTCGGTGGCCAGGGGGCCGGGCACGTGGACCACGCGCCGTACCGTGGGCAGCTGCGCAAGCAACGCATCGACCTGCTGCGAACGGTCGTGCAGCTTGCCGTTATAGCTGTCGCTGTCGGATGCCAGCAGCAGGCAGGGTTCGATCTGCCTCAGGCGATCCAGCACCACCGAGGGGCCCATGTCCGGGGCACATCCGGACCAGATCGCACCGATGCTGGCGCAGGCGAGGAAGGCCACGACCGTCTCGGGTCTGTTGGGCAAACAGCCTGCGACCCGATCTCCGGGTCGACCGACCAGCGCCACAGGTCCTGGTAGCCCGAGGCTTGCACGCCGCGACGTCGAGCCAGCCACTGCTGGTAGTGATGCAGGCGACTGGCGGTGACTTGCTCGGGCGAGGGCGACCACAGCAGCTCGCCGTGGCCATCAGGAAGGGAATGGGGTTGCATCGGGTGGGACTGAACGAAACTCAAGAATGGAACCTTACAGGGGATCGCATCCGAAGTGATGCAGGACGTTGCGCAACAGACCGTCGAACACAGGATCTCGACCCACGACCCATGCAGCACCGACCGCACCGGCATGGAACACCCGACCGCCCTGGGGCCGTTCCCAGTAGATCATCTCCGCCGACAGACCTTCGAGCGAGTCCGTGACGCGCGAATGCCAGTCGAGGTAGGTGTCCAAGGCGCCCGGGACACGGCGGATGCCCTGCGCAACGACGCTCAGGCCGGTCGGCGGCTCGGGCAGCGTGACGCCAGGCGGCGTGTCGAGGGTCATCCGCGTCAGTGTCGCGGCGCTCAGGTCCCATTCGTGCCCGATGGCGCGGGGCAGTCCGCCGCCGGGTGCATGGCCGAAGGTCTGCCCGCGTTCGAGCCCCAGGCGGTGCGGATGGTTGAACAGTGGATGCTCGGGCTCGGCCACGTGGTAGACGCCGAAATCCTCCGCGTCGGCGAAGCCCCATCCCGCGGTCTCCAGGCCGATGATGCTGGCGGCCGAGCGGCCCACGGCGCGCAACTGGCCGCCGCGCGCCCAGTCCTGGCTGTGGAACTCCTCGCCGAAAGGGCCGGCCGGCGGCCGCGATCCGGCCTCCGCGGGATCGGCGCCGCGCGCGTCGTTCTTGCGCTGCTCCATGACGCCCATGTCGTCATCGAAACTGACCCGCAGGTACATCGTGTTGCCTGAGAGAACCAGGGCCTGGCCGCCACGCCGCAGCAGGGCATCGAAGCCATCGACCACCGGCGTGGACCAGTATTCGCTGTGGCCATTGACGACAACCGTGCGGTAGGCCGCCAGCAGGTCGGGGTCGGCATGCACGTCGAGATCGGCCAGCAGATCGAACTCGTAGCCCTCGCGTTCGAGCCATGCATGCAGTCGGCGCTCCAGGCGCGTCCATTGCGAGAAGCCGCTGCCGACCGGATCGTAGAGCGCCGCCGGGCTCGCGTTGGGCCATGGCATGCGCAGCCCGGTGAAGTAGCTCGGCTGGCCGGCCTGATGGTAGGTGTAGCTGCAGAATGCGGGCGCCTGCGGATGGCTGTTGGGCAGGCCGGTCGAACGGCGCGGCCACACGGGGTCTTCCACCTGGTTGCGCGCGAAGGGCGTGGCGGCGTAGGCCAGCCAGCTGCTCATGGCGCAAAGCACCAGCAGCGGCGCAGGTCGAGCGCCTGCGGGGCGCTTGACCAGGAACGTGATGTCGTAGACGGCCTCTTGTCCTTCCCAATCGAATCGCAGGCGCGCGACATGCAGACCGGGACGCGCGTCGGACGGCAAGGTCAGGCTGTGCGTGGCTGTCCAGCGGCAGTCGTAGAGATCGTCGCCGGCGAGGCGCAAGCCCTGTCGTTGCCCATGAGGATCGAACGCGTCCTGGGCTTCGTCCGCCGCGTCATCGAAGGCCGGCCCTCGCACCATCCAGGTCCCATGGTTGACGATGCGACCCGCGCGCTGGTGGCCACTGGTGTCGACGACGGCATCGCCGCGCCCTTCGCGCAAGGGCCAGCAGGCGCGCACGGCCGGATCGACCGGCAGCCGCAGCGCACGCTGGGCGGCCCGAGCGGCGATTTCATCGCCCGACAGCGCGCGTTCGTAGATCACCGGCAGGGCCAGATCCACATCCGCCAGAGCTTCGACGCCGTGGGCGTGTCCGGCCGCCCCCAGGCGCAGTGGCGCGGCGCCGGGGCAGACCGGGCCGCTGCGTGGCCAATGTCCGGCGCACGCACCATCGATCCACAAGGCCGCCGACCGACCATCCCAGGTCGCAACGACATGCTGCCATCTCCTGGTGGCCAGCCCCTGCGCCACGTGCAGGCCGTTCTCGCTTTGCAGGCCGCCATCGCCCAGGTACAGCGCCAGCGCGCCGTCGGCCTCGATGAACAGACCGAAGCCGCAATGCCCGGGCGCATCGTATTGCGTGATCAAGGCCTGTCGCTCGCCCGTGGATCGCCAGGGCATGACCCAGCACTCCAGCGTCAGTCCCGACAGCGTCAGCGCCGCCGGCAGGCCCCTTTCGACATGGATGTAGGAGCCGGGATGGATGGGCTGGACGCGGGCGGGCGACGCCCCGAGGTCCGCCACCACGGTGTCTTCGCGTCGACTGTCCGGGTCCGGGCCCAGGCGGCACACCGACAGGTGGTAGGGCCGGTCGCTGCTGATGTGGATGTCGATCGGCTCGCCGGCGTGCACGGTCTTCGAGCGGGTGTAGCCATGCACGCCCGGCACGACCAGCGAGCGGTGCGGCGGGATCGATCGGCTCATTCTGCGGTGAAGCCCGACGCCTTGACCACCGGCCCCCAGCGCTTGAGGTCATCCGCGATGAGGTTCGTCAGCTCATCGGGCGTGCTCGGATTCGCATCGCTGCTGAGCTTGGCCAGGCGTTGCTGCACCTCCGGAAGGACCAGGGCCTTGCCGAGCGCAGCATGGAGTTGCGCGATCGTCGCGCGCGGTGTGCCGGCGGGCGCGAACAGACCCGTCCATTCGAGATTGTCGAAATGCGGTTGACCCAGCTCCTTGAGCGTCGGCACATCCGGCAGCAGCGCGGCGCGCTTGGCACCGTTCACCGCGATCACCTTGAGCTTGCCTGCCTGCTGGTATTGCACGAGATCGGCGATCGGGGTGATGCCGGCGGCCACCTGGTTGCCCAGGAGGTCCTGGACCAGGGGGGCTGCGCCACGATAAGGCACTGAGGTCAGCTCCACCTTGGCGTCGCTGCCGAGGCGGTAGCCGATGAACTGCGCCACGCTGCCGGCCGCCGGGACGCCGTAGGTCGCTTTCGACTTGTCGTTGTTGGCCAATGCGAGCCATTCGCGGACATCGCGCACCGGCAGGGCGGCGGGCACGGCGAGGCCTTCGTAGAAGGTGGCGATGCGACCGACAGCCTGGAAGTCCTTCACCGGGTCGTAGTGCACCGACTTCGAGGTCAGCGGCAACATCACCATCATGTGCATGTTGGCGAGCAGCACGGTGAGACCGTCCGCTGGCGCGGCGCGCACGTAGTCGGCAGCGATCTGGCCACCCGCGCCGGTGCGGTTCTCCACCACCACCGGCACGCCCAGTTCCGCAGCCAGCTTGTCGGCCAGCGTGCGGGCCTGCACGTCGGCCGAACCGCCGGCCGGATAGCCGACGATCAGCCGCAGCGCGCCCTTGGAGGTGGGCACCTGCGCGGGAGCCGTGCAGGCGAAGGCGAGGCTCGCGCAGGCGAGTGACAGGCGAAACAGAACGGGCAGCTTCATGGGGGCATCTTTCGAAAGACTTGCAGGAGGGGAGAAAGGGCTTGGGCGGTCGAAGCAACGCGCTACGCACGCGCGATTCAGGCGAGCTTGGAACGCGTCACTTCATCCGCCAGGTCGGTGAGCGCCCGCTTGAGCTTTTCGACCAGCTCGTCGAGCTCGGACTCGCTGATGGTCAGCGGCGGCGTGATCATCTGGAAGTCGCCGAAGGCGCCCAGGTTGGCTCGGCGGTTGTACATGGCGATGCCGTGGCGCAATCCGTGCGCCGTGAGTTTCGAAGGCGCGTTGAATGCCGGCGGCAGCGCGCGCCGCGTGGCCTTGTCGGCGACCAGTTCGATCGCACTGAGCAACCCGAGGCCGCGTACGTCGCCCACCAGCGGCGATCGCTCGGCCAGCGCCTCCAGCCGCCGGCGCAGGCTCTCGCCGCGCTCACGGGCGCGGGTCACGAGGTCGAGACGTTCGACTTCGTCCATCACCGCATTGGCGACGGCGCAGGAAAGCGGGTTCGTGAAGTAGGTGTGTCCGTGCACGAAGCCGCCCTGACCTGCCACCGCATCGACGATACGGTTGGGCGCCAGCAAGCAGCCCAGCGGCGTGTAGCCGGCGGCCAGCCCCTTGGCCAACGTGACCATGTCGGGTCGCGCGGCACGCCAGTGGTGCGCGGCCAGGAACTCTCCGGTGCGGCCGGCGCCGCTCATGATCTCGTCATAGATCAGCAGCACCCCATGGCGGTCGCAGATCTGTCGCACGCGCTCGAAGTAGGCCGACGACGACACCACGGCGCCGGTGGACAGGCCCCCGATGGGTTCGATGATGAACGCGAGGATGGATTCCGGCCCCTCGCGCTCGATCGTCCGGGCCAGCTCCTCGGCGCACGCCATGGCGTGGCTCTCCTGGGTGTGGCCGTCGGGGATCCGGTAGGACATCGGAGCCGACACCTTGGGCATCGACTTGATCATCGGCCCGTAGATCGACTGGGTGTGCGCGTCGCCGGTCACGGCGAGCGCGCCGAGGGTCGAGCCGTGGTAGCTGGGGTTGCGCGAAATCACCTTCCAGCGACTGGCCTGCCCGCTGACCACCGCATACTGCCGCGCCAGCTTGAGGGCCGACTCGTTGGCCTCGGAGCCGCCCGAGATGAAGAAGGCGCGGTCGAATCCCTCGCCGGCCAGCGCGCAGACACGGTCGGCCAGCGCGATGTTGTGTTCGCTTTCGAAGAAGCGCGGGTACGCGAAGCTCACGCGCGCGGCCTGCTCCTTCATGGCCGCGAGTACATGCGGGTTTCCATGGCCGATGTTGGCGACCACGGCGCCGGCGGTGGCATCCAGATAGCGCTTGCCGTCGGCGTCCCAGAGGTAGACGCCTTCGCCCCGATCGATGCGCGGCGGCCGTGGCGAGCCCTTGGGGCTGTAGAAGGCAAGGACGGAGCCGCCTTGCGCAGTGTCGCCGAGCAGGCGCGGGGAAGCGGGGGTCACGGGGGCGCTGGCGTGAGTATTCATGGCGCAACGATACGGAGCTCCCGACCGAAAGAGAAGCAGCATGGAAGGATGAAGTCCTATACGCTATGCGCATGAAGCTCGCTCATGACCGCCTCGATCTGCTGGCCACTTTTCTTCGCGTGGCCGAGACCGGCTCGCTGAGCAAGGCGGCTCGATTGCTCGGCATCACCCAACCGACCGCCAGCCGGCGCCTGATCGAACTCGAGCGTCTATTGGGTTGCAAGCTCGCACTGAGAACGACCGCGAGCTTTTCCTTGACCGATGAGGGGCGCCTGTTGATGGCCGAGGCCCGGGCCTTGTCCGATGGCTGGGCCAGCCTGTCCGAGCGGATTTCCGGCGGCCGCAGCCGGCCCGAAGGCACGTTGCGAGTGATCGGGCCCTCGGGCTATGGAACGGGCTTCCTGACGGATGCGGTGACGGACCTGTGTGCCGCCTGGCCGCAGCTTCGCGTGGAACTGACCTTGACCGATCGGGTGGTGGATCTCGTTGCCACCGGCGCGGAATGCTGGGTTTGCGTCGGCGAGGTGCACGATCCAGGTCTGGTGAGCAGGCCACTGGGGCGCATGGAGAGGATCCTGGTGGCCCATCCTGCGCTGCTGCGTCGCATCGGTCGCGTGACCCCGGCCACCTTGCCCACGTTGCCGTGCGTGGGGCTGGTGCCCTACTTCCATGGTTCGGTGCGTCTGCGGGATGCCGCCGGGCGCTCGCAGACGGTCTCCATCGACACGCCACTGCGCACGGACAGCCTGCTGTCCAGCTACCGGGCGATCCTCAACGGCGCCGGCATCGGCGCGGCGGCCCCGTGGATGTGCGAGGCCGATCTCGAATCCGGACGACTCAAGCGCGTGCTGCCACGTCTCTGGCTCGAGCCGGTCGGCATCTATGTCGCCCTGCCGCCGGGCTTGCATCGACCCGCGCGGGTGACGGCATTCATTGCCGCATTGGAGCGAAGGATCAAGGACATGCGCGGCTTTCAGTCGGCCTGAACTCTCACCATCTGGCCGAAAGAACCTCTATCGCCGCGAACTGTGTTCTATCGTTGCTACATCCTGGAATAAGTTTAGGCTTTTCAAGATGCAACCGCTCTCGACATGCTGATGAGATTGGATTTTCAATCAGCAGGCGTCGCGACTCGCGAACGTCGTTCGAAGGTACATAGGAGTGACTATGTCTCGCACTATTTGTTCTGTGGGTGACTTGGCGCAGTTGCCTGACGACGAACTGCTCGCGTGTCTTGCCCAGTTGCGGGTTGCAATCCACGATGCAAAGCGCGAGCATGCGGCGGCCCGACGCGAAGCACGAATTTCCGAGGAGAAGAAGCTGGAGTTTCGGTCGTTCGAATGGCGGCCCCGAGGTCCCCAGCGTCTTTCCTCGCCTGCCAGGCTGAGTCCACAGACTCCCGTCGAAGAACTCCCTGTGCGCGCCAGGGCCCGTGACGCTCTATCCGGACTCCACATCTTCTGCGTCGAGGACCTGTCAGCCATCAGCGAGCAAGAGCTCATGACGACGGAAGCCATCGGTGCGAAGACCGTCAATCGCCTGCGCGAAGCGCTCACTCGCATCGGGCTGGACTTTCTTCCGAATCCCATGGGCCAAGCGACCACGTTCGAAGGATCCAGGACCGTCAGCATCACGCCTCCTCGCCAGAAACTTTGAATTCGGTCTCCCTTCCGGCGCTTGGTTTCTTGGACAGAAACGCTATCATTGAATTAATTTCTATCCTCAACAGCGCCTAACCTTGGGCTGTGAGCAGCCACAACCTGATTCGAGAAGGACGCAAGCGCCTCGGCATGAGCGAGCAGCAGTTTGCTGACACGCTGGGGGTAAGCCGTGGCGCCGTACAGCAATGGGAAAAACCAGGCGGTACCGCCCCCAAACGAGCCAATCAGGCACGCGTGGCCGACCTGCTAGGCATCTCGGTGGCAGAACTCGTGTCGGGGGTGTCAGCCGGCGGGCGAGGCTTGGACGTGCGTGCTGAGGTCCCATTGGTCTCATCGGTCGAGGCGGGGAACTACACCGTCATCGACAACTTCAAGCCGCGCCAGCAATTCGAGACCGTGCCGGTGAGCGTGCCGATCAAGCGCCACACCTATGCACTGCGCGTGCACGGCGACAGCATGGTCAGCGAGATCGGAGACTCGTTTCCGGAAGGGTCGATCCTGATCGTCGAACCGGAGATGGCCGCCGAGCCAGGCGACTACGTTATCGCCCTGAACCAGTCCAACGAGACCACGTTCAAGCAGCTGGTCAAGGACGGGGGCGATTTGTACCTCAAGCCGTTGAACAGTCGCTACCCCATCAAACCGCTGAACGGGGCCCGC
>Ga0182007_10000188_pt1 | contig 41467 bp, 42 predicted proteins | sample Sormic07211113_1_FD_123023 | JGI IMG/M metagenome (GOLD analysis project Ga0182007, IMG submission 123023) | Rhizosphere microbial communities from Sorghum bicolor, Mead, Nebraska, USA - 072115-113_1 MetaG | ecosystem: Host-associated > Plants > Roots > Rhizosphere | place: USA: Nebraska...
ATCGGATAGGTGCGGCCGCTGTCGGTGGCGCCGAACAGGTGCTGCAGGCCCTCGCCGTCCTCGGCGATGACCAGGCCGCCGTACGGGGAGACGGTGATGTTGTCGGGGCCGTCGAAGTCGCCCTCGGCGGAGGGGTCGGGGTTGACGCCGATGAGGACCTTCAGGGTCAGGGTGCGGCGCTTGGGGTCGTAGAACCAGACGGCGCCGTCGTGCTGGACGGGGCTCTCGTCACGGGCGTAGGAGGAGACGATGTAGGCGCCGCCGTCGCCCCACCACATGCCTTCCAGCTTGCGGGCGCGGGTGATCTGGCCCTCGGTGAACTGCTTGCGGACCGAGGTGGTCCTCGCGTCGCGGTCGGGGACGGTCACCCAGTCGACGCCGTAGACCGTGCCGATCCTCGTGGCGCGGGAGAGGTCGTCGACGAAATTGCCGCCGGAGTCGAAGCACTTGAAGGCCTGGAGGACGCCCGCGTCGTCGGCGAGGGTGCGCAGCCTGCCGCGGCCGTGGTGGAAGCCCTCCGGCGGGGTCCAGCGGTAGAGGAGGCCGTTGGGGCCGGCCGCGTCCTCGGTGAGGTAGAGGTGGCCGCGCTTGGGGTCGACGACGACGGCCTCGTGGGCGTAACGGCCCAGCGCCTTGACGGGCTTGGGGTTCCGGTTGGCCCGGCGGTCGGCGGGGTCGACCTCGAAGACGTAGCCGTGGTCCTTGGTCATGCCGTTCTGGCCGGCCTTGTCCTCGGTCTCCTCGCAGGTGAGCCAGGTGCCCCAAGGGGTGTTGCCGCCCGCGCAGTTGGTGGAGGTGCCGGCGATGCCGACCCACTCGGCGACGTGGTCGCGGCGGACCTCGACGACCGTGCAGCCACCGGAGGCGGCGGGGTCGTAGACCAGGCCCTCGGTGAGCGGGACCGGGTACTTCCAGTTGGCGCGCGGCCCCTTGAGCTCGTGGTTGTTGACCAGCAGGGTCGCGCCGCGCGGGCCGTCGAAGGTGGAGGTGCCGTCGTGGTTGGAGGGGGTGAACTCGCCCGACTCCAGCTTGGTGCGGCCGCTGTAGGTGATGATCCGGTACGTGAAGCCGGCCGGGAGGGCGAGGATGCCGTTCGGGTCGGAGATCAGCGGTCCGTAGCCGACACCGCCGTGTCCGTGCGCCGACGCCTCCCCCGCGCCGTCTTCGGTGTCCGCGGAGTCTTCGATGTCCGTGGACGCGAGGGCGTTCGGGGCCGTGGCGAGGGCGCCGACGCTGCCCGCCAGCGCGACTCCGGCACCGGTGATCGCGGATTTTCTGGCGAAGTCCCTGCGGGTGAGCGACATGGTGTCTCCTGTGACGGTGGGCGTGCCGTGGGGGATGGCGACCTCGGGTCGGCGCCACCGTCCCGCCCACGTCTGAACGGGGGTTGAACGCCGGGCGACCACATGGGACGCAGTTCCATGAATCCGTATGCGCCACTCCACGGGAAGCAAAAATCCCCCGTTCGCCGGGAATCGACCTGAGCGGCCTTCGCAACCCCGGCCGGACCCGACCGTGCTCACCCGGTCCCGTCCTCGGACCGCTCAACTCCCTTGCTGGGACCGTGCCTTGAAAGCCGCCTTCCGGGCCTCCTTGGCCACCCGCTTGTCCGGGTGCAGCCGCCCCATCGCCTCCAGGACGTCCGCCGTGGCCGGGTGGTCCACCCGCCAGGCCGCGGCGAAGAAGCCGCCGTGCTGTGCGGCCAAGCCCTGCACCAGTGAGCGCAGTTCGTCGGAGTTGCCCTCGGCGGCCAGCTGGGCGGCGATCGTGTCGATGGTCAGCCAGAAGATCATCGCCTCGGACGGGGCGGGGACGTCGGCGGCGCCCCGTTCGGCCAGCCACACCCTGGCCAGCCCGCCCAGCTCGGCGTCGTCCAGTACCTCCCGCAGGGCGGGTTCGGCGTCCGGGCCGACCAGGGAGAGGGCCTGCTGACAGCGCAGGCGGCGCAGCGGCGCCCCCGCGTCCTGGCCCCGGGCCGCCGCCAGCAACTCCCGTGCCGCCGCGAGCGGTTCGCGCCGCGCCAGCCACTGCTCGGTCTCGGCCCGCGCGGCGCCCTGCGGGAACGTCGCCGTCCCGTCGAGCAGTGCGTCGGCGCCCTTGTCGGCGAGGTCACCCACGGCCGGCGCGGTGAGCCCGGCCTCCAACAGCCGTGCCCGCAGCCCGTACAGGCCGAGCGGCGTCAGCCGCACCATGCCGTAGCGCGAGACGTCGGTGTCGTCGACCGGCGCCGAGGGCTCCTCGTCGGTGTCGGCCATCAGCGCCTCGTCGACCGGCTGGTACTCGACGAGTCCCACCGGCTCCAGCAGCCGGAACTGGTCGTCCAGCTTCATCATCGCGTCGGAGACCTGCTCCAGGACGTCGTTCGTGGGCTCCCCCATGTCGGAGGGCACGATCATCGACGCGGCCAGCGCGGGAAGAGGCACGGGCGAGTCGCCGGGGCCGTCCTCGGTGACCGTCAGCAGATACAGGTTGCCGAGCACACCGTCGAGGAACTCGGCCTCCGCCTCCGGGTCCCAGTGCAGCTGCGAGAAGTCCACGCCGCCGTCGGCCCCGCCGGCCGCGCCGAGCGCCTCGTCCAGGCCCTCGATGTCCGGCACGCTCGCGTCGGCCAGCACCGTCTCCAGCGCGCCCTGCCACACGGCGAGCACGTCGTGCGGTGCTCCGGCGGTGAGCAGCGCCAGCTCCTCCCCGGCCGTGACGGTCCCCTCGCCGCCGCCCTCGGCGTCCTCGGCGTCCTCGATCTCGACCAGCCCGGTGTCCACCGCGACCCGCCACGCCTCACTCGCCCAGGCCTCCGCGTCCTCGCCGGTCAGCCCCAGGACCTCGACGGCGGCCGGCAGCTGCTCCTCGACGAGCCCGCCCCCGGCGTCCACCCGGGTGCCGGGTCCGGCCCAGCGGGCCAGCCGCGCGGCCCGTGACAACAGGGGCGTGGACAGCGCGTCCCGCGCCAGCTCCGCTTCGGGGTGCAGCCGCACCGGCGGCAGGGGGGAGCTGTCTGACATCGGCTGGGTTCTCCTCGGACGCCTTGACTTCGTACGACCACCTGGACGACGTACGACTCGATCGCTCAGCCTAGACGGATTTCGCCCCATGCCGCCCGGTTCATCTCCCGGACAGGGTCCGTACATGGCCGAAACCTTGACAACTGGCCTGACCAGGCAGGAGATTGACGCGCGTAGAAACCTGTCGGATACATGACCACTGTATGTTCTACGCGCGTCGCCACCCGCCCCACCGGTCAAGCGGCTCCCGAAGGTCCTGAGCACCACTCCTGTCCCGGCGCCCACGCAAGTCCCCGGAGGGATCACGTTGCCGAGCAAGAAGTCCGCGCGTCTCGCCGCGCTCACCGTCGCCGCCGTCTGTTCCGCGGCGTCGGCCGTCGCCCTGACCTCTCCCGCGCACGCCGACTCCGTGCGCATCCACGACATCCAGGGCACGACCCGTATCTCCCCGTACGCCGGCCAGAAGGTCGCCGACGTGCCGGGCATCGTCACCGCCACGCGCACCTACGGCTCCTCCAGAGGTTTCTGGCTGCAGGATCCGACGCCGGACGACAACCCGGCCACCAGTGAGGGCGTCTTCGTCTTCACCAGCTCCACCCCGAAGGTCGCCGTCGGCGACTCCGTCACCGTCTCCGGCACGGTCTCGGAGTACGTCCCGGGCGGCGCCTCGACCGGCAACCAGTCGGTGACCGAGATCACCAAGCCGACGGTCACCACCGTCTCCACCGGCAACGCGGTCCCGGCGCCGGTCGTGATCGACGCGAAGTCGGTGCCGGGCGAGTACACCCCGGCCGGCGACCCGACCGCCGACAACTCGATCAACGGGCTGACCCTGGACCCGTCGACGTACGCCCTGGACTACTACGAGTCCCTGGAGGGCATGAACGTCCAGGTCGCCGACGCCCGGGTGGTCACCGCGACCGACCCCTACAGCGAGCTGTGGGTCACGGTGAAGCCGCGCGAGAACCGCACCCGCCGCGGCGGCACGCTGTACGCCTCCTACGACGACCAGAACACCGGCCGTCTGCAGATCCAGTCGCTGGGAGCGACCGCCGACTTCCCGGCGGCGAACGTCGGCGACACCCTGACCGGCACCACCACCGGCCCGCTGGACTTCAACCAGTTCGGCGGCTACACGCTGGTCGCGAGCCGCCTGGGCACGCTGAAGAGCGGTGGACTGGAGCGCGAGACCACCCGCAAGCAGTCGCGCGGCGAGCTGGCGGTCGCGACGTACAACGTCGAGAACCTCGACCCGTCCGACAAGACCTTCGACGCGCACGCCGCCGCGATCGTGAACAACCTGCAGTCGCCCGACATCGTGTCCCTGGAGGAGATCCAGGACAACGACGGCGCCACCGACGACGGTGTCGTGGACGCGAGCGCCACGGTCAGCAAGCTGATCGACGCGATCGTCGCGGCGGGCGGCCCGAAGTACGACTGGCGCTCGATCAACCCGGCCAACGACCAGGACGGCGGCGAGCCCGGCGGCAACATCCGCCAGGTGTTCCTCTTCAACCCGGAGCGGGTCTCCTTCGTGGACCGCGCGGGCGGCGACTCGACCACCGCGGTCGGCGTCACCAAGGTGCACGGCAAGGCTCAGCTGACCGTCTCGCCCGGCCGTGTCGACCCGGCGAACGACGCCTGGAAGTCCAGCCGCAAGCCGCTGGCTGGCGAGTTCGTCTTCCGCAGCAGGACGGTCTTCGTGATCGCCAACCACCTCAACTCCAAGGGCGGCGACCAGGCCCTGACCTCGCAGCACCAGCCGGTGGTGCGCAGCTCGGAGATCCAGCGTCACGCGCAGGCGACGCTGGTCAACGCGTTCGTCAAGAGCATCCTCGACGTCCAGAAGAACGCGGACGTCGTCGCGCTCGGCGACATGAACGACTTCGACTTCTCCGACACCACCAAGATCCTCCAGGGCGACGGCGAACTGTGGTCGGCGATCCAGTCGCTGCCGAGGAGCGAGCGCTACACCTACGACTACCAGGGCAACCAGCAGGTCCTGGACCAGATCCTGGTCAGCCCGTCGATCCGTCGCGGCTGCGACCTCGACTACGACTCCGTGCACATCAACTCGGAGTTCCACGACCAGATCAGCGACCACGACCCGCAGGTGCTGCGGTTCCGCCCGTAGGTTCCAACCGGCGGTTCCGCCCGTAGGTTCCAACCGGAGGTTCCGCCCGTAGGTCGCGTGCGGTGACTCCCGCCTGCTCAGGGCCGGCTGAACACACCGTTCAGCCAGCCCTGCCAGGCGGCCTCCTCGGCCTCGCCGTCGGCGTCCGTCGCGAAGTCGTGGACGCTGATGCCGACCGGGGCGCCCCAGTGGTTGCGGCCGAAGAAGCGGATCAGGGCGTCCTCGGTGCGCAGCCCGATGAAGTACGGGTTGCGGAAGTCCAGTACGGCGTCCAGGGATCGGCCCTCCGGCCCGTGCGCCCGCACCCGCTCCCCCACCGCCGCGTCGTCGGACAGCCCCAGCGCCCGGCCCACGGCCTCGAAGGCGTCGGAGGCCCGTGAGGCCTCCGGCCCCTGCAGCTGGGCGAAGGTGACCGGCCGGGGCGCGAAGTACTTCAGGTACTGGCCCAGGGTGTGCAGATAGAAGTCGGTGTGCTTGGCGGCGCCGTCGTACTGGTTGTCCCAGTCGTCGGTGAAGATGCCGCTGTGGACATAGCGCACCCAGGCGCGCTTGCCGCCGTCGCGCGGCTCGATGGTGTGGTCGAGCTGGTTGGCGCTCTGGGTGGGGAAGCCGACGTCCTCGCTGCGGACGGTGAGGCGATGCGGCGGGTCGTAGGCGGTGACCGTCGAGCCGAAGGCGGCCTTGCCGCCCACGCGGGGCTCGGGCGGGTCCATCGGCCAGAGGTAGGCCCCGCTGGCGTGGGTGATGGCCTCCCACACGTCTTCCGGGGTGGCGTCGACCTCGAACTCGCGGGCGATCTCGAATTCCTTGGACATGATGGGCTCCTGGCTATTCCAACTCGGTCTGCTTCAGCGTGGGATGGACCGCCACGACGATCCGGTGGTCTCGGCCGCCCTCGGCGCCCGGGGCGTCGTACTTCTGGATCAGCGCGGTGACGCCGGCCGTCAGCTCCTGGATGAACGCGGCCCGTTCACCGGCCGAGGCGAACCGCACCTCGCCGTCGAGGGCGTAGGTGGCCAGTCCCTTGCGGGCCTTGGCCGCCCCGGTGATCAACGAGCCGACGTCCCGCACCAGTCGGGCACCGAGGGCGAGCAGCCAGCGCGCGGAGAGCTGGTCCCGGAAGCGGTCCGGGTCCGGCTGCACGGAGGCGAGGGCGAGCGGCGAGATGACGTACGACGCCGCGGTCGCCCGCATCAGCCGCTCGGTCATGTTGCCCTTGCGGCGCTCGCCCGCGAGCTCGACCAGGCCGTGCTGCTCCAGCGCCTTGAGGTGGTAGTTCACCTTCTGCCTGGGCAGCCCGACCTTCCCGGCCAGCATCGCCGCGGACGCCGGCCCCGCCGCCAGCTCGGCGAGCAGACGGGCCCTTATGGGGTCCAGGGAGACGGCGGCGGCCTCGGGGTCCTCGATCACGGTGACGTCCAGCATGCGTCCACCGTCTCACCGAAAACTTTTTTTGTCCAGGAGAAGTGAGTTTTCGGCTCGGGGTGGGGAAGTGCGCGGACGCGGCACGGAAAACGCCGGAGGGGCTGGATGACCCAGCCCCTCCGGCGTCCCGCGGTACCGCTTCCCGCGCCCCTACCGCCTCGGATACCTCCGCCCCTACCGCTTCGGATACCTCCACGACACCACCGCGACCGCCACGACCACCGCCCCGATGGCCATCGCCGGACGCGGATGGCGTACCGCCGCCCGCACCACGGGTCCAGCGGGCCACGGCATGGTGTGGACCGCCGTGTGCTCCAGGCTGCGGCTGGTGCCGGCGGCCTTGTCCTCGGCCGTGTGGCCCGCCCGCAGGGCACGGTCCTGGACCTGGTGCCCGGCTTTCGCTGCCCGATCCTGCACCTGATGACTCGCCTTCGCGGCGCGGTCCTGCACCTGGTGCCCCGCCTTGGCGGCCCGGTCCTGGACCTGATGACCCGCCTTCGCCGCCCGGTCCTGCATCAGGTGGCCCGCCTGTGCGGCCCGCTCCTGCACCGTGTGGCTCGCCTGGGCCGCCGTGGAGCGGAGCTGTACCGTCATCGCGCCCGCCTTGTCCCTGAGGTCGGCCGCACGGGCCCGTGCTCGACCCTTCACATCCATCTTCTCCGCCAACTCCTCGACTGTGTTCCCGAGTTCACCGCGTGTCCGCTCGATCTGCCGCCGCAGCTCCTCCGGACCCTTGGCGCCCGTCTCCGTCATCGGTGTGCCCTTTCCCTGATCTCCTCGACATCGGCCCTGACGCTGTCGAGGGTCTCCTCCGGCGTGGGTGGCGCGGCCCGGCGCAGCTGGGCACGGCCGGTCGCGGCGAGTACGGCGGCGATCACGAAGAGCACCGCCGTCACGATGAGTGCCGCGGCCCAGACGGACAGCGCCAGCGAGAGGGCCGCGGTCGCCGTGCCGGCCGCGGCGAGCAGACCGGCGTAGGCGAACGCGCCCGCCGCGCCGAGCAGTCCGCCACCGCGTCCGGCGCGGCGGCCCTTGGCGGCCAACTCCTCCTTGGCGAGGGCCACTTCCTGACGTATCAGCCGGGAGAGCTGTTCGGTGGCCTGGCCGACGAGTTCGCCCACGGAGTGGTGCTCGTCGTGCACCGGCCGGGGGTGCGTGGTCCCGGTCACGGGGCGTCGCCTCCTGTCGTGTTCCGCTCGGTTGCCTCTCGTTCGGAACACTCCGGGTACCCGCGCCCGCCCTGGCTACCCCTGCTGCCCGCCGCCCGCTCCGGGCTCGCGAAGACGCGCGAGCTGTGTCTGGAACCAGTCGAGCCGGGCCTGCAACAGCGCGGCCTCCGCGACGAGTTCGGGCACACCCGGATCATGGGCCGCGTCCGGACCGCCGGCCGGGCCGGGACCGGCCGCCCGATGTGCGCCCGGCGCCCCGGCGACGACCCGCAGCCCCTCCCCCGCCAGCCGCGCGAAGGTCGCGAGCGAGACGGACGGACGGCCGCGCGCGCAGCCCGCGCACGCGGGTGCGAGCCCCCGCCAGCCGGGCCGGCCCCAGCCCGCGTCGGCCAGCGCCACGGCGACGGCACCGCAGGCACAGGGGCCGACCGTGGCCGTGCGCACCCGTTGGCGGGCGTAGCGGAAGCCGCGCTCGAAGCGGATGTAGCGGCCCAGGACCGAGACCTCCAGCAGCAGGGCGGCGCGGTGCTCGGCCGTGCTCAGCAGCGCCTCGGCCGTCGTACGGTCGTGCACGCAGTGGAAGCCGCAGTCGCAGCGGCGGTGCGGTGAACGGTGGCGCAGGCCGTAGACGCAGGACGCGTCGGCCAGCACTCCGTACGGCAGCGCGCCGCCGAGCGACACACCGGTGAACCCGGCCCGGGTGCCGTCCTGGGACAGCACCGGGTGGGCGATCTTGTATCCGGTCGGCGGCTCCGTCGGGCGTTCCTCCGGAAGCCGCAGTCTCATCGGGTCGCCGGGACCTCTTCGGGGACCCGCGGTTCCTCGGTCAGCTCCGCGGGGAGTTCGAGCTCTTCCTCGTGGATCTGCGGGCGCTCCTCCGCGACTCCCGTGGCCAGTGCCTTGCCGAGCTTCATGACGCCTCCATGGGCCGATGGCGGTGACCGTCCTGACCATGGTGACCCATGAAGGGCCGAATTGGACATAGGGCCTGCGGTCGAGGGGTCTCCCCCACAGACCGTAGAGATCCTTATCAATACCCCGTAGAAGAATTAAGTGGAGCTTCACGGTCGGGCTGCCGAGACTGGCTCCATGACGACTCACGCTCCTTTCGGTCGCGTCCTCTGCGCGATGATCACCCCCTTCACCGCGGACGGCGGGCTCGATCTCGACGGCGCGCAGCGGCTCGCCGACCATCTCGTCGCACGGGGCTGCGACGGTCTGGTGCTGTCCGGAACCACGGGCGAGTCACCGACCACGACGGACGCCGAGAAGGCGGCGCTGGTCGAGGCGGTGCGGGAGGCGGTGGGCGGCCGGGCGTCGATCGTCACCGGCGTCGGGACCTTCGACACGGGGCACACCGTGCGGCTCGCCCTGGAGGCCGAGAAGGCGGGCGCGGACGGCGTGCTGGTGGTCAGCCCGTACTACAGCAGACCGCCGCAGGACGCTCTGGAGGAGCACTTCCGCACGGTCGCGGACGCGTCCGGACTGCCGGTCGTGCTCTACGACATCCCGGGCCGCACCGGCACCCGTATCGAGGCGGAGACGATGATCCGGCTCGCCGAGCACCCCCGTATCGTGGCGGTGAAGGACTGTTCGTACGACTTCCTGGCGGCCCAGAAGGTCATGCACCGCACGGAGTTGGCGTACTACGCGGGCTGCGACGAGCACAATCTCGCGCTGACCGCGGTGGGCGGCGCCGGCTGCATCAGCACGGTCGCGAACGTCGTACCGGAGCGGGTGCGGGCCGTTCTCGACGCCGTGGAGGCGGGCGACACCCCCGTGTCCGCCCGCCTCCAGCAACGCGCCACGCCGCTCATCGAGGCGATGATGGCGGCGGGCCTGCCCGGCACCGTCACGGCCAAGGCGCTCCTGGGCGCACTGGGCCTGCCCGCGGGCCCGGTGCGTGCCCCCCTGCGGCCCGCCGGCCGCGAGGCGGTCGACGGGCTGCTGGCGGCCTACGAGGAGTGCCTGGCCGGCTGAGGTCAGCGCTCGGCGAAGATCGGCTCCCAGCGTCCGGCGTCCCCGTGGTGCCCCTGGCGGAAGCCGCTCAGCGGCACCTCCTTCGCACTGCCGACCGTGACCAGCACGAGCCGCTGATGGAACTCGTTCCTGTCGTGCCTGCCGATGTCCCAGGCGACGAGCCGGCTGTCATCGGCCCACGCGAGCAGCTGCTGCCCTCGCACCACGGTCTTCGCGCCGGTCATGGCGTCGACGAGCAGGCCGATCCGGGCCGCGGGCAGGTCCTGCTCCAGGACGGCGGCGTTTCTGCGCCTCGGCGTCCATCGTCACCTTCGCTCTTTCCCCCGGGCGGACCGGTCGTCCGCCCCTGTGCCCTCTGTGACGCGTGCGGGGGCGTGCCGCTGTGCCCGGGTCGGAAAGAAATCCGCGAAAAAAGGAACGGGCGCGGGAACGGGCGCCCTTCCAGGGGCAGTTGGAAGGGCGCCCGTCGCGGCCGTACGGCCGTGTCGCTCAGTTGTGGCTGTGCAGGATCTCGTTCAGCCCGCCCCAGACCGCGTTGTTCGGGCGGGCCTCGACCGTGCCGGTGACCGAGTTGCGGCGGAAGAGGATGTGGGAGGCGCCGGAGAGTTCACGGGCCTTGACGATCTGGCCGTCGGGCATGGTGACCCGGGTGCCGGCGGTGACGTACAGCCCTGCCTCGACCACGCACTCGTCGCCGAGCGCGATGCCGACGCCCGCCTCGGCGCCGATCAGGCAGCGCTCGCCGATGGTGATGCGGACGTTGCCGCCGCCGGAGAGCGTGCCCATGGTGGAGGCGCCGCCGCCGATGTCCGAGCCGTCGCCGACGACGACACCGGCGGAGATACGGCCCTCGACCATCGACGTACCGAGCGTGCCGGCGTTGAAGTTGACGAAGCCCTCGTGCATGACGGTGGTGCCCTCGGCGAGGTGGGCGCCGAGCCGCACCCGGTCGGCGTCGGCGATCCGGACGCCCTTCGGGGTGACGTAGTCGGTCATGCGCGGGAACTTGTCGATCGAGGTGACCTGGAGGTGCAGGCCCTCGGCGCGGGCGTTGAGGCGTGCCTTCTCGACGTCGTCGACGGCGACCGGGCCGAGCGAGGTCCAGGCGACGTTGGCGAGGAAGCCGAACATGCCGTCCAGGCTCTGGCCGTGCGGCTTGACCAGCCGGTGCGAGAGGAGGTGCAGGCGCAGGTAGACGTCGTGCGCGTCGATCGGCTTCTCGTCGAGCGTGGAGATGACCGTGCGCACCGCGACCACCTCGACACCCCGGCGGGCGTCCGGACCGATCGCCTTGGCCGCACCCTCGCCGAGCAGTTCCACGGCCTTCTCGGCGGACAGCCGCTCGGTGCCGGACGGGCCGGGTTCGGCGGCGAGCGAGGGGGCGGGGAACCAGGTGTCGAGGACGGTGCCGTCCGCGGCGATGGTGGCAAGGCCTGCGGCAACGGCGCCGGTGGTACGAGGAGCAGTCGTGTCGGTCATGAGGGCAACCTAACCGGCCGAAGGGCACACAGGCCAACCAGCGGGGGCGGTGTCTCAGGTGCCGGGCGGCGTCAGGAGATCACCCGGGACAACACCTCGCGCGCGTACGCCTCGTCGTACGGCGTCCCCGTCAGCAGCACCTGCAGACAGATGCCGTCCATCAGCGCGACCAGCGCCCGTGCCGTGACCGGGTCGGTGCGCCGGGCCAGACGGTCGGCGAGCTCCGCCATCTGCTCGGCGACGACGGGGCGCAGGGCGGGGCGGCGCAGGGCGGCGAGATAGAGCTCGTACTCCAGCTCGACGCCGGTGCGGTCGCCGGAGAGCCAGTCGCCGAGCAGCCCGGCGAGTTCGACGGACAGGTCGGCCGACGGGTCGGTGAGCCCGCCGCGGGAGGCGATGGCCTTGGCGAACCCCTCGTCGGCCTGGCACAGCGCGGCGACCATCAGGTCGTCGAGGGTCTTGAAGTGGTACGTCGTCGAGCCGAGCGGCACATCGGCCTCGGCGGCGACGGTGCGATGGGTGAGCCCAGCAAGCCCTTTCTCGCCCACCACCCGGATCGCCGCGTCGATGATGCGCTGGCGCCGGTCGGGGTCGTAGCGCCGGGCCATCAGTGCGCGCCCCCGAGGTTGAGCACCACCACTCCGATGATGATCAGCGCCATCCCCGCGGCCTTGACCGCGGTCATGCCCTCGCCGAAGCAGAGCAGCCCGATGGTGGCGATGGCGGCGGTGCCGACACCGGACCAGATGGCGTAGGCGGTGCCCACGGAGATGGTCTTCAGTGTCTGCGCGAGCAGCACGAAGGAGATCACGTAACCGACGACGGTCACCAGCGACGGCACCAGCCTGCTGAGCCCGTCGCTGAACTTCATGGCGGTCGTCGCACCGACCTCGGCGGCGATGGCCGCGCCGAGCAAGAGATATCCCATGTGTACTAGCGTACACATGGGATGCGTACGGCCGTACACATCACGAGTACGACAAGGCCCCGCGGAGGGCGCGTGAAGTGCGGTAGGGAGATTCCCAAGAAGGTTCACGATTCACGGAAACCGCTCGCTGAAACAGGTCCCCGTACACCAACTGCTCCACTAGTGTTTCACCGTTCACTCACCCCACCCTCACACCCCCGGCCGCCGCCCTGGGCGCCGCTGGAGGAACCGCGTATGCCAGAAACCACGCCCGAGCCCCCTCGCCAACGACCCTGGGAGAACGGCTGGGCCCCCGACACGTCCCGCGCACCGGGAACCCGAAGACTCTGGTTGGCCGGCGGGCTGGCCATAGCCACGGTCATCACGTGCGTGACGTGGATAGCCGCCATGGACAACGGTTCTGACCGGGCGTCACACGCCTCGAAGGACCCGTCGTCCGTCTCGACCGTGCCGGGTCTCATCTCCTTCGCCTCGCCCTCCACCAGGAGCGCCACGGCACCGCCGGACGGCAGGAGCGGGATGTCGTCGACACATCCCAGCGGCTCACCGAAGCCCCAGGAGAACGGCTCGCCGTCCACGGCCGCGGGCTCCAAGCCCGCGAAGTCCCCGACGCACAAGGCGAGTTCTCCCGCCAGGCCGAAGCCCTCGGCGACCTACCGGTCGCTGCAGTCGGTGAACTACCCCGACCGCTTCTGGCACGTGCGCGGCGACTTCGTGAAGCTCGACCCGCTCGGGGGCTCCCAGTCCCGTCGGGACGCCACGTTCAAGCAGGTCAAGGGCCTTGCGAACAGCTCCTGTTACTCCTTCGTCACGCATGACGGGAAGTATCTGCGCCACCGCGACTTCCTGCTGCGCGACGAACCGAACGACGGCTCGGCCCTGTTCAAGCGGGACGCGACCTTCTGCCCCCGCTCCTCGGCCTACTCGGGCGCGGTCATGCTGGAGTCGGTGAACTACCCGGGCCGGTTCCTGCGCCACCAGAACTTCCAGTTGGAGCTCGATCCCTTCCAGTACAACGGGCAGTTTCTGGCGGACTCGGCGTTCAAGCTGGTGACCGGCGCGGCCTGAGCACAGCACGGCTCAACGCACCCCCGACACACGCCCCCGGCATACGAGAAGCGGCGGCACCCGTCAGGTGCCGCCGCTTCTCGTGTGCGGTTCGGAGTGTGCGTCTCAGACGTTGAACCCGAGTGCGCGAAGCTGCTCGCGGCCGTCGTCCGTGATCTTGTCCGGGCCCCACGGCGGCATCCAGACCCAGTTGATGCGCAGCTCGTTGACCAGGCCGTCCGTGGCGGACTTGGCCTGGTCCTCGATGACGTCCGTCAGCGGACAGGCCGCCGAGGTCAGGGTCATGTCGATCGTCGCGATGTTCGCGTCGTCGATGTGGATGCCGTAGATCAGGCCGAGGTTGACGACGTCGATGCCGAGTTCGGGGTCGACGACGTCGTACAGGGCCTCGCGGAGTTCCTCCTCCGAGGCCGGCTTCATCTCAACGGTCTCGCTCATGCCGTCTTCCTTTCGGCGTCGGCGCCACCCAGTGCCTGGGCCGTCGCGTCCTTCCACGCCATCCAGCTCAGGAGGGCGCACTTGACCCGGGCCGGGTACTTGGAGACACCGGCGAACGCGACCGCGTCCTCCAGCACCTCCTCCATCGCGTCGTCCGGCTCGATCCGGCCCTTGGACTGCATCAGCTCCAGGAAGGTCTCCTGGATCTTCTGCGCCTCGGCCAGCTCCTTGCCGACCAGCAGGTCGTTCAGCACGGAGGCCGAGGCCTGGCTGATCGAGCAGCCCTGGCCCTCGTACGAGACGTCATCGATCCTTGTGCCGTCGTACTTCACGCGGAGGGTGATCTCGTCGCCGCACGTCGGGTTCACGTGGTGTACCTCGGCGTCACCGTCCCTCAGACCACGCCCGTGCGGGTGCTTGTAGTGGTCCAGGATGACTTCCTGGTACATCGAGTCCAGCTTCATGCGATCGCTCGCCCACCCTTCAGCCGAAGAAGTTCCGCACGTGCTCCAGCCCCTCGACGAGAGCGTCGATCTCGGCCGGAGTGGAGTACAGATAGAACGACGCTCGCGTGGTCGCGGGAATTCCGTAGCGCAGGCAGACCGGACGCGCGCAGTGGTGACCGACACGGACCGCGATGCCCTGCTCGTCGAGGACCTGGCCCACGTCGTGCGGGTGGATGTCACCGAGCGTGAAGGAGATCGCCGCGCCCCGGTCCTCGGCCGTCGTCGGGCCGATGATGCGCAGCTCCGGGACCTCCGACAGCCGCTTGACCGCGTACTCGGTCAGCGCGTGCTCATGGGCGAGGATCTTGTCCATGCCGATCGAGTTCAGGTAGTCGATCGCCGCGCCCAGGCCCACGGCCTGCGCGATCGGCGGCGTACCCGCCTCGAACTTGTGGGGCGCGGGAGCGTAGGTCGACGAGTGCATCGACACCGTCTCGATCATCTCGCCGCCGCCCAGGAACGGAGGCAGGTCCTCCAGCAGCTCCTGGCGGCCCCACAGGACTCCGATGCCGGTCGGGCCGCACATCTTGTGGCCGGTGAAGGCCACGAAGTCGGCCTGGAGGGCCTGTACGTCCAGCGGCATGTGCGGGGCGGCCTGGGAGGCGTCGATGCAGACGAGCGCGCCGACTTCCTGCGCACGCCGGATTATCGTCTCGACCGGGTTGACGGTGCCCAGGATGTTCGACACCAGCACGAAGGAGACGATCTTCGTCTTCTCGGTGATGATCTCGTCGATGTCGGACAGGTCGAGACGGCCGTCGTCGGTGAGGCCGAACCACTTCAGCTTCGCGCCGGTGCGCTGCGACAGCAGCTGCCACGGGACGATGTTGGAGTGGTGCTCCATCTCCGTGATGACGATCTCGGTCTCGTGGTCCACGCGGTAGGGCTCGTCGGCCCAACCGAGCATGTTCGCCACGAGGTTGAGCGACTCGGAGGCGTTCTTGGTGAAGATCACCTCGTCGCGGCTGGGCGCGTTGATGAAGGAGGCGACCTTGTCACGCGCACCCTCGTACAGCGCCGTGGCCTCCTCGGCGAGCACATGCACACCGCGGTGGACGTTGGCGTTGTGGCGCTCGTAGTACTCGGCGAGGGCGTCCAGCACCTGGCGCGGCTTCTGCGAGGTCGCCGCGTTGTCCAGGTACACGAGCTTCCGGCCGTCGTGGACCTGGCGGTCCAGGATGGGGAAGTCCTTGCGGATCGCCTCGTCGAGCAGCTGGGATGTTCCCGTGAGGAGGCCCGGCAGCTGGGTCACTCGGATGCGCCACCCTTCGTGTAAGCCTCGTAGCCCTCGGCCTCCAGCTTGTCGGCGAGCTCGGGGCCACCCGACTCGACGATCCTGCCGTTGGCGAAGACATGCACGTGGTCGGGCTTGATGTAGCGCAGGATGCGCGTGTAGTGCGTGATCAGCAGGGTGCCGACCTCGCCGGTCTCACGGACGCGGTTGACGCCCTCGGAGACGATGCGGAGGGCGTCGACGTCGAGGCCGGAGTCGGTCTCGTCGAGGATCGCGATCTTCGGCTTGAGCAGTTCGAGCTGCAGGATCTCGTGGCGCTTCTTCTCACCGCCGGAGAAGCCCTCGTTGACGTTGCGCTCGGCGAAGGACGGGTCCATGTTGAGGCGCTCCATGGCCTCCTTGACCTCCTTCACCCAGGTACGCAGCTTGGGGGCCTCGCCGCGGATGGCGGTGGCGGAGGTGCGCAGGAAGTTGGAGACCGACACACCCGGGACCTCGACCGGGTACTGCATCGCCAGGAACAGGCCCGCGCGGGCACGCTCGTCGACGGACATCTCCAGGACGTCCTCGCCGTCGAGCAGCACGGTGCCGCCGGTGATCGTGTACTTCGGGTGACCCGCGAGGGAGTAGGCGAGGGTCGACTTGCCGGAGCCGTTGGGGCCCATGATGGCGTGCGTCTCGCCCTGCTTCACGGTCAGGTCGACGCCCTTGAGGATCTCCTTCGTGGCGTTGTCGGCCTCGACGGTGACGCGCAGGTCTCGGATTTCAAGCGTTGCCATGGGTGCCTCAGGACTCCTGGTTGAGGGAGACGAGCACGTCGTCCCCTTCGATCTTTACGGGGTATACGGGGACGGGGCGCGTCGCGGGAAGGCCGGACGGCTTGCCGGTGCGCAGGTCGAAGCTGGAGCCGTGCAGCCAGCACTCGATCTGGCAGTCCTCCACCTCGCCCTCGGACAGCGAGACGTTCGCGTGCGAGCAGATGTCGTGGATCGCGAACACCTCGCCCGCGGTCTGCACGACGGACACCGGCGTGCCGTCGAGTTCCACCCGCTTCGGGGTGTCCTCCTCCAGCTCGCTCAGCGCACATGCGCGTACGAAGGCCATCAGACGGTGGCCTCCAGCTCGGCCTCGATCTTCTCGAGCAGCCGCGCCTCGATGTCGTCGACGCCGATCTGCTGGACCAGCTCCGCGAAGAAGCCGCGGACCACCAGCCGGCGGGCCTCGTCGGCCGGGATGCCGCGGGCCATCAGGTAGAAGAGCTGCTCGTCGTCGAAGCGGCCGGTGGCGGAGGCGTGGCCGGCGCCGACGATCTCACCGGTCTCGATCTCCAGGTTCGGCACGGAGTCGACGCGGGCGCCGTCGGTCAGCACCAGGTTGCGGTTCATCTCGTACGTGTCCGTGCCCTCGGCCTTGGCCTCGATGAGCACGTCACCGATCCACACGGCGTGCGCCTCGTCGCCCTGGAGCGCGCCCTTGTAGACGACGTTGGACTTGCAGTGCGGGACGTTGTGGTCGACCAGGAGGCGGTGCTCCTGGTGCTGGCCGGCGTCCGTGAAGTACAGCCCGAAGAGCTCGGCCTCGCCACCGGTGCCGGCGTAGGTCACGCGCGGGTGCAGTCGCACGACGTCGCCGCCGAAGGTGACGACCACGGACTTGAAGGAGGCGTCCCGGCCGATCAGGGCGTTGTGCTGGGCGACGTGCACGGCCTTGTCGTCCCAGTCCTGGACGGAGACGACGGTCAGCTTGGCGCCGTCGCCCAGGATGTAGTCGACGTTGGCGGCGAGCACGGCGTCACCGGTGTGGTCGATGACGACGACGGCCTCGGCGAAGGCGCCCAGCTCGATCACCTGGTGGCCGAAGGCGGTGCCGCCCTCGCCGTGCACGGCGACCCGGATGGGCTCGGTGAGCACCGTCTCCTTGGGGACGGTGACCACGCCGGCCTTCTCGAACGCCGAGTAGGCCTGCGCGGCGACCCGGTCCACCGGGGTGCCGGCCTTGCCGAGGCGCGGGTCGTCGCGGTCCACGAGCTCGACGGTGACGCCCTCGGGGGCCTCGACGGCGACCTTCACGCCCTCGCCGGTCGCGACGGCGGTGCCGTCGTGCAGGCCACGCAGGCGCTCCAGCGGAGTGAAACGCCACTCCTCCTCACGGCCGTGCGGGACGGGGAAGTCCTGCACGTCGAAGGACGGGGGCGCGCTCATGCGCGTGGCGACGGTCGACTCGGCGGCGACCGCGATCGAGCCGGCGGTGGTGGAACCCACCGGGATGTTCTGGGCCTCAGCCATGGCTGTCGGTCTGCTCTCTTCCTACGTCAGAAATCTGCTGCTGCTTCTCGGGGGGACGGTCAGCCGACCGCGCCTTCCATCTGCAGCTCGATCAGCCGGTTGAGCTCCAGGGCGTACTCCATGGGCAGCTCCTTCGCGATCGGCTCGACGAAGCCGCGCACGATCATCGCCATCGCCTCGAACTCGCTCAGGCCACGGCTCATCAGGTAGAAGAGCTGGTCCTCGGAGACCTTGGAGACGGTCGCCTCGTGGCCCATGGACACGTCGTCCTCGCGGACGTCGACGTACGGGTACGTGTCGGAACGGGAGATGGTGTCGACGAGCAGCGCGTCGCACAGCACGTTCGACTTGGAGCCGTGGGCGCCCTCGCCGATCTCGACCAGACCGCGGTAGGAGGTGCGGCCACCGCCGCGCGCCACCGACTTGGAGACGATGTTGGAGGAGGTGTTCGGCGCCATGTGGACCATCTTGGAACCGGCGTCCTGGTGCTGGCCCTCGCCGGCGAAGGCGATGGAGAGGGTCTCGCCCTTGGCGTGCTCGCCCATCAGGTAGACGGCCGGGTACTTCATCGTCACCTTGGAGCCGATGTTGCCGTCGATCCACTCCATGGTGGCGCCCTCGTAGGCGACGGCACGCTTGGTGACCAGGTTGTAGACGTTGTTCGACCAGTTCTGGATGGTCGTGTAGCGGCAGCGGGCGTTCTTCTTGACGATGATCTCGACGACCGCGCTGTGCAGCGAGTCCGACTTGTAGATCGGGGCCGTACAACCCTCGACGTAGTGCACGTAGGCACCCTCGTCGACGATGATCAGGGTCCGCTCGAACTGGCCCATGTTCTCCGTGTTGATACGGAAGTAGGCCTGCAGCGGGATCTCCACGTGGACGCCCGGCGGGACGTAGATGAAGGAGCCGCCCGACCACACGGCGGTGTTCAGGGAGGCGAACTTGTTGTCGCCGACCGGGATGACCGTCCCGAAGTACTCCTTGAAGAGCTCCGGGTGCTCCTTCAGCGCGGTGTCGGTGTCCAGGAAGATGACGCCCTGCTCCTCCAGGTCCTCACGGATCTGGTGGTAGACGACCTCGGACTCGTACTGGGCCGCGACACCGGCGACGAGGCGCTGCTTCTCCGCCTCGGGGATGCCGAGCTTGTCGTACGTGTTCTTGATGTCCTCGGGCAGGTCCTCCCAGGACTCCGCCTGCTTCTCCGTGGAGCGCACGAAGTACTTGATGTTGTCGAAGTCGATGCCCGACAGGTCGGAACCCCAGTTCGGCATGGGCTTCTTGTCGAACAGGCGCAGGCCCTTGAGGCGGAGCTTGGTCATCCACTCCGGCTCGCTCTTCTTCGCGGAGATGTCGCGGACGACCTCCTCGCTCAGACCGCGCTTGGCAGAGGCACCGGCCTCGTCGGAGTCCGCCCAGCCGTATTCGTACGTGCCCAGGCCGTCGAGCTCGGGGTGGGCGGTCTCCTCGATGGGGAGAGTCATGCGGGGTTCCTCCCGGCCGTGCTTGCAGATGATGTGTGAGAGATGTGGGAAATCTTGGGGATGAACGTCGTGCAGACGCCGTCACCGTGCGCGATGGTCGCCAGTCGTTGGACGTGGGTACCCAGCAGCTGGGAGAAGATCTCGGTCTCCGCCTCGCAGAGCTGGGGGAACTTCTCCGCGACATGGGCGACGGGGCAGTGGTGCTGGCACAGCTGCTCGCCGACCGGTGCGCTGCGCGCCGTAGCAGCGTACCCGTCCGCGCTCAGCGCCTTGGCCAGGGCTTCCGTGCGCTCCTCGGGGGCGGCGGCCTCCACGGCCTTGCGGTAGGCGTCGGCCTGCTCGGCGATCCTCGCGCGCGCGAAGGCGACGACCGCCTCGTCCCCGCCGAAGCGCTCGGCGATCCAGCGCAGGGCGTCCGCGGCGAGCTTGTCGTACGACTGGTCGAAGGCGTCGCGGCCGCAGTCGGTGAGCGCGAAGACCTTGGCGGGACGGCCACGCGTGCGCGTGCCGTACACCCGCTGCTCCCGCGCCTCCACCACGTCGTCGGCGACCAGCGCGTCCAGATGCCGTCGCACGGCCGCGGGGGTGAGTCCCAGGCGGCCGGCCAGCTCGGTGACGGTCGACGGGCCGTGGTCCAGGATCGACCGCGCGACCCGGTTGCGCGTGGAACGCTCACCGGTCGCGTGCTCGTCCTGCTGGGCCCCCATGGGGGTCTCCAGAGCCTCGCCGACGTTTTTCACAACGCCATTGTTGCGTAATTCCTCAGGGCCGGGCAACCCACGGCCGGACCACGGCGCGGTGCCCTGCGTCACTTAGGTAAACCTAATCCGACCTGCGGAAACGATCTTTGATCGATCAAACCGATGGCGTCCTCGGCCCCCTTCCGGCAGACTCCCCCACCATGCCGACACCCCCTCCGACCGGCCCTCTTGTCACCCGGGACACACTCGCCGCACAGCTGCGCCTGCTGGGCGTCGAGACCGGCGAGACGCTCCTCGTGCACTCCTCCCTCAGCAGTCTCGGCTGGGTCAACGGCGGTGCCGTCGCGGTCGTCCAGGGACTGCTCGACGCCCTCGGCCCGCAGGGCACCCTGGTCGTCCCCACCCAGACCGGCGACCTCTCGGACCCGGCCCTGTGGGCCGACCCGCCGGTCCCCGAGGAGTGGTGGAACCGCATCCGGGCCACCATGCCCCCGTACGACCCCCTGATCACCCCCACGCGCGGGGTCGGCGTGATCCCGGAGACCGTACGGACCTGGCCCGGAGCCCTGCGCAGCGCGCACCCGCAGACGTCCTTCGCGGCGCTCGGCCCGCGCGCGGCGCAGATCGTCGAGGGCCACGCGACGGACTGCCGGCTGGGCGAGCGCAGCCCGCTGGCCCGGCTGGAGGAGCGGGGCGCGCGGGTGCTGCTGCTCGGTGCGGGCTACGGCTCGTGCACCGCCTTCCACCTGGCCGAATACCGCATACCGTCGCCCCTCGTCACGGTGGGCCGCCCCGCGCCCGGCGGGGGCTGGGAGACGGTCACCGAGGTGTCGATCACCTCGGACCGGTTCGACGAGCTGGGCCACGACTTCGAGCGGGACCGTTCCGTCGTACGGGGCGAGGTGGGCGCCGCCGACGCACGGCTGTTCCCCGTGGCGGACGCGGTGGCCTACGCGCAGCGGTGGCTCCCGCTGCACCGGTCCCGGGCCGATGAACCGCCTCCGAGTGGAGATCCTGCACCCGCCCGTCTGCGGCGCGGGCCCCGAACCTAGACTCGGGGCCATGCGAAGTGAGCCCGTGCTCCAGGTTCAGGCCCTGGTGAAGCGGTACGGCACGAAAACCGCCGTGAACGGCCTCGACCTGGTGGCCCAGGCGGGCGTGACCGCCGTACTCGGCCCGAACGGCGCGGGCAAGACGACCACCGTGGAGACCTGCGAGGGATACCGCAGGCCGGACTCCGGCACGGTGCGTGTACTGGGCCTCGATCCGGTACGGCAGGCCCGCGAGCTGCATCCCCGGATCGGCGTGATGCTCCAGTCCGGCGGCGTCTACTCGGGTGCCCGCGCGGACGAGATGCTGCGCCACGTGGCGAAACTCCACGCCCACCCGCTGGACGTCGACGCCCTGATCGAGCGCCTCGGCCTGGGCGGCTGCGGCCGTACGTCCTACCGCCGGCTCTCGGGCGGTCAGCAGCAGCGACTGGCGCTGGCCATGGCGATCGTCGGGCGCCCGGAGCTGGTGTTCCTCGACGAGCCGACCGCCGGCCTCGACCCGCAGGCCCGCCACGCCACCTGGGACCTGGTCCGCGACCTGCGCGCCGACGGGGTCTCGGTCGTCCTCACCACGCACTACATGGAGGAGGCCGAGCAGCTCGCCGACGACGTCGCCATCATCGACGCCGGCCGGGTCATCGCCCAGGGCTCCCCGGAGGAGCTGTGCCGGGGCGGCGCCGAGAACACCCTGCGCTTCGTCGGCCGCCCCGGCCTGGACGTGGGCTCGCTGCTGAAAGCCCTCCCGGCCGACTGCTCGGCGGCGGAACTCACTCCCGGCTCGTACCGCGTCGTCGGCAAGGTCGACCCCCAGCTCCTCGCGACGGTGGCGTCCTGGTGCGCCCAGCACGGCGTGATGCCGGACAGGATCTCGGTGGAACGGCACACCCTCGAAGACGTGTTCCTGGAGCTCACGGGCAAGGAGCTGCGCTCATGACGACGACCACCGGCACCTACGCGCCCAGGCCCGGCGCCGCCCCCCTCCCCCGCATGATCGCGACCCAGGCCGCGCTGGAGACGAAGATGCTCCTGCGCAACGGCGAACAGCTGTTGCTGACGGTGGTGATCCCGACCCTGCTGCTGCTCCTGTTCAGCTCGGTGGACATCGTCGACACCGGCGCCGGCAAGGCGGTCGACTTCCTCACCCCCGGCATCCTCGCCCTCGCGGTCATGTCCACGGCCTTCACCGGCCAGGCGATCGCCACGGGCTTCGAACGCCGCTACGGCGTCCTGAAGCGCCTCGCCTCCTCCCCGCTCCCCCGCTGGGGCCTGATGACGGCGAAGACGGCGTCGGTCCTGGTCACGGAGATCCTCCAGGTCGTCCTCCTGACGCTGATCGCCTTCGCCCTCGGCTGGTCCCCGCACGGCAACCCCCTGGCCGTCCTCCTGCTGCTGATCCTGGGCACGGCGGCCTTCTCCGGCCTGGGCCTCCTCATGGCGGGCACCCTGAAGGCGGAGGCGACCCTGGCCGCGGCCAACCTGGTCTTCCTGCTCCTCCTGGTCGGCGGCGGGGTGATCGTGCCCCTGGACAAGTTCCCGCAGGGCGCGCAGGACGTACTGGGCCTGCTGCCGATCTCGGCCCTGTCGGACGGCCTGCGGGACGTGCTCCAGCACGGGGCCGCCATGCCGTGGGGCGACCTGGGGATCCTGGGGGTCTGGGCGGTCGTCGGGCTGGCGGCGGCGGGGCGGTTCTTCCGCTGGGAGTGAGCGGAAGGGCGCGGGAGCGGGCGGGGAGCAGCCGGCGCGCGAGCCGACGGTGAGGGCCCGTACGGACCCTCGTGAAAGCGTGCACAAGCGGCGGCCTACGATGGTGCCGTGCCCAAGATGACCCGCGCCGACGCCCTGGCGGCCGTGCGCAACCCCCTAGCCTTCACCGCCGCGCGCTGGACCCCGCAGCCCCGGACGGTCCAGCGGTCGGCTCTTTCCGCGCTCGTCATGTCGGTGGTCATCGTGGTCACCGGCGGCGCGGTGCGGCTGACCGGCTCCGGTCTCGGCTGCCCGACCTGGCCCAAGTGCACCGCCGACTCGCTCGCGCCCACGGGGGCGATGAACTACCACAGCGCCATCGAGTTCGGCAATCGCATGCTGACGTATGTGCTGTGTGCCGCCATCGGCTGGGCGATCGTGGCCGCGCGCTCCGAGAAGCCGTACCGGCGGAGCCTGACCCGGCTCGGCTGGCTGCAGTTCTGGCTGGTGATGAGCAACGCGGTGCTGGGCGGCGTCGTGGTGCTGGTCGGCCTCAACCCGTACACCGTCGCGGCGCACTTCCTGCTCGCGTCGGCGCTGATCGCGGTCGCGGCCGTGATGTGGCAGCGCACCCGCGAGGGCGACGGCGCGCCCCGGTCGCTGGTCGGCAAGCCGGTGCAGCAGCTGGTGTGGTTCCTGGTGCTCGCCACCGTGCTGCTGATCACGGTCGGCACGGTGGTCACCGGTTCCGGCCCGCACGCCGGTGACTCCAGCGAGGTCGAGCGGATGCCGCTGGACTGGGAGACGGTCAGCAAGCTGCACGCCGTGCTCGCCTGGATCGTGGTCACGCTGACCTTCGCCCTGTGGTTCATCCTCAAGGCGGTGGACGCCCCGCCCGCCCCCCTCGCCCGCACCCGCGAACTCTTCCTGATCCTGCTGTCCCAGGGTGTCATCGGCTACGTCCAGTACTTCACCAACCTCCCCGAGGCGCTGGTGGGCCTGCACATGCTCGGCTCCTGCCTGGTGTGGATCGGGGCGCTCCGGGTGCTGCTCGCCCTGCGGGAGCGGCCGGCGGCGGAGGTCCAGCTGCCGGATCAGCCGTACGCCGCCACCAGCTCGTCGATCGCCGGGCCCAGGTAGCTCCTGGTCAGAGCGCTCCGGCGCGCCGTCCACTCGTCGGTGGGCGGCGCGGACGGCTCGTCGTACCGCCGTCTGCGGATGTCCTCGACGACCTCGACGGGCGCCCCGAGCCCCGGCAGCAGCTCCAGCGCCTCCCGCTTGGAGACGAGGCGCCCCTCCCGCAGGGTGACGCCCGCCCGGGCGAAGGTGATCAGCCCGAGGTCGACCCAGATGTCCTGCGTCCACAACCGCGCCCTGTCCACCGCGGGCCGCCAGTAGTCGCGCTGGTCGCGCACGACGAACTCGGCGAGCACGCCGTCCGGCACCGGCGGCAGCACACCGGCCGGGCTCGCACCCCGCAGCACCCGCCCGAAGGCGTGCAGTTCGCGCCGGGTGACGGGGGTGACCGTCCGCCGCATCACATGCCCGTGCGCCCAGGTCAGGTGTCTGTGCCCGGCGTCGTCCAGTGTGTCCGGCGTGAGATAGCTGCAGTGCAGCTTGTCCGCGAGCGGCTCGGCGCGCAGCCGTCGGTGCAGGGAGACGACGGTCCGTACGGTCGTCGGTCGCACCGGGCTGGGCAGTACGGCGATCAGGTCCAGGTCGCTGCGGCCCTCCTGGTAGTCACCGCCGGCCAGTGAGCCGTGCGCCCAGACGGCCACGGGGTCCACAGGGGCCAGCGCGTCGAGGAAACGGGCGAGCAGGGCGTCGGTCGGCATGGCCCCAGTCTGTACAGCTCGGGCCGGTCCGTACAGCTCACGCCAGTCCGTACACCCGCCGCGCGTTCCCCGCCGCCACCATGGCCGCCACCCGCTGCGCGTCCGACAGGGCCCACGCCCCCTCGGCCACCCAGCCGCCGAGCACCCGCCCGAGCGCCTCGCGGAACAGCCGCGCGCCCACGACGTGCAGTTCGGGCAGTCCGTGGGCGCCGCTGGAGAAGAGGATCTTGCCGAAGGGGGCCAGTTCCAGGATCTCGGCGAGGACGGTGGCCGCGCGGGCGCCGGTGCGGACCAGGGCGGCCCCCGAGTCGGCGTAGACGTGCGGGAACGCGCCGGACAGATGGGCGGCGTGGCGGTGGTACGGGTAGCCGTGCAGGAGGATCAGGTCCGTGCCGAGGCCCGCCGTCGCGCGGACGAAGTCCGTCAGGAGCACCGGGTCCGTGCGGTCGATGCGCTGGCCGGGCTCACCGAGCCCCGCGTGGAGCTGGAGCGGCAGGTTCGAGGCGACGGCGATCCACAGCAGGTGCCGTAGCAGCACCGGGTCGGTGAGCTCGCCGCCCACCCGGCGGCCGGCCAGCCACCGCCCCGCCGCGCCCCGCACCTCCCCCGGCCCCGGCGGCTCGGGCGCCAACGCCAGGCCGTGGCGTACGCCGGCGACCGAGGTGAAGGCGACGGCACCGGCCGCGGCGCCGTGCACCGACTCGGCGAGGTTGGCGAGGAAGGACTCGACGGTGCCGGAGGTGTCGGCGACCTGCTCCGCGAGCAGTTCGAGCCGCACGATCTCCCGGGCGTCGGCCTCGCCCGCGCAGGCCATCTCGCCGGGGCCGGTCAGATCGCCGGGCAGCCCGGTGTCGACCAGGTACGTCGTGATGCCGCTGCCGCGCAGCAGTCTGCGGCCCGCTTCCTGTACGCCCAGTTCACGACGGCGGGCGAGATAGCGGGCGGGGGGACAGTGCGGCTCCAGGCCGAGCAACGGCGGGCACCAGCGTCGTACGGCGAAACCCGTCTGGGTGTCGAAGAGGGTGGTGCCGGGTGCGGGCGGGCCCTCGGTGCGGGCGAGTTGGGCCTCGAAGGTGCCGAGGCCCAGCTCCGTTCTCAGTACGCCGTGGCAGTACTGGTCCACGAGGGACGGCGTTTCGATCATCCGGACTCCCCGGTAGGACCCTGTGTGCCTTACAGGTCCTAACGGGTGAACCGGGCACTAGGTGTTGCTCGGGCCGCCCACCTGGATACCGGCCATCCGCGTCCACTCGTAGGGGCCCGTCCTCACCTTCGCGGCGAACTCGCCGTCGAAGTCCTCGTGGACGGTGATGCCGGCCTTCTGCACGGCCTTCTCGGCGAGTTCGTAGGAGGGGGCCACCAGGTCGCCCCAGCCGCCGTCCTCGCCGACCAGGACGATACGGGCGCCGCGTTCGCCGATGTAGGCCACCTGGCCCTCGGCCCCGCCGTGCGCCTTGGCGAAGGCGTCGATCTGCCGGGCGAGCTTCGCCACCCTGCGCTCGGCCTTGGGATCAACCTGCTGCGTGTCTGCCATGGCCAGGATGCTACCGACGGGTAGATCGAATGGCGACGGGCGGGGTGAGTGACCCCCGCCTCAGCGCTCGGCTACCGCAGGAACGGGTCCACCGCCACCGCCACGAACAGCAGCGACACATAGGTGATCGACCAGTGGAACAGACGCATCTCCTTGAGCTTGCCGCCCGTCACCTCGGCCTTCGCGCGGTTCTGCAGCGCGTGCGCCTCCCACAGCCACCAGCCGCCCGACGCCAGCGCCACCACCGTGTAGAACCACCCGGTGTAGCCCAGGGGGGTGAGCAGCAGCGAGACGGCCACCATCACCCAGCTGTAGATCACGATCTGCCGGGCGACCGTCTTGTTCGAGGCGATGACCGGCAGCATCGGCACGCCCACGCGCGCGTAGTCCTCCTTGACCTTCATGGAGAGCGGCCAGTAGTGCGGCGGCGTCCAGAAGAAGATCACCAGGAAGAGGATGACCGGCGCCCAGGAGAGGGAGTCGGTGACGGCCGACCAGCCGATCAGCACCGGCATACAGCCCGCGATACCGCCCCAGACGATGTTCTGCGCGGTACGGCGTTTGAGGATCATCGTGTAGACGACGACGTAGAAGAGGAGCGCGCCGAGGCTGAGCCAGGCCGACAGCCAGTTGACGGTCAGGCCGAACAGGAGCGTCGAGACGACCGCGAGCGTGACACCGAAGGCGAGGCACTCGCGCGGGCTGACCATGCCGGTCACCAGCGGACGCTGCGAGGTGCGGTCCATCAGCGCGTCGATGTCCCGGTCGATGTACATGTTCAGCGCGTTCGCGCCGCCCGCCGAGAGGTAGCCGCCCACGCAGGTGAGCAGCACCAGCGTCAGGTCCGGCACCCCCTGCTGGGCGAGGAACATCACCGGAACGGTGGTGATGAGCAGGAGCTCGATGATCCGTGGCTTGGTCAGCGCCACGAACGCCTTGACACGGGCCCCGAACGGCCGGTGACGCGGGCTCTCGCTCGCACCGATTACCCCCGCTGGACGGGATTCGACGGCCGTCACGCACACCCCTACAGAGACGTCCCAGCGAGCCTCACCCGTGTGAAGTCCCGGTTAAAGGCTCGCGCGTACCACGCCACTGTAGACGTTGCCCATACCCCGATCTTCGCGGGGGTGGGGTCGTGTTGGCGGGGGCCGCCGACCAGCCTCTCGGGCACCTACTCAGCGGTCATACAGAAGGTCGTACTGAAGCTCGATTGAGCAGTCGGACGAGCGGCTCCGTATTCAGTTGCCGAATACGGATCGCCGCAGTCGGGAGGCGGATCCCCGGTAGTCCCGGCAGTCTGGAATGACTCGAAAAAATGCACGTTCTCACGGGGGTAGGCTCGACAGCGGCCGGTGGGCGTCCAGTGCGCCGGCATTCGACATGCGTGACATGTGGAGAGGAGCCCTGACTCAGGGTGAGCACCAAGCCGACCACCACAGACCTCGAGTGGACCGAGTTGGACCAGCGGGCGGTCGACACCGCCCGCGTCCTGGCCGCCGACGCCGTACAGAAGGTCGGCAACGGCCATCCGGGTACGGCCATGAGCCTGGCGCCCGCCGCCTACACCCTCTTCCAGAAGGTGATGCGGCACGACCCGGCCGACCCGGACTGGGTTGCCCGCGACCGCTTCGTGCTGTCCGCCGGCCACTCGTCCCTGACCCTCTACACCCAGCTCTACCTGGCCGGCTTCGGCCTTGAGCTGGACGATCTGAAGGCCTTCCGCACCTGGGGCTCCAAGACCCCCGGCCACCCGGAGTACGGCCACACCAAGGGCGTGGAGACGACGACCGGCCCGCTCGGCCAGGGTGTCGCCAACGCCGTCGGCATGGCGATGGCCGCCCGCTACGAGCGCGGCCTGTTCGACCCGGACACGGCGCAGGGCGAGTCCCCCTTCGACCACTTCATCTACGCGATCGCCGGTGACGGCTGCCTCCAGGAGGGCATCTCCGCCGAGGCGTCCTCGCTGGCCGGCCACCAGAAGCTCGGCAACCTGATCCTGCTGTGGGACGACAACCACATCTCGATCGAGGGCGACACGGAGACGGCCGTCTCCGAGGACACCGTCAAGCGCTACGAGGCGTACGGCTGGCACGTGCAGCGCGTCGCCCCGAAGCCGGACGGCGACATCGACCCGCACGCCATCTACAACGCGATCGAGGCCGCGAAGAAGGTGACGGACAAGCCGTCCTTCATCGCGATGCGCTCGATCATCGCCTGGCCGGCCCCGAACGCGCAGAACACCGAGGCCGCCCACGGCTCGGCGCTCGGCGACGACGAGGTGGCCGCCACCAAGCGCGTCCTCGGCTTCGACCCGGAGAAGTCCTTCGAGGTCTCCGACGACGTCATCAAGCACACCCGGCAGGCGCTGGAGCGGGGCCGCGAGGCGAAGGCCGAGTGGGAGAAGTCGTTCCAGCTGTGGCGGCAGAACAACCCCGAGCGCGCGGCCGACTTCGACCGCATCAGCAAGGGCGAGCTGCCGGCCGGCTGGGAGGAGAAGATCCCGGTCTTCGAGCCCGGCAAGGGTGTCGCCACCCGTGCCGCGTCCGGCAAGGTGCTGCAGGCGCTCGGCGCGGTGATCCCGGAGCTGTGGGGCGGCTCGGCCGACCTGGCCGGCTCCAACAACACCACCATCGACAAGAACTCCTCGTTCCTGCCGGCCGACAACCCGCTGCCGGAGGCGAGCCCCTACGGCCGCACCATCCACTTCGGCATCCGCGAGCACTCGATGGCCGCCGAGATGAACGGCATCACCCTGCACGGCAACACCCGTGTCTACGGCGGCACGTTCCTCGTGTTCTCCGACTACATGCGCAACGCCGTACGGCTGTCGGCGCTGATGCACCTGCCGGTGACGTACGTGTGGACGCACGACTCCATCGGTCTGGGTGAGGACGGCCCGACCCACCAGCCGGTCGAGCACCTCGCCTCGCTGCGCGCCATCCCGGGCCTGAACGTGGTCCGCCCGGCCGACGCCAACGAGACCGCGATCGCCTGGCGCGAGATCCTCAGGCGCTACACGAAGGTCTACGGCAAGGGCGCCCCGCACGGCCTCGCGCTGACCCGCCAGGGCGTGCCGACGTACGAGCCCGACGAGGATGCCGCCAAGGGCGGTTACGTCCTGTTCGAGGCCGAGGGCGGCGAGCCGCAGGTCATCCTGATCGCCACCGGCTCCGAGGTGCACGTCGCCGTCGAGGCGCGCGAGCGGCTGCAGGCCGACGGGGTGCCGACCCGGGTCGTGTCCATGCCGTCCGTGGAGTGGTTCGAGGAGCAGGACCAGGGGTACCGGGACAGCGTCCTGCCGCCTCAGGTGAAGGCGCGGGTCGCGGTCGAGGCCGGTATCGGTCTCACGTGGCACAAGTACGTGGGGGACGCCGGTCGCATCGTTTCGCTGGAGCACTTCGGTGCTTCCGCCGACGGCAAGGTGCTCTTCCAGGAGTACGGCTTCACCGCCGAGAACGTGGCCGCCAAGGCCCGGGAATCCATCACCGCCGCCCAGCGCTGACGCTCACATACGACACGTAGGAGATGTAATTCCATGACAGCCGCACTCAAGCGCCTCTCCGAGGAAGGCGTGGCGATCTGGCTGGACGACCTGTCGCGCAAGCGGATCACGTCCGGCAACCTCGCCGAGCTGATCGACCAGCAGCACGTCGTGGGCGTCACCACCAACCCGACGATCTTCCAGAAGGCGATCTCCGAGGGCGACGGCTACGACCAGCAGCTGTCGGACCTCGCCGCCCGCAAGGTCACCGTCGAAGAGGCCATCCGCATGATCACCACGGCGGACGTCCGCGACGCCGCCGACATCCTGCGCCCGGTCTTCGACGCCACCGACGGCCAGGACGGCCGGGTCTCCATCGAGGTCGACCCGCGCCTGGCCCACAACACCAAGGCGACCGTCGCCGAGGCCAAGCAGCTGGCCTGGCTGGTCGACCGCCCCAACACGCTCATCAAGATCCCGGCCACCGAGGCGGGTCTGCCGGCGATCACCGAGGTCATCGGCCTCGGTATCAGCGTCAACGTCACGCTGATCTTCTCGCTGGAGCGCTACCGCGCGGTCATGGACGCCTACCTCTCCGGCCTGGAGAAGGCCAAGGAGCGCGGCCTCGACCTGTCGCAGATCCGTTCCGTGGCGTCCTTCTTCGTGTCCCGCGTGGACACCGAGATCGACAAGCGGCTCGACGGGATCGGCACCGACGAGGCCAAGGCGCTGCGCGGCAAGGCCGCCGTCGCCAACGCCCGGCTCGCCTACCAGGCCTACGAGGAGGTCTTCTCCTCCGACCGCTGGCAGGCGCTGGAGAAGGCGGGCGCCCGCACCCAACGTCCGCTGTGGGCCTCCACCGGAGTGAAGGACCCGGCCTACAAGCCGACCCTCTACGTCGACGAACTGGTCGCCCCGAACACGGTCAACACCATGCCGGAGGCCACCCTGCAGGCCACCGAGGAGAGCGGCTCGATCACCGGCAACACCATCGCCGGCACCTACGAGCAGGCCCGCGCCGACATCGACGCCCTTGAGAAGCTCGGGATCTCCTACGACGACGTGGTGCAGCTCCTGGAGGACGAGGGCGTCGAGAAGTTCGAGGCCTCCTGGAACGACCTGCTGAAGTCGACCGAGGCGGAGCTGGAGCGCCTCGCCCCCTCGGAGGGCTGAACCCTTGGCCCCTATCTCCGGTTCCGGAGCGAACCCGCTTCGTGACCCCGCCGACCGACGGCTCCCGCGTATCGCGGGGCCGTCGGGCCTGGTCATCTTCGGCGTCACAGGCGATCTGTCACGGAAGAAGCTCATGCCCGCCGTGTACGACCTCGCCAACCGGGGTCTGCTGCCGCCCGGCTTCTCGCTGGTGGGCTTCGCCCGACGCGAGTGGGCCAACGAGGACTTCGCGGCCGAGGTGCACGACGCCGTGAAGGCGCACGCCCGTACGCAGTTCCGCGAGGAGGTCTGGCAGCAGCTCATCCAGGGGATGCGCTTCGTCCAGGGCACCTTCGACGACGACGACGCGTTCGAGCGGCTGCGCTCCACCATCGAGGAGCTCGACAAGGCACAGGGCACGGGCGGCAACTTCGCCTTCTACCTGTCGGTGCCGCCGCGCTCCTTCCCGGTCGTCATCCAGCAGTTGAAGAAGCACGGCCTGGCCGACCAGAGCTCCGGCTCCTGGCGCCGGGCGGTCATCGAGAAGCCCTTCGGCCACGACCTGGAGTCGGCCAAGGAGCTCAACGCGATCGTGCACGAGGTCTTCGCCCCGGACCAGGTCTTCCGCATCGACCACTACCTGGGCAAGGAGACCGTCCAGAACATCCTGGCGCTCCGCTTCGCCAACACGATGTTCGAGCCGATCTGGAACCGGTCCTTCGTGGACCACATCCAGATCACCATGGCCGAGGACATCGGCATCGGCGGCCGGGCCGGCTACTACGACGGCATCGGCGCCGCCCGCGACGTCATCCAGAACCACCTCCTCCAGCTCATGGCCCTGATGGCCATGGAGGAGCCGGCCTCCTTCGACGCGGACGCGCTGGCCGCCGAGAAGACCAAGGTGCTCGGGGCCGTACGCCTGCCCAAGGACCTCGGCCGGGACACCGTGCGCGGCCAGTACGCCGAGGGCTGGCAGGGCGGCGAGAAGGCGGTCGGGTACCTCCAGGAGGAGGGCATCGACCCCAGGTCGAAGACGGACACCTACGCGGCCATCAAACTGTCGGTGGACAACCGCCGTTGGGCGGGCGTCCCGTTCTATCTGCGCACCGGCAAGCGGCTGGGCCGCCGGGTCACCGAGATCGCGGTCGTCTTCCAGCGGGCCCCGCACTCCCCCTTCGACACCACGGCCACCGAGGAGCTCGGCCAGAACGCGATCGTCATCCGCGTCCAGCCGGACGAGGGCGTCACGGTCCGCTTCGGCTCCAAGGTCCCCGGTACGTCGATGGAGATCCGGGACGTGTCGATGGACTTCGCCTACGGCGAGTCGTTCACCGAGTCCTCTCCGGAGGCGTACGAGCGGCTGATCCTGGACGTCCTGCTCGGCGACTCGAACCTCTTCCCGCGCACCGAGGAGGTCGAGCTGTCCTGGGAGATCCTCGACCCGATCGAGGAGTACTGGGACACGCACGGCAGGCCCGCCCAGTACCCGTCCGGCACCTGGGGTCCCGTCGAGGCGGACGAAATGCTCGCACGAGAGGGACGGAGCTGGCGCCGGCCATGAAGATAGACCTCACGGACACCACGGCCGGCAAGGTCAACAAGGCGCTGGTGCAGGGGCGGCGGGCCATCGGCACGCCCGCCGTCGGCATGGTGCTCACGCTGGTCATCGTGACGGACGAGGAGAACGCGTACGACGCGCTGAAGGCCGCGAACGACGCCTCGCGCGAGCACCCCTCGCGCACGCTCGTGGTCATCAAGCGCGTCACGCGCACCCCCCGCGACCGCACGTCGTCCCGCCTGGACGCCGAGGTACGGGTGGGCGCGGACGCGGGCACGGGCGAGACGGTCCTCCTGCGTCTGTACGGCGAGATCGCCGACCACGCCCAGTCGGTCGTCCTCCCCCTGCTGCTGCCGGACGCGCCCGTCGTCGTCTGGTGGCCGGTGAACGCGCCGCTCGACCCGGCGAACGACCCGCTGGGCGCCCTCGCCCAGCGCCGGGTGACCGACACCTACGCCGCCGAGCAGCCGGTGCGGGAGCTCGCGGCCCGCGCCGACACCTACACCCCCGGCGACACCGACCTCTCCTGGACCCGCATCACGCCCTGGCGTTCGATGCTGGCCGCCGCGCTCGACCAGGTCACCGTCGAGGTGGAGGCCGTCGAGGTGGAGGGCGAGGAGTTCAACCCGAGCTGTGAGCTGCTGGCGATGTGGCTCGCGGACCGGCTGGACGTGCCGGTGAAGCGGTCGCTGTCCAACGGCCCGGGTCTGACCGCCGTGCGGATGCACACCGACAACGGCCCGATCGTCCTGGACCGGGCGGACGGATCCCTCGCGACCCTCTCCATCCAGGGCCAGCCGGACCGCGCGGTGGCGCTGAAGCGGCGCGAGACGGCCGAGCTGATCGCGGAGGAGCTGCGGCGCCTCGACCCGGACGACACCTATGCGTCGGCGCTGCGGTTCGGCGTGGAGCGGCTGAACGCGCCGGGGCCGGTGCGGGAGGCGGTGGTGGCCGTCGAGGAGACGGCGCCCAAAAGTGACGAGTCCGGCTCCCGGGGAGAACCGTTCGAAGCCGCGGCTGAAGCTCCCGCACCGGAAGCGGCGGCGCCGGCAGCGGTGAACGACGTGAACGGGGCGACCGAGGCGGCCACGACATGAGCACTCCGCAGCTGGTCGTACACCGCGACAAGGAACTGATGGCGCAGGCCGCCGCGGCCCGCCTCATCACGAAGGTCGTGGACGCGCAGGCCTCCCGGGGCTTCGCGTCCGTGGTCCTCACGGGCGGCCGCAACGGCAACGGCCTGCTGGCCGCCCTGGCCGCCGCGCCCGCCCGGGACGCGATCGACTGGGGCCGACTCGACCTGTGGTGGGGTGACGAGCGCTTCCTGCCCGAGGGCGACCCGGAGCGCAATGTCACCCAGGCCCGGGAGGCCCTGCTGGACGCGGTCCCGCTCGATCCGAAGCGCGTGCACGCCATGCCCGCGTCGGACGGGCCGTACGGAGCGGACGTGGAGGCGGCGGCGGAGGCGTACGCGCAGGAACTGGCCCTGGCGGCCGGTCCGGAGAACCATGGCGCCGTGCCCACTTTCGACGTGCTGATGCTGGGCGTCGGCCCGGACACGCACGTGGCCTCGCTGTTCCCGGAACTCCCGGCGGTACGGGAGACCGAGCGCACGGTGGTCGGTGTGCGCGGAGCGCCGAAGCCCCCGCCGACGCGGGTGACGCTCACCCTCCCGGCGATCCGGGCGGCGCGTGAGGTCTGGCTCCTGGCGGCGGGCGAGGACAAGGCGGAGGCCGCGGCGATCGCCCTGTCCGGCGCGGGCGAGATCCAGGCCCCGGCGGCGGGCGCCCGCGGCAGGCAGCGCACCCTGTGGCTGCTGGACGCGGCGGCCGCCTCGCAGCTGCCACGGTCGCTGTACCCACCGGCGTCCCCGTGAGACCGAGGTGGGGGCCGCCGTCGGCGGCCCCCACCGTCTCACTTCACCGACCCGGCCATCACGCCCTGCACGAAGTGCCGCTGGAAGGCGAAGAACACCACCAGCGGCACCACCAGGGACACGAACGCGCCCGGTGCCAGGACGTCGATGTTGCTGCCGAACTGCCGTATCTGCGACTGGAGTTCCACGGTCAGCGGCTGTGACGAGGGGTCCGCGAACAGCAGGGCGACCAGCATGGCGTTCCACACCCAGAGGACCTGGAAGATGGCCGGCGAGGCGATCGCGGGGCGGCCGACCGGAAGCACCAGCCGGGTGAAGATGCGCCACTCGCTGCCGCCGTCCATCCGGGCCGCCTCCAGCATCTCCTTCGGCATCTCGGCGAAGTAGTTCCGCAGCAGGAACACCGCGAACGGCAGCCCGTACGCCACGTGGAAGAGCACCACGCCGGGGATCGTGCCGAACAGCCCCAGTTCGCCGAAGAGTTTGGCGACCGGCAGCAGGCCGATCTGGACCGGCACCACCAACAGGGCCACCACGACCATGAACACGGCCTCGCGCCCGGGGAAGTCCAGCCAGGCGAAGGCGTATCCGGTGAGCGCCGCGAGGACCACGACCAGGACGGTCGCGGGGACCGAGATCAGCACGGTGTTCCAGAACGCCTGCGTGATGCCCGCGTTCTTCAGCAGCGCCGAGTAGTTGTCGAAGGACAGCCGGCCGGGTCTGGCGAACGCCGTCCACCAGCCGCTGCTCGCCGAGTCCTGCGACGACCGCGGGCACGCCGCTCGCGCACTGGCTGATCGACGCCCAGGGCCGGTCGAGCGGCATCGGCTCGGGGATCGCCCAGGCCCCGTCGCCGGTGCTGCTGGTGCTGCTCGGGGCGGCCGCGGTGCTGGGCGCGACGGGCCTCGCCGCCCTCCCGGCGGCCCGAGCGGCCCGGCGGCGCCTGGCGGACACGCTGAGCGCGGTGGCCTGAGCGGGAGGGTCACGCACACCGCCCGCTCGGGCACCGGAACGCAAAGGCGGTCAGCCGCGTCCGCGCAGTTCGCGGTACTTGGCCACGAGCGCCTTGCTGGAGGGGTCCAGACCCGGGACGTCCGCGCCCTCGGTCAGGGCGGGCTCGACCCGCTTGGCGAGCACCTTGCCGAGCTCGACGCCCCACTGGTCGAAGGAGTCGATGTTCCATACGGCGCCCTGTACGAACACCTTGTGCTCGTACAGGGCGATGAGCTGGCCGAGGACGGACGGGGTCAGCTCGCCGGCGAGGATCGTGGTCGTCGGGTGGTTGCCCTTGAAGGTCTTGTGGGCGACCAGTTCCTCGGGGACCCCCTCCGCACGCACCTCGTCCGGTGTCTTGCCGAAGGCCAACGCCTGGGTCTGGGCGAAGAAGTTGGCCATCAGCAGGTCGTGCTGGGCCTTGAGCCCGTCGCTGAGCTCCGCGACCGGCTCGGCGCAGCCGATGAAGTCCGCGGGGATTAACTTCGTGCCCTGGTGGATGAGTTGGTAGTAGGCGTGCTGCCCGTTGGTGCCCGGCGTGCCCCACACCACCGGGCCCGTCTGCCAGTCCACCTCCCGCCCGTCCCGGTCCACGCTCTTCCCGTTGGACTCCATGTCCAACTGCTGCAGATACGCGGTGAACTTGGACAGGTAGTGGCTGTACGGCAGCACCGCGTGGGACTGGGCGTCATGGAAGTCGCCGTACCAGATGCCCAACAGGCCCAGCAGCAAAGGCACGTTGGACTCGGCCGGCGCGGTGCGGAAGTGCTCGTCGACGAGGCGGAAGCCGGCGAGCATCTCACGGAAGCGGTCCGGGCCGATGGCGATCATCAGGGACAGGCCGATGGCCGAGTCGAAGGAGTAGCGGCCGCCGACCCAGTCCCAGAACTCGAACATGTCGGCCGTGTCGATGCCGAAGTCCGCGACCTTCTCCGCGTTGGTCGACAGCGCCACGAAGTGCTGGGCGACGGCCTCCTGACCGGCCTTCAGCTCACCGAGCAGCCACTCGCGCGCCGAGGTCGCGTTGGTGATCGTCTCGATGGTGGTGAAGGTCTTGGACGCGATGACGAACAGCGTCTGGGCCGCGTCCAGGTCGCGGGTGGCCTCGTGGAGGTCGGCGCCGTCGACGTTCGACACGAAGCGGACCGTCAGATCGCGGTCGGTGAAGGCGCGCAGCGCCTCGTACGCCATCGCCGGACCGAGGTCGGAGCCGCCGATGCCGATGTTGACGACGTTCTTGATGGGCTTGCCGGTGTGGCCGGTCCAGGCACCGGAGCGGATGCGCTCGGCGAAGCCGGCCATCTTGTCGAGGACGGCGTGCACCCTGGGCACGACGTTCTCCCCGTCGACCTCGATCACCGCGTCGCGCGGGGCGCGCAGGGCCGTGTGCAGGACGGCGCGGTTCTCGGTGGTGTTGATCTTCTCGCCGCGGAACATGGCGTCCCGCAGCCCGAACACATCGGTGGCGGCGGCCAGTTCGCGCAGCAGCCGCAGGGTCTCGTCGGTGACCAGGTGCTTGGAGTAGTCGACGTACAGGTCGGCCACCTGCAGCGTGTAACCGGCGCCGCGGTCCGGGTCGGCGGCGAAGAGCTCCCGCAGGTGGGTGCCGGCGAGCTCCTCACGGTGCGCCGTCAGCGCGATCCACTCGGGCGTCTGGTTGAGCCTGGTACGGCCGTCTGCGTTCATGTCCGACTTCAGCCTTCTTTCGTGCCTGTCCCGGCTGTTCCAACCTAGTTGATCAACGCGACACACGAGCCGCCGTGGCGTCGCCGTGCGGCGCAACAACAGGTACGTCGGTCTTGCTCACCGGTATCAACGAGGTGACGGCCAGGGCGAACAGCAGGGCCGCGAGCAGCGCCGGCCCGTTCAGTCCGAAGGCGTGGGCGACGGCTCCACCGAGCAGCGCGCCGATCGGGGCGCCGGAGGTGGAGGCCGTACGGAACGCGGAGGCCATGCGGCCGACCATGGCCTCGGGGCTGCGTTGCTGCATCAGCGTGACCTGGTTGACGTTCCACACCATGCCCATGACGCCGAGCAGCAGCATGCTCACGAGGAGCGCCGCGAGGTGCCGGACGCCGCCCATGACCAGCAGGGCCGCGGTCTGCACGGTGCCGCCGTACAGCAGGGCCCGCACGCGCCCGACGCGGCGCGCGATCCGCTGGGCGAGGAAGCCGCCGGTGAAGCTGCCCAGCGAGTACGCCGTCATGGCGGCCGCGTACTCCGCGTTGTCGGCGTGCAGCCAGCGCGTCACATGCAGCACCAGAGTGGCGATCAGCGCGCCCATGCCGATGTTGCACAGCAGCGTGGCCAGACAGCCAGCCCGGAGCGTGCGGTCCCGCCACAGCGCGCCCACGCCTTCGCGGATCTCCGCCCGCAGGGTGCTGCCCGCCGGGCGCGGTTCCCGCTGCGGAGGCGGTATCCGCAGCGAGGCCACCAGGGCCGCAGCCAGCAGATAGGTGACCGCGTCGGCCGCGAAGGGCATGAAGGCGGCGACGGCGAGCAGCAGCGGCACGAACGGGCCGGCCAGCAGGCCACCGGCGAGCTGTTGCCCGGTCATCAGCCGCGCGTTGGCGCCGCCCAGGGCCGCCCGGTCCACCAGGGACGGCAGCAGCGCGGTGGACGCGTTGTCGAACAGCGTCTGGAGCGTGGTCAGGGAGAAGGCGAGCGCGATGAGCAGTGGGATCGAGGCGTGGCCCAGGGCCACGGCGAGCGCGAAACAGGCGACGAGCAGGCCCCGTACCGTATCCACGGCCCACATCGCCCGGCGCTGGTCCACCCGGTCCGCGACGGCTCCGCCGAGCAGCCCGAACAGCAGCCAGGGGACATATCCGCATGCGGTGACCGAGGCGACGACGAGGGGTTCGTCGGACAGGCGCACGGCGACCAGCGGCAGCGCGGTGTTGCGCAAGGCGTCCCCGAACCGCGACACCACCGCCGCGGTCCACAGCCGTCCGAAACCGCCTCGCCACGCGGGTGCGGAGGCACCCTTGGTCACCGTTGTCACTGCTCCCCCTCACACCGCGCACGCCACCGAGGCGATGCACAAACCGTAGGGGTCACCACTGACAATCGGTCTCGAGGCGGCCGGTCGATCGGCCGTGACAACAGCTGTGAGCTGGTGAGACAGCTCCGGCCAGGCACCGTGTTCGGTGCCCGGCCGGCTGTCGACTCCTAGATCTCGCCCCGCAGTTTGGCGAGCGCCTCGGCGAGGATCGCCTCGCCGTCCGCGTCGCTGCGCCGCTCCCGCACATACGCGAGGTGCGTCTTGTAGGGCTCGGTGCGCGGCGGGTCCGGCGGGTTGTCCCGGTCCTGTCCGGCGGGGAAGCCACAGCGCGGGCAGTCCCAGGTCTCGGGAACCTGCGCGTCGCTGGCGAAGCTGGGCTGCGTCTCGTGCCCGTTGGAGCACCAGAAGGAGATGCGCAGACGCGGCGCGGACTCGCCGCGCTCGGCCTCGCCCATCGGCCCCGCCCCGACCCGGCTTCCTCGGATCGCGTTGCCACTTGCCACGGTCGTAACTCCCTGCGTGATGGTGCCGCGAAGCGAGTCGGCGTTTCGCTTCGTTGCGAGCGCCTCAGTCTACGTAAGGCCCAACGCACGTCCAGTGGTTGGAGTTACCCGCCCCCACACCCAGACGCAAGCCCCATGATAGGCCGCGCTCAGCTGCGCGTACCGAACATGGGGCCTTACGTGCGGAATGTATGTGCTGTGTGTGGGTTGCTGCTCAGCTGTTCGTCTTCATGATGATGCCGAGTACGACAATGCACGCGAACCACAGCAGACCGACCACGATCGTGATGCGGTCCAGGTTGCGCTCGGCGACCGAGGAGCCGCCGACGGACGACTGCATGCCGCCACCGAACATGTCGGAGAGGCCGCCGCCCTTGCCCTTGTGCATCAGCACCAGCAGCATCATCAGCAGGCTGAAGACGATCAGGGCGATCGAGAACCCCAAAACCACGGCTGGACCAACTTCCTCGGATTCGGATGAACGACGGGGGCACAGCACCATGGCTGTGCCCCCGCAAGAGTACGACGGATCGCCGCTAGGGCCTACTCACTGGTCGCGGAAGCGCACGATCTTGACGAACTCGTCGGCGTCCAGCGAGGCACCGCCCACCAGGGCGCCGTCGATGTCGGCCTGCGCCATGATCTCGGCGACGTTGCCGGCCTTGACGGAGCCGCCGTACTGGATGCGGACCCGGTCGGCCAGCTCCTGGGTGTAGAGCTCGGCGATCTTGCCGCGGATGGCGGCACAGACCTCCTGCGCGTCCTCGGCGCCGCAGACCTTGCCGGTACCGATGGCCCAGACGGGCTCGTAGGCGATGACCACGGACTCGGCCTGCTCGGCCGGAAGGTCCTTCAGGCCGCCCTCGACCTGGGCGAGGGTGTGGGAGACGTGGTTGCCCGCCTCGCGGACCTCCAGCTCCTCGCCGACGCACAGGATGGGGGTGATGCCGTGCTTGTAGGCGGCCTTGACCTTGGCGTTGACGAGCTCGTCCGTCTCCGCGTGGTACTGGCGGCGCTCGGAGTGGCCGACGGCCACGTACGTGCACTTCAGCTTGGCCAGCATCGGGCCGGAGATCTCGCCGGTGTAGGCGCCGCCGTCGTGCGCCGAGATGTCCTGGGCGCCGTACTTGATCTTGAGTTTGTCGCCGTCGACCAGGGTCTGCACGGAGCGCAGGTCGGTGAAGGGCGGCAGGACGGCGACCTCGACGGCCTCGTAGTCCTTGTCGGCCAGGGCGAAGGCGAGCTTCTGGACGTGCGCGATGGCCTCGAGGTGGTTGAGGTTCATCTTCCAGTTGCCCGCCATGATCGGCGTGCGAGTGGTCATGCGGGGTCAGTCCTCCAGTGCGGCGAGGCCGGGGAGCGTCTTGCCCTCGAGGTATTCGAGGGAGGCGCCACCACCGGTCGAGATGTGGCCGAATGCGTTCTCGTCGAAGCCCAGGAGGCGCACGGCCGCGGCGGAGTCGCCACCGCCGACGACCGTGAAGGCCGGGGAGTCGAGGAGGGCCTGGGCGACCGCCTTGGTGCCCTCGGCGAAATCGGGGTGCTCGAAGACGCCCATCGGCCCGTTCCAGAAGACGGTGGCGGCGTCGGTGATCTTCGAAGCGTACAGCTTGCGGGACTCCGGACCGATGTCCAGGCCCATCTGGTCCCCGGGTACGGCGTCCGCCGCGACGGTGACGGGGTTCGCCGACGCCTTGGTCTTCAGGTCCGGGAACGCCGGGGCCGCCACCACGTCGACGGGCAGCACCAGCTCGACGCCGGTCTTCTCGGCGCGCTCGATGTACTCCAGGACCGCCGGGATCTGGTCCTCCTGGAGCAGGGACGTACCGATCTCGTGGCCCTTGGCCTTGAGGAAGGTGTAGGCCATGCCGCCGCCGATGAGCAGCCGGTCGGCCTTGCCGAGCAACTGGTCGATGACGGCGAGCTTGTCGGAGACCTTGGCGCCGCCGAGCACCACGACGTAGGGCCGCTGGACCTCGTCGGTGAGCTTCTTGAGGACGCCGACCTCGGTGGCGATGAGGTAGCCGGCGTAGTGCGGCAGCCGGGCCGGGAGGTCGTAGACCGAGGCGTGCTTGCGGTGGACCGCGCCGAAGCCGTCCCCGACGTACACGTCCGCGAGGGCGGCCAGCTGGTCGGCGAACTCGCCGCGCTCGATGTCGTCCTTGGCGGTCTCACCGGCGTTGAAGCGCAGGTTCTCGATGACCGCGACCTGGCCGGGCTCCAGACCGTTCACCGCGTCGTGGGCGGCGGGGCCGACGGTGTCCTGGGCGAACGCGACCGGGGCGCCGAGGAGTTCACCGAGGCGCTCGGCGGCGGGCAGCAGCGAGAAGGCGGGGTCCGGGGCGCCCTTGGGGCGGCCCAGGTGTGAGGCGACGACCACCTTGGCGCCCGCCTCGGCGAGGGCCTTGACGGTGGGCAGTACGGCGCGGATGCGGCCGTCGTCGGTGATGAGGCCGTCGGCGAGCGGCACGTTGAGGTCGGCGCGGACGAAGACACGCTTGCCGTCCACGCCTTCGGCGAGAAGTTCGTCGATCGTCTTCATGAAGGGGCTCCTAGAGAGGCTCGGGTGGCTCGGAGGTCCGAGCGGGCTGCTCCTGTCCGTGAGGCTGCTACCTGCGTGGGGCGGGCGCGAGGGCCGGTCGGGCCCCAGCCACGCGACAACAGGGCTCGGACAGCGCGGCGTGCGCTGCCCGAGCCCTGCACTCACACGGAGGTGCTGCCTGCTGCGGCGATCAGAGCTGGTTGCCGACGAAGACCGTGAGGTCGACGAGGCGGTTGGAGTAGCCCCACTCGTTGTCGTACCAGCCGAGGATCTTCACCGACTTGCCCTCCTGGACCATGGTCAGGGAGGAGTCGAAGGTGCAGGAGGACGGGTCGCTGACGATGTCCGAGGAGACGATCGGGTCCTCGGTGTAGGACAGGTAGCCCTGCAGCTCGCCCTCGGAGGCCTTCTTGAA
>Ga0182007_10000190_pt1 | contig 41334 bp, 39 predicted proteins | sample Sormic07211113_1_FD_123023 | JGI IMG/M metagenome (GOLD analysis project Ga0182007, IMG submission 123023) | Rhizosphere microbial communities from Sorghum bicolor, Mead, Nebraska, USA - 072115-113_1 MetaG | ecosystem: Host-associated > Plants > Roots > Rhizosphere | place: USA: Nebraska...
CTGGATTCCAGCTTCGCCGACATCTACAACATCGGCGGCCGCTGGGCCGGTGCGATCACCGCGGGCTGCTTCCTGTCGCGCTTTGCCGAAGGCCAGCGCTGGGCCCATCTGGACATCGCCGGCGTGGCCAGCGACGAAGGCAAGCGCGGCATGGCCACCGGTCGCCCGGTCGGCCTGCTGAGCCAGTGGCTGCTGGACCAGGTCGCCCGCGCCTGATGCCCTGCCCGATCGCGGCCGCCCTGCGGTGGCCGCGATCCCGCCCGGCCTGGCGCCGGGTTCTCCCTCCGCTCCAGGCCCTGCCATGTCCCGTGCTGATTTCTACCTGATCGCCAAGCCCCGCTTCCTGACCGAGCCGTTGCGCCTGGTCTGCGAACTGGCCCGCAAGGCCAACGACGCCGGGCTGTTCACCCTCGTGCTGGCGCGCGACCAGGCCCAGGCCGAGGAGCTGGACGAGCTGCTGTGGGCGTTCGACAACGATGCCTACATCCCGCACCAGATCGCCGGCGAAGACATGGACGAGGAAGAGGCCCTGGTGCTGATCGCCGTTCCCGGCACCGACGCCCCGGCCCGGCCGCTGGTGATCAACCTGCGCGACGACCCCTACCTGGCCGCCTGCGACCGCGTGCTGGAAGTGGTGCCGGCCGACCCGGAAGCGCGCGAACCGCTGCGCGAGCGCTGGCGCCAGTACAAGGCGCTGGGCTTTGACCTGAACAAGTACGACATGTAACCCGCGCGGCGCCCGTCCGGTCGCCGCCGACCCCGGAGACCCTTGATGCGCCTGTTGATCGCCCTGATCTTTCCCTGGTTCGCCTTCTTCACCATCGGCCGCCCGATCGCAGGCATTCTCTGCCTGATCCTGCAGATCACGCTGATCGGCTGGCTGCCCGCCGCGATCTGGGCCGCCTACGCGGTCTCACAGTTCCATACCGACCAGAAGATCCGCCGCGCCTTCGGGCGCTGAGCTTCCGGCACCCCACCTTCCGTATTCGATCCTGGTTCCCGCATGACCCAACTCGCCTCCAGCTACGACCCGAAAACCTTTGAAACCGCGTTGTACGACGCGTGGGAGAAGGCCGGCCATTTCAAGCCGTCCGGCAAGGGCGAGCCGTACACCATCCTGCTGCCGCCGCCGAACGTGACCGGCACGCTGCACATGGGCCATGCCTTCCAGCAGACCCTGATGGATGCGCTGGTGCGCTACCACCGCATGCGCGGCTACGACACGTTGTGGCAGGTGGGTACCGACCATGCCGGCATCGCCACCGAGATGGTGGTGTCGCGCAACCTGGCCCTGGCCAACACCGGCGAGACCCGCGATTCGCTGGGCCGCGACGGCTTCATCGAGAAGGTGTGGGAGTGGAAGGCGCAGTCCGGTGACACCATCGAGCGCCAGATGCGCCGCCTGGGCACCTCCAGCGACTGGTCGCGCAGCACCTTCACCATGGACCCGCAGCCGTCCGAAGCGGTGGTCGAGGCCTTCGTGCGCTGGCACGAGCAGGGCCTGATCTACCGTGGCCAGCGCCTGGTCAACTGGGATCCGGTGCTGAAGACCGCCATCTCCGACCTGGAAGTGGAGAGCGTGGAGGAAGACGGCTTCCTGTGGTCGATCAGCTACCCGCTGGCCGACGGCAGTGGCACCCTGACCGTGGCCACCACCCGCCCGGAAACCATGCTGGGCGACACCGCGGTGATGGTCCACCCGGAGGATGAGCGTTACGCGCACCTGATCGGCAAAATGGTCAAGCTGCCGCTGACCGACCGCGAGATCCCGGTGATCGCCGACGATTACGTCGACCGCGAGTTCGGTACCGGCGTGGTCAAGGTCACCCCCGCGCACGATTTCAACGATTACCAGGTCGGCCTGCGCCACGACCTGCCGATGATCAACCTGTTCACCCCGGACGCGGCGATCAACGACAACGCCCCGGAGAAGTACCGCGGGCTGGACCGTTACGAAGCGCGCAAGGTGATCCTGGCCGAGCTGGAAGACCTCGGCATCCTGGTCGAGACCAAGGCGCACAAGCTGCAGGTGCCGCGCGGTGATCGTACCCAGCAGGTAATCGAGCCGTACCTCACCGACCAGTGGTTCGTGAAGATGGACGTGCTGGCCAAGCGTGGCCTGGAGCTGGTCGAGAACGGCAGCATCCAGTTCGTGCCGGCCAACTGGATCAACACCTACCGCCACTGGATGGAGAACATCCAGGACTGGTGCATCAGCCGCCAGCTGTGGTGGGGGCACCGTATCCCGGCGTGGTTCGACGACGCGGGCAACTGCTATGTCGGCCGCGACGAAGCCGAAGCACGCGCGAAGAACAATCTTGCCGCCGATGTCGCCCTGCATCAGGACAGCGACGTGCTGGAGACCTGGTTCTCCTCGCAGCTGTGGCCGTTCTCCACGCTGGGCTGGCCGAACGAGCAGGCGATGGACGCGCGCGGTTTCGAGCGCTACCTGCCGTCGTCGGTGCTGATCACCGGGTTCGACATCATCTTCTTCTGGGTGGCCCGCATGATCATGGCCACCGACAGTTTCACCGGGAAGATTCCGTTCAAGGACGTCTACATCACCGGCCTGATCCGCGATGCGCAGGGCCAGAAGATGTCCAAGTCCAAGGGCAATGTGCTGGACCCACTGGACATCATCGACGGCATCTCCATCGAGGACCTGGTTGCCAAGCGCACCACCGGCCTGATGAAGCCCAAGGATGCGCCGAAGATCGAGAAGGCGACGCGCCGCGAATTCCCCGAGGGCATCATCGCCCACGGTGCCGACGCGCTGCGCTTCACCATCGCCGCGCTGGCCACCCACGGCCGCGACATCAAGTTCGACATGAACCGCGCCGAGGGCTACAAGAACTTCTGCAACAAGCTGTGGAACGCCAGCCGCTTCACCCTGATGAACACCGAGGGCAGCAGCTTCACCGGCGTGCCGCAGCCGCGCACCGATGCCGAGCGCTGGATCCTCGCGCGCCTGGCCGCGGTCTCGGCCGAAGCACAGACGCATTACGCCAACTACCGCTTCGACCTGCTGGCGCAGTGCCTGTACGAATTCGCCTGGAACGAGTTCTGCGACTGGTTCCTGGAACTGACCAAGCCGGCCCTCAACGGTGCCGACGCGGACGATGCCAACAGCACCCGCCACACCCTGCTGTACGTGCTGGAAGCGCTGCTGCGCCTGCTGCACCCGCTGACCCCGTTCGTCACCGAGCAGCTGTGGCGCCAGGTCGCTCCGCGCCTGGGCATCACCGACGACACCATCTCGCTGCGGCCGTACCCGACCGCCGGGGAGTTCCCCGGTGATTTCGCCCGCGCCGAAGCCGATGTGGAATGGCTGAAGTCGATGGTCAACGCCCTGCGCCGCGTGCGCAGCGAGTTGAACGTGCCGCCGTCCAAGCTGGTGCCGCTGCTGCTGCAGGGTGGCAACGACGATGACCGCGCGCGCATGACCCGCTTCACCTCCTCGCTGTCATTCCTGCTCAAGCTGGAACGCATCGAGTGGCTGGCCAACGGCAGCGACACGCCGCCGGCCGCCGCCGCGATCGTGGGCGATCTCACCCTGCTGGTGCCGCTGGAGGGCCTGGTCGATCTGGGCGCCGAACGCGCGCGCCTGGACAAGGAAATCGCCCGGGTGGAATCGGAAAAGGACAAGAGCGAAACCAAGCTGGCCAAGTTCACCGACAAGGTGCCGGCGGCGGTGGTCGAACAGGAGCGCGTGCGCCTGGTCGAGTGGACCGCCCAGCTCGCGGGCCTGCGTTCGCAGCGCGCGAAGCTGTAAGCGCATCGGCGGCCGACCTGTCGGTCGGCCGCCTTTCAAACTGCCCGCCCCATCTGCGGCATCATGCGGGTTCGCCCACGGATTGAATGACCGCCGACACGATGTCGCTGTCCCTCTTCTGCATCGTCCTGTTCGCCGCCCTGCTGCATGCCAGCTGGAACGCGATCGTCAAGCGCGGCACCGACACGCTGCTGACCACGATCCTGGTCACCGGTTCGGCGGCGGTGATCGCCGCGATCGGCCTGCCCTTCCTGCCCGCGCCCGCGGCGCAGAGCTGGCCATGGCTGGCCGCCTCGACCCTGCTCCAGGTCGGGTACTACGTGCTGGTGGCACGCACCTACCAGCTGACCGACATGAGCGCGTCGTACCCGCTGATGCGCGGCTGCGCGCCGATCCTGGTCGCCCTGGTCAGCACGCTGTTCCTTGGCGAGCGCCTGGCGTGGATCGCATGGGCCGGCATCGCGCTGATCTGCCTGGGCATCCTGTGCATGACGCGCGGCCTCCCGCGGCAGCACGCGTGGCTGCCACTGCTCAATGCCGGGGTCATCGCCACCTATACGCTGGTCGATGCCTGGGGCGCGCGCCACTCGGGCGCCGCGGTGAGTTACACCCTGTGGCTGTTCCTGCTCTCCGGCCTGCCCCTGCCCCTGTGGGCGCTGTGCACCCGCGCCAGCGCGCTGCGCGACTATGCGCGCCGCAACTGGGGCTACGGCATCGTGGGCGGGTTCGGCACATTGATCTCCTACGGCCTGGCGCTGTGGGCCATGACCGTCGCGCCGGTGGCGATGATCTCCGCGCTGCGCGAAACCTCGATCCTGTTCGGCATCCTGATCTCGGCCTGGATCCTGCACGAACGGGTCACCCGCCAGCGCTGGATCGCCGCCGGCCTGATCGTGCTCGGCGCGGTGGTGCTGCGGATGGCGTAGCGCGACCCCATGGGTGGCTGCACGCCAACCCGTGGACGGTAGTGCCGGCCGCTGGCCGGCAACCCGACATCAGAGCGGCGGCATCACCTGGATGTCGTCGTCGACCAGCTCGATGGCCATCACCAGCGCATCCTCGCGCCCCTCGCGGGCCGGGTAGTAACGCGGCCGGCGGCCGATCTCGTTGAACCCCTCGCTGTGGTACAGCGCCACCGCCGAGGTATTGGACGGCCGCACTTCCAGGAACACGCGGTGCGCGCCATGGTCGCGCGCCAGTTTCACCAGCGCACGCAACAGCTGACGGCCATGGCCGCGCGACTGGCACATCGGATCGACGCAGATGTTGAGGATATGCGCTTCATCGGCGGCGATGCTGAGCAGGCCGTAGCCCATCAGCAGGCCATCTTCCTCCATCGCCAGGCCCGGATAGCCGGCCCGCAGGCAATCCTGGAAGATGCCGCGGGTCCACGGGTACGGGTAACCACGTACCTCGATGGCCATCACCGCATTGAGGTCGCTTTCGCGCAGCGCGCGCAGCGACAGCGGCCGCGGCGAGCTCACCGCGCTCACGGGCGGCCCCGCTTGCGCAGCGCGCGCAGCTGCGGCCACAACGCACGCTTGGCGGCGGCGCTGCTGCGCAGTTCGTCCAGGTTCCAGCTGGCCATCAGGGCCTGGGTGTCCGGCTCGGCCGGGTTGCAGCCGGAGGCGCGCAGCAGGGCGATCTGCAGGCGATCGGGCATCCGCACCGTGGCGCGCCGGCCGCTGCCGGCGCGCGCTGGCGCGGCGGCCGACGCAGTGGCCGGGGCCTGCTCTTCCACCGTACGCGGGGCATTGCGCCGCACTGGTGGCGGCGCGTCCGCTGGCGGCGCCGGGCGCGGGGAACGCACTGGCGCCGGCGGCTCGCCAACCGGGGCCGCATGCAACTCGACCTCCGGCACACCCCGGGCTTCCGGCTCGACGCTGCCGTCGACGAACACCGTATAGCCCATCGCCTGCAGCCAGGACTGCTGCGCCGGCGACCACAGTGGCGGCAGCGCCTGCCCGCTCACGCGTTCGGCTCGACCGGCCTGCGGGTGCGCTGCCACACCCAGTAACACGGGCCCGACACGGCATACACCACGCCCACCGCGAACAGCACGCGCGGCAGATCGATGACCATGATCGCGATGGCGATCGGTACCAGGGCCAGCGCCAGGAACGGCACGCGATCCGCGCGCGGCCCCTTTTCGCCACTGCCCTTGAAGCTCCAGAAGCGGATCCGGCTGACCATCAGCAGGGCCGACACCAGGGTCACCCCGAGGGCGACATAGCGCAGCTGGTTGCCGTCCCAGCCGAGGTTGCCATCGGCGAAGGCCCAGACGAAGGACATCATCAGGCCGGCCGCGGCCGGGCTGGCCAGGCCGATGAACCAGCGCTTGTCGACCACGGTGACCTGGGTATTGAAGCGGGCCAGGCGCAGCGCGGCGCAGGCGGCGTACAGGAAGGCGACCGCCCAGCCGACACGGCCGAGGACCGGGTCGTCGAACTTCAGCCACGACAGCGACCAGTGGTACATCACCAGGGCCGGGGCCATGCCGAAGCTGACCAGGTCGGCCAGCGAGTCGTACTGCACGCCGAATTCGCTGCTGGTGCCGGTCAGCCGGGCCACGCGGCCGTCAAGGCCATCCATGACCGCGGCGACGAACACCGCGATGGCGGCGTTGACGAAATCGCCGTTGGCCGCGGCGATGATCGCGTAGAAGCCGGCGAACAGGCCTGCGGTGGTGAACAGGTTGGGCAGCAGGTAAATGCTGCGCGAGCGCGGCGGGGGTTTCAGTTGATCCATGGGGCCAGTTTAGCTTGCCAGCACCGGCCCGGGGTGCTGCAATCGCGGCTCTGTCCCGTTCCCGGAGTTGCCATGCGTGCCCTGTCCCGTCTGAGCGCCCTGCTGCTGCTCGCCAGCGCCACGGCCAGCGCCGGCAACGTCTATAAGTGGAAAGACGCCAACGGCGTCACCCAGTATTCGGAGAAGCCGCCGACGGGGCAGAAATACGAGGCCCGCCAGGTCGAGAACCGGGATCCGGTCCCGCGCGCCACCGCCGCGGCCCCGGCCGAGAACAAAGCCTGCACCGACGCCCGCGGCAACCTCGCCCTGCTCGACGGGCCGGGCAAGGTCCTGCAGGACACCGATGGCGACGGCAAGCCCGATACGGCGCTGACCGACGCGCAGCGCAGCGCCCAGAAGACCCTGGCCGAGACCGCCATCCAGGCCTACTGCACGCCCAAGGCCTGAGCCGCCGGCCGCGCCGGGCGGGGCCGAAAACCACCGGCACCCCCCATCGTGGCGGCCGGACTGGCAGAATATCGGCTTCTGCCGTTCAGCGAAGCCGACGATGCGCCTCTCCCAGTTCCACCTGCACACCACCAAGGAAACCCCCAGCGACGCGGAGCTGACCAGCCACCGCTTGATGCTGCGCGCGGGCATGATCCGCAAGCTGGCCTCGGGGCTGTACACCTGGTCGCCGCTGGGCCTGCGCGTGCTGCGCAAGGTCGAGCGCATCGTGCGTGAAGAAATGGAGCGTGCCGGTGCGGTGGAATTCCAGATTCCGACCATCCAGCCGAAGGAACTGTGGGAAGCCACCGGCCGCTGGGAAAAGTTCGGGCCGCAGCTGCTGAAGATCAAGGATCGCAAGGAGCAGGTGTTCTGCTACAGCCCGACCGCCGAAGAGGCCGCTGCCGATTTCGCGCGCCAGGAGCTGTCCAGCTACAAGCAGCTGCCGGTCAATTTCTTCCAGATCCAGACCAAGTTCCGCGATGAGATCCGCCCGCGCTTCGGCGTGATGCGCTCGCGCGAGTTCCTGATGAAGGATGCGTATTCCTTCCACCTGCACGATGAGTGCCTGGTGCGCGAATACGAAAACATGAAGGCGGCCTACAGCCGCATCTTCACCCGCCTGGGCCTGGACTTCCGCATGGTGCAGGCCGACTCCGGCGCGATCGGTGGCGATGCCTCGCAGGAATTCCACGTGATCGCCGAGTCGGGCGAAGACGCGCTGGTGTTTTCCACCGGCTCGGACTATGCGGCCAACATGGAAGCGGCCATCGCCGCCACGCCCGGCGAGCGACCGGCCGCCAGCGAAACGCTGCGCAGGGTCGAGACGCCCACGCAGAAGACCTGCGAGGCCGTGGCCGCCCTGCTCGGGCTGGGCCTGGAACGCACGGTCAAATCGATCGCGATCATGAGCGAGGCCGGTTTCGTGCTGGCGCTGGTGCGCGGCGATCACGACGTCAATGAAATCAAACTGGGCAAGGTCGAAGGCCTGCAGGGCTACCGCATGGCCAGCGAGGCGGAAATCGCCACGCACCTGGGCAGCCAGCCCGGCTTCCTCGGCCCGCTCAACCCGGCCCAGCCGATCCGCATCGTGGCCGACCGCGAGGTCGCCGCACTGGCCGATTTCGTCGTCGGTGCCAATGAAGCCGGTTTCCATATCGCCGGCGTCAACTGGGGCCGTGACCTGCCCGAACCGGAAGTGGCGGACATCCGCAACGCCAAGGCCGGCGATCGTGCCGCCGATGGCGGTGAATTGAAGATCGCGCGCGGCATCGAAGTCGGCCACGTGTTCCAGCTCGGCCGCCAGTATGCGCAGGCGTTGAATGCGACCGTGCTCGACGAAAACGGCAAGGCCGCGGTATTGGCGATGGGCTGCTACGGCATCGGCATTTCGCGCATCGTCGCGGCGGCGATCGAGCAGAATCATGATGACGCCGGCATTATCTGGCCGGATGCGATGGCGCCGTGGCAGGTCGTGGTCTGCATGATCAACCCCAAGCAGGACGAGACCGTGTCGGCCACCGCCGCCGATCTGCTGGCGCAGCTGCAGGCCGCCGGCCTGGACGTGGCGCTGGATGATCGCGGCCTGCGCCCGGGCGCGATGTTCGCCGACATGGAACTGATCGGCGTGCCGCACCGGATCGTGGTCTCCGAACGCGGCGTCGCCGCCGGCACCTTCGAGTACCGCGCGCGCAGCGCGGCCGAAGCGGAGGTCCTCGACAAGGACGCACTGCTGGCGAAATTGACGAAGTAATGACAAAAGGCCGGGTGACTAACCCGGCCTTTTTTCAATGGAGGACCCGGTTTCAATATCTCCGGTTTGTTTGTGTATTTCGCAAAAGAGAATGTATGCTGTTTCCGATGCCAAGGACCGGCTCACCCTGTCCTTAATATATTGCGGAGTAGTAGATGAGCATTGACCTGAGCGGCCTGTCCGCCAAAGAGCTGGGCGCGCTGATCAAGAACGCCAAGAAGCAGCAGACCATCGTCGCCAAGCGTCCGGCGATCAGCAAGGTCCGCGCACAGCTGACCAAGCTGGCCAAGGCCCAGGGCTATTCGGTGGAAGAACTGTTCGGCGGTGCCGCACCGGCCGCACGTGGCCGCGCAGCGGGCAAGGCCACCAAGGCCCCGGCCAAGGCCGTGCGCAAGCTCGGCAAGGTTGCCCCGAAGTACCGCAACCCGGCCAACCCGAAGGAAACCTGGACCGGCCGTGGCAAGCAGCCGCGTTGGCTGGCCGCGCATACCGCCAAGGGCAAGAAGGTCGAAGAGTTCCTGATCAAGAAGTAAGCCGGTCAGTCGCTGCTGCAGATGGAAACGCCGGCCTCGCGCCGGCGTTTTCGTCTCCGCCGTCCGGGCGTGCGCCGACCGCGACGGTCAGAGATTCTTGCGCGCCGGAATCAGCAGATTGCCGAACAGCAGGCCGGCCACCAGCGCCATCACCACGTTGAGCACGGTCATCAGCACGGTCTGGCCGGCGCTCATGTCCTGCTGCTGGACCAGGGTCAGCACGCCGCGCAGGCTGGTGCTGCCGGGTACCAGCATGATGATGCCGGGCAGCCGGATGATCGCGCCGGGGCGCTGTGCCAGACGACCGAACAGATTGCCGGCGGCGGTCAGCAGCATCGCCGACATGAAAATGCCGGCGGGTATGCCCCAGGCCTGGCCCGCGAATTTGGAGATCGCATAGCCGGCGACCGCCGCGGCCATCACCCACGGGAAATCGCGACGGTTGGCCTTGAACAACATCGCGAAGGCGAACGCGGCCAGCAGCAGCGCGCCCCATTCGACCCAGTCGGCCTGTGGCCGCGAGGCGCGGACCAGCGGTTCCAGCCCGACGATGCCCGACAGGGTCACCGCAATCACCGCGCCCACCGTCAGTTTCAGGATCGTGGTCACCGCACCGGCAAACCGCGCCGTGCCCGAGACCCAGTGCTGGCTGGCCAGCTCGTTGACCGCATTGGTCAGCGACATCCCGGGCAGCAGCACCACCAGCGAGGCGATGATCACCGTATTGAGGTTGAGCGCCCCGATGAAGGAGGCCACCAGCGTCGCCACCGAGCCGGCCAGCAGCGCCGCCAAGGCCTCATTGGCTTCGCGCGTGGCCGGGCGGCGGTCGGTGTACATGCCCATGACGCCGATCAGCAGGCCGATCACCCCGGCGGTGGCGATATCCAGCCACGGCAGTTTCCACAGGCCGGCCACGCCCGCCGCGCCCAGGCTGTAGGAAAGAACGGTGCGGATCTTGCCCCAGCGGCCCGGATCCTTGTCCAGCTGGCGCAGCGCGGTATGCCCCTGCGCGATGCTCATGGTGCCGTTGGCGACCGCGTCGGTGATCTGGTCGGCGATGCTGAGTTTGTGCAGGTCGTTCTCGCCCGGTGCCAGCCGGATCACGCGGGTGATGTCGGAGGAACCGATCGCCTTGGTCGGGTCGCTGAAACTCAGGATCAGCCCGGTCGGGTTCGACCACGGCTCGCAATCCAGGTCCAGGCGCTGCGCCAGCGCGACCACCGCCGCTTCCAGCCGCTGCGCGGTGGTGCCATAGCTGTGCAGGCGCCCGGCCATTTCCGAAACGAACGCCACGCGCTGTGCGTAGGTGGCCGGTGGTGCAACGATGGTGGGGGCGTCGGCAGACATGCGGCGTAGTATTACCCGAACACGCCCCGGCCTGAAGAATCCCGGTGTCATCGTGCAGCGGTGTGCAGGCCCCGGCCCTGCCGACCGACGCGTTCAGCCCGGTCGGCGCATACGCGAGCCATGCACCCGGACAGGTTATGCTGCGCGCAGGACGCCTACATGACCTCAGACCAAGCCCCCCATCTCGAGCAGGATGCCCAGGAACCCGGCCTGATCCGGTTGTCTGGCCATTGGACATTGCGTACCGCGCTGGACGCGGCCGAAGTGCTGCGCGGCCTCCCGGAAAACGTCACCGGCCTGGATGCCAGCGGGATCACCCTGCTCGACTCGGCCGGCGTACTGCAGCTGCTGCGCGTCGCGCACCGCGCCGACCTGGGCGAAGACGCCGTGACGTTCCGCGAGGAGCATCGCGCGCTGGTCTCGACCATCGAGGAAGTCGCCGACGACCGGCCCAAGGCCAAGCGCGACTTCGGCGTGCTGGCCGCATTGGAGCGGCTCGGTGTCAGCGTGCACGGCATGGGCCACAACATCGTGGCGCTGGCCAGTTTCCTTGGCGAGAACCTGGTCAAGGGCGCGCGCCTGATCAAGGAGCCGCGCCGCTTCCGCCTGACCGCCACGGTCGCGCAGATGGAGCAGGTCGGCCTGGATGCGGTACCGCTGGTGGCGCTGCTGTCGTATCTGGTGGGCGCGGTGATCGCGTTCCTCGGCTCGACGATCCTGCGCGACTTCGGCGCGGAGATCTACGTGGTCGAGCTGGTCAGCATCGCCTTCCTGCGCGAGTTCGCGGTGCTGCTGACCGCGATCGTGCTGGCCGGCCGCACCGCCAGTGCGTTCACCGCGCAGATCGGCGCGATGAAGGCCCGCGAAGAAATCGATGCGATGAAGACACTGGGCCTGGACCCGGTCGACCTGCTGGTGCTGCCACGCTTGATCGCCCTGCTGATCACCCTGCCGCTGCTGACCTTCATCGCGATGGTCGCCGGCCTGGCCGGTGGCATCACCGTGGGCGCATTCGATCTGGACATCCCGCCGCAGATGTACATCGCGCGGATGCACGACACCATGGAAGTGCGCAACATGCTGGTCGGCCTGGCCAAGGCGCCGGTGTTCGCGCTGGTGATCGGCCTGATCGGCTGCCTGGAAGGCCTCAAGGTCGAAGGCACCGCGCAGTCGGTCGGCGAGCGCACGACCTCGAGCGTGGTGCAGGCCATTTCGCTGGTGATCATCCTCGATGCGTTCGCCGCGCTGTGGTTCATGAAGATGGGCTGGTAACCGATGAGCACCGATACCGCCCCGGCCCCTGACCGCGACGCCGCCACCGACGACGGCGAGCTGCTGATCCGCGTGCGCGGGCTGACCAACCGTTTCGGCGCGCAGGTCGTGCACGACGGCCTGGACCTGGACGTGCGCCGCGGCGAGATCCTCGGCGTGGTGGGCGGCTCGGGCACCGGCAAGTCGGTGCTGATGCGCAGCATCCTCGGCCTGCGCACGCCGGACGATGGCCAGATCGAGGTGCTCGGCGTCGACGCCCGCTCCAGCGATCCGGCCAACCGTCTGCATATCGAACGCAATACCGGCGTGCTGTTCCAGGATGGCGCGCTGTTCTCCTCGCTGACCGTGGGCGAGAACGTGCAGGTGCCGCTGAAGGAACATCACGGCGAACTGCCCGAGCGCTGGCATTACGAGCTGGCCCTGCTCAAGGTGAAGCTGGCCGGCCTGCCCGCCGATGCGATCAACAAGCTGCCCTCGCAGCTGTCCGGCGGCATGCGCAAGCGCGCCGGCCTGGCCCGGGCGCTGGCGCTGGACCCCCCGCTGCTGTTCCTCGATGAGCCCACGGCCGGTCTGGACCCGATCGGCGCGGCCGCCTTCGACCGCCTGATCAAGACCCTGCAGGAAGCGCTGGGCCTCACTGTCTTCCTGATCACACACGATCTGGACACCCTGTATGCGATCTGTGACCGGGTGGCGGTGCTGGCCGACAAGAAGGTCATCGCCAACGCCCCGCTGCACGAGATCGAACAACTGGACCACCCGTGGATCCAGGAGTACTTCCACGGACCGCGCGCGCGTGCTGCGCGCGATGCAAAGCACGAGAGCGAGTAAGCCATGGAAACCAAAGCCAATTACGTCCTGATCGGCGCCTTCACCCTGATAGTGGGCCTGGCGCTGCTGGCCTTCGGGCTGTGGGCCGCCAAGTACTCTTCCGACCGCACCTGGACCGAATACCGCGTGGTGTTCCGCGAGGCGGTCACCGGCCTGTCGGTGGGCAGCCCGGTGCAGTACAACGGCATCGCGGTCGGCTCGATCACCGAGTTGAACCTGGTCCCGGATGATCCGCGCCAGGTGGTCGCGCGGATCCGGCTGAACTCCAATACGCCGGTCAAGACCGACACCCGCGCCAAGCTGGCGATCACCAGCCTGACCGGCCCGTCGATCATCCAGCTCAGTGGCGGCACGCCGCAGTCCGCCGCGCTGACCGCGGTCAACAAGGACCCGGCCCCGATCATCCCGACCACGCCGTCGGCGCTGCAGAACATCACCGACGTGGCCAACCGCATCGTCGAGCGCATGGACCAGGTGTTGAGCGACCGCAACGTGGCCAGCATCAATGCGACCCTGGCCAACCTGGAAACCATCAGCGGCGGCCTCGCCGACCGTGACCAGGGCACCCAGGCGCTGCTGCTCAGCGCGCGCGACGCCGCGCGCAGCCTGGATGTCACCCTCAAGAGCACCAACGGCACCATCCAGCGCCTGGACAAGAACCTCGTGCAGCAGCTGCCGCCGATCCTGGACAAGCTGGAGACCACGCTGAGCAAGCTGGATTCGGCCGCCGGCAATGCCGACTCGATCCTTGGCGAGAACCGCGCCGCGATCAACAGCTTCGCCAATGATGGCCTGGCCCAGCTCGGCCCGACCCTGACCGAACTGCGCGGCCTGATCCGCGACCTGCGCCGGGTCAGCGACCGCCTGGACAACAACCCGGCACGTTACCTGCTCGGCCGCGACGCACCCAAGGAGTTCGAACCCAAATGAGCCGCCCGACCTTCTTCCGGCCCCTGCTGCCGATCGCCCTGATCGCCGCGCTTGGCGGCTGCTCGCTGCTGGGCAGCAATGAACGCAGCGCGGTGACGATCTATTCGCCCGTGGTCCGCATCCAGGCTGATCCGGGCTGGCCGACCGTCGATTGGCAGCTGGTGCTGGTCAAGCCGAGCGCCGCGCGCGTGGTCGACAGCCCGCGCATCAACGTGCGCCCGACCCCCTCCGAACTGGAGGTCTACAAGGGCGTGAGCTGGGCCCAGCCGGCCACCGACATGCTCGACGACGCGCTGGTGCGCGGCTTCGAGGATTCCGGCCGCATCAACGGCGTCGCCCGGGTCACCACCGGCATCCGCGCCGACTACAAGCTGGCCATGGACGTGCGCCGCTTCGAGGCCGATTACCGTGGCCAGGCCACGCCGACCGCGCTGATCGAAGTCAACGCGAAACTGATCCATGTGATCGACCAGCGCGTCGTCGCTGATCGTACGTTCCGCCAGGAAAACCCGGTCGGCAGCACCGACGTCGCCCAGGTGACCGCCGCGCTGGAACAGGGGCTGCAGACGCTGACCACGAACGTGGTGGGCTGGACGCTGGTGGCTGGTGAGGCGGATCACGCCCGCAACGCGGTCATCCCTGCCCGGGCGCGTTGATCCAGCGGAACGTGAGATTCAGGCGCTCGGCCAGCGGTCGCGCGCTCTTCGGCAGCGAATGCTGGTAATGGCGCTGGGTCTGCCCGCCCATCACCAGCAGATCGCCATGGTCGAGCAGCACCTCGGCCTTCTTCGCATGGTCGTCCCGACGGCGCAGCAGGAACCGCCGCGGCGCGCCCAGGCTTACGGACGCGATCACCGGCGCCGGTCCCAGTTCGGGTTCGTTGTCGCTGTGCCAGCCCATCCCGTCATCGCCATCGCGGTAGCGATTGAGCAGCACGCTGTTGAACGCATGGCCGCAGAAAGCGCTCAACTGATCGCGCAGCGGCAGCAGCGCCGGATGCCAGGGCTGCGGCACGAACTCGGTACCGGAATAGCGGTAGCGCGCGGCCGGGTCGCCCATCCAGCAGCTCAGGCGCGGGGAGTCGACCTGGCGGCCGAACATCCGGATCCTGTGCACCTCCCACGGCACGTCGTCGCGGAGCGTGCGCTGGAGGGTGTCCGCAGCGTCGCGGGGCAACCAGTGGCGGTGCCAGCTTACTTCAGCGTCACGCAGGTGCAGGTCCATGGAATCCTCGGCAGCCCGCGTGGTGCCCGTCCAACGGACACCACGGCGGCACCCGCGATCAGGCCTGGCCGAAGGCCACGCCGGTTTTTTCCTTCAGTTCATCGATGCCCACGCCCGGGGCCGCCTCGACCAGCACCAGCCCCTGGTCGGTGACATCGAACACGGCCAGCTCGGTGATGATCCGATCGACCACGCCCACGCCGGTCAGCGGCAGCGTGCACTCGGGCAGAATCTTCTGCTCGCCGCTCTTGGCGGTGTGCTCCATCAGCACCACCACGCGCTGCACGCCGGCGACCAGGTCCATCGCCCCGCCCATGCCCTTGACCATCTTGCCCGGCACCATCCAGTTCGCGAGGTCGCCCTTGTCGGTGACCTGCATCGCGCCAAGGATGGCCAGGTTGATGTGGCCGCCGCGGATCATCGCGAAGCTGTCGTGGCTGCCGAAGTAGCTGGCGCCCGCGCGTGCGGTCACCGTCTGCTTGCCGGCGTTGATCAGGTCGGCATCCACTTCGGCCTCGGTCGGGAACGGGCCGATGCCGAGCAGGCCATTCTCGGACTGCAGCCATACATCCACGCCATCGGGAATGTGGTTGGCGACCAGGGTCGGCAGGCCGATGCCCAGGTTCACGTAGGCGCCATCGGTCAGTTCGCGCGCGGCGCGCTGTGCCATTTCATCGCGGGTCCAGGCCATCTCAGTTCGCCTCCTGGCGCACGGTACGCTGTTCGATACGCTTCTCGGGATGCGGGTTGTGCACGATGCGGTGCACGTAGATGCCCGGCAGGTGGACCTGGTCCGGATCGATGCTGCCCACCGGCACCACCTCTTCCACTTCCACGATGCACAGCTTGCCGGCCATCGCGCAGGCCGGGTTGAAGTTGCGCGCGGTCTTGCGGAACACCAGGTTGCCGGCCTCGTCGGCCTTCCACGCCTTGACCAGCGCGACGTCGGCGCGCAGCGCGGTCTCCATCACGTAGTGCTTGCCATCGAATTCGCGGGTTTCCTTGCCTTCGGCCACCACCGTGCCATAGCCGGTCGCGGTGAAGAAGGCCGGGATGCCCGCACCACCGGCACGCAGGCGCTCGGCCAGGGTGCCCTGCGGGTTGAACTCCAGCTCCAGCTCGCCGGCCAGGTACTGGCGTTCGAATTCCTTGTTCTCGCCCACGTAGGACGAGATCATTTTCCGGATCTGCCGGGTCGCCAGCAGCTGGCCGAGGCCGAAGCCATCCACGCCGGCATTGTTGGAAATCACGGTCAGATCCTTGGCACCGGTATCGCGCAGCGCGGCGATCAGGGCCTCGGGAATACCGCACAGGCCGAACCCGCCCACCGCCAGGGTCTGGCCATCGGCGATGGCACCTTGCAGCGCCTCGGCCGCACTGGCGTACCGCTTGCCACGTCGCCCGGCGTTGTCTGGGGACTTGCTCATCTACGCCCTCACCTCGTTGATGGAAGCAGGCATTGTAGCCAGTGCACGGGGGTTTCCCCGGTTTGAGGCAGATGGTTCAGCCGGGGATCCGGTTGAAAACGATTCCCATACACGGCAGCAGCTAGACTACTGCGCTGACTGTCAGAAGGACTGAATAGATGACGCTCCCCGCATTCAAGGCATACGACATCCGCGGCCGGGTTCCGGATGAACTGAACGAAGATCTGGCCCGCCGTATCGGCGTGGCACTCGCCGCGCAGCTGTCGCCCGGCACGGTGGTGGTCGGCCACGATGTCCGCCTGACCAGCGGTGCCCTCCAGGACGCCCTGGCCGCCGGCCTGCGCGGCGCCGGCCGTGAGGTGCTGGATATCGGCCTGTGCGGGACCGAGGAAGTCTACTTCCAGGTGGATCACCTGAAGGCCGCCGGTGGCGTGATGGTCACCGCCAGCCATAATCCGATGGATTACAACGGCATGAAGCTGGTCAAGGAGCAGGCGCGTCCGATCAGCTCCGATACCGGCCTGTTCGCGATCTCCGATGCGGTCGAAGCCGACCGGGCACCCGCCGCCGCGCCGACCGCCGGCCTGCAGTCGCATCCGGACAAGAGCGCCTACATCGCGCATCTGCTGAGCTACATCGAACCGAAGGCACTGAAGCCGCTGAAGCTGGTGGTCAATGCCGGCAACGGCGGCGCCGGCACGATCGTCGACCTGCTCGCCCCGCACCTGCCGCTGGAGTTCATCCGCATCTGCCACGAGCCCGATGGCAGCTTCCCGAACGGCATCCCCAATCCGCTGCTGCCGGAGAACCGAGAGCTCACCGCGCAGGCCGTGCGTGAGCATGGCGCGGACTTCGGCATCGCCTGGGATGGCGATTTCGACCGCTGCTTCTTCTTCGATCACAACGGCCGCTTCATCGAGGGCTATTACCTGGTCGGCCTGCTCGCCCAGGCGATCCTGGCACGCCAGCCGGGCGGCAAGATCGTGCACGACCCGCGTCTGACCTGGAACACGGTGGAAATGGTTGAGGAAGCCGGTGGCCAGCCGGTGCTGTGCAAGAGCGGCCACGCCTTCATCAAGGAAAAGATGCGTTCGGAAAATGCCGTCTACGGCGGCGAGATGAGCGCGCACCATTATTTCCGCGAGTTCGCCTACGCCGATTCCGGGATGATCCCGTGGCTGCTGATCGCTGCGCTGGTATCCGAATCCGGCCGCTCGCTGGCCGACCTGGTCGAGGCACGCATGCAGAAGTTCCCGTGCAGTGGCGAGATCAACTTCAAGGTCGCCGATGCCAAGCGTTCCGTCGCCCGCGTGATGGAGCATTACGCCGCGCAGGCACCGGCGCTGGACCACACCGATGGCATCAGCGCCGATTTCGGCGACTGGCGCTTCAACCTGCGCAGCTCCAACACCGAGCCGCTGCTGCGCCTGAATGTTGAAACCCGGGGTGACGCGGCGCTGCTGCGCGCGCGCACCGACGAAATTTCCCAGTTGCTCAAGGACGCCTGAGGCGAGGCCCCCACCATGCAGAACCTTCTTCCCGTCATCCTGTCCGGCGGCTCCGGCACCCGCCTGTGGCCGCTGTCGCGCGAGTCCTATCCCAAGCAGTTCCTGGCCCTGGCCGGTGAGCAGACCATGCTGCAGGCCACCTGGCAGCGCGTGGCACCGATCGCCGGCCGCGCGCCGCTGATCGTCGCCAACGAGGAGCACCGCTTCGTCGCCGCCGAGCAGCTGCAGCAGCTCGGCGTGGAGCCGCAGGCGATCCTGTTGGAGCCGATCGGGCGCAACACCGCCCCGGCGATCGCGGTGGCGGCGCTGGAAGCGACCCGCGATGGCGATGATGCCCTGCTGCTGGTGCTGCCCTCGGACCATGTGATCGCCGATGAAGATGCCTTCCGCGCTGCGGTGCTGCGGGCGGTTCCGGCCGCGGAGTCGGGCAAGCTGGTGACGTTCGGTATCGTGCCGACCGGCCCGGAAACCGGGTACGGCTATATCAAGGCGGCCTCCGGCGGCGATGTGCGCGCCGTGGATCGGTTTGTCGAAAAGCCGGATGCGGACACCGCGAGCGCGTATGTGCAATCGGGTGAGTACTTCTGGAACAGCGGCATGTTCCTGTTCAAGGCGTCCCGTTTCCTGGCCGAGCTGGAAAAGTTCAATCCCGCCATGCTGGCCGCCAGCCGCACCGCTTGGCAACAGGCGCGCCGCGACAGCGATTTCACCCGCCTGGACAAGGAGGCCTTCGCCGCCGTGCCCTCGGACTCGATCGATTACGCGGTGATGGAGAAGACCGCCGACGCCGTGGTCGTGCCGCTGGATGCCGGCTGGAACGACGTGGGCTCGTGGACGGCACTGCGTGATGTGTCCGAACAGGATGGGGACGGCAACGCGCACCACGGCGACGTGATTGCGATCGATTGCCGCAACACCTTCGCCTACGGCGAGCGCCTGATCGCACTGGTCGGCCTGGACGATGTGATCGTGGTCGAAACCGATGATGCGGTCATGGTCGGCAAGAGCGACCGCATGCAGGAGATCAAGCAGGTCGTCGCGCGGATCAAGGCCGAGGGCCGTCCCGAAGCGACGTGGCACCGCAAGGTGTACCGCCCGTGGGGCGCCTACGACTCGATCGACAACGGCGCCCGCTTCCAGGTCAAGCGCATCACGGTCAAGCCGGGCGCGACGCTGAGCCTGCAGATGCATCATCATCGTGCCGAGCACTGGATCGTGGTCAGCGGTACGGCGGAAGTGACCCGCGGCGAAGAAGTGCTGCTGCTCACCGAGAACCAGAGCACCTACATTCCGCTGGGCGTGACCCATCGGTTGAAGAATCCGGGCAAGCTGCCGCTGGAGCTGATCGAAGTGCAGTCCGGCAGCTACCTGGGCGAGGACGATATCGTGCGGTTCGAGGACACGTACGGGCGTACCTGAGCGCGCGGATGAACCATGAAAAAACCCGGCCAAGGCCGGGTTTTTTCGTTACGGATAGAGCCACGCCATGGCTGACCTGCTCCATGCACCGTGTCAGCCACGCATGGCGTGGCTCTACGCCTGGATCAGCAGTCCGCGATGACCCGCTTCAGGCCGTCCTGCCAGCGTGGCAGGGTGACGCCGAAATCCTGCTCCAGCTTCGCCACGTCCAGGTGCGAATAGGCGGGACGCCTGGCCGGCGTCGGGTACTCGGCGGTGGTGATCGCCTCGACCGTCGGAGCGCGGGGCAGCACGCCGGCAGCAACGGCCTCGGTGAAGATGGCCTCGGCAAAACCATGCCAGCTGGTCTCGCCGGTAGCCGTCAGATGCCAGGTCCCCGACAGTGAACCATCGTGCTGCAGCGCCTGTGCGGTCACGTCGGCGATCAACGCTGCCGGCGTAGGCGTGCCCACCTGGTCGGCGACCACGCGCAGCACATCACGATCGGCGCCCACCCGCAGCATGGTGCGCAGGAAGTTGGCGCTGTGCGGGGCATACACCCATGCCGTGCGGAAGATCAGGTGGCGCCCACCGGCCGCACGGATGGCGTCCTCACCGGCCAGCTTGCTGGCGCCATACACGCCGAGCGGTGCCGTCGCGTCGTCCTCGCGATACGGGCGCGTGCCCTGCCCATCGAAGACGTAATCGGTGGAGTAATGCACCAGCGGGACGCCGGCCTGTGCGCACCAGCGCGCCAGCACCCCCGGTGCCTCGGCGTTCGCACGGAAGGCGGCATCGCGATCTTCCTCGGCGCGGTCCACCGCGGTGTAGGCCGCTGCGTTGACCACCACGCTCGGACGGAGGCGGTCCAGCAGTGCGGTCAGCGAGGCGGGCTGATCGAAGTCGGCCACCTCGCACGCGCCGCCATCGGGCAGCACGCCGCTGCGCGTGGTCGCCACGATCGCGCCCAGCGGGGCCAGCGCGCGTTGCAGCTCCTGACCGAGCTGGCCGTTGGCACCCAGCAGCAGGATCGTCACGGCTGATAGACCGGCAGGCGGTCCTCGGCGATGTCCTTCAGGAAGGGTGCGGCGTCATCCTTGCCCGAGAGCGTCGGGGCGCCGATCGGCCAGTCGACGGCGATGTCGGCGTCGTTCCAGCGGATGCCGGCATCGAAATCCTTCAGGTACACCTCGGTGCAGAGGTAGCTGAAAATCGCCCGTTCGGACAGCACGGCAAAACCATGGGCGAAGCCTTCCGGAATCCAGAACTGCTTCTTGTTCTCGGCGCTCAGCACCACGGCAGCCCACTGGCCGAAGGTCGGCGAACCACGACGGATATCCACCGCCACGTCGTAGACCTCGCCCTCGAGCACGCTGACCAGCTTGCCCTGCGGACGCGGCCACTGGTAATGCAGGCCGCGCAGCACGCCCTTGGCCGAACTGGAGACATTGCTCTGCACGAATTTCGTCGGCAGCCCGTGCTGGGCGAAACGCTCGGCATTCCAGGTTTCAAAGAAGAACCCGCGCTCGTCACCGAACACGGCCGGCTCGATCACCACGCAACCGGGCAGCTTGGTCTCGACAATTTTCACGGTACCACTCCTCGCACAGCCAGCGTGTGCAGATACTGGCCGTAGCCGTTCTTGATCAACGGCGCCGCCAACGCCTCCAGCTGCTCGGCGTTGATCCAGCCCTGGCCGAAGGCGATTTCTTCCGGGCAGCAGACCTGCAGGCCCTGGCGGGTCTGGATGGTCTCGATGAAGTTGGAGGCTTCCAGCAGCGACTGGTGCGTGCCGGTGTCCAGCCACGCATAGCCACGGCCCAGCGCTTCCAGATGCAGGTTGCCCTCGCGCAGGTAACGCTGGTTGAGATCGGTGATCTCCAGCTCGCCGCGCGGCGACGGCTTCAGCTCCGCGGCGTAATCGCTGGCGTTGCCATCGTAGAAGTACAGGCCGGTGACGGCATAGTTCGAGCGCGGCTTCTCGGGCTTCTCGACCAGGTCGATGACCTTGCCGGCCTTGTCGAACTCGGCCACGCCGTAGCGCTCCGGATCATTGACCCAGTAGCCGAAGACGGTCGCGCCGGTGTCGCGCTGGTCGGCATTGCGCAGCACTTCGCGCAGGCCGTGGCCGTGGAAGATGTTGTCGCCCAGCACCAGGCAGCTTGGCTTGCCGCCGATGAAATCCCTGCCGATCAGGTAGGCCTGCGCCAGCCCGTCCGGACTCGGCTGCACCGCGTACTCGATGTTCATGCCCCACTGCGAGCCGTCGCCCAGCAGGCTCTGGAACAGCGCCTGCTCGTGCGGCGTGTTGATGATCAGCACGTCGCGGATGCCGGCCAGCATCAACACGCTGAGCGGGTAATAGATCATCGGCTTGTCGTACACGGGCAGCAGCTGCTTGCTGACGCCCTTGGTGATCGGATACAGGCGGGTACCCGAGCCACCTGCGAGGATGATGCCCTTGCGTTGAGTCATGCGGTTGTCCTCTGTCTGGTGATCACCGCGCTCAGGCGGTGGTGCCGATGCGCTGCAGGCGGTAGCTGCCGTCGAGCACGCCGTTGACCCAGTCCTGGTTGTCCAGGTACCAGTCCACGGTGAAGCCGATGCCCTGTTCGAAGGTGTACTTCGGCTCCCAGCCCAGCTGGTCCTTGAGCTTGGAGGCATCGATCGCGTAGCGACGGTCATGGCCCGGGCGATCGGTCACGTAGGTGATCTGGCTGGAGCGCGGCTGGCCATCCTCACGCGGGCGACGGGCATCGAGCAGGGCGCAGATCGCCTGCACCACCTCGATGTTCTGCTTCTCCGAATTGCCGCCCACGTTGTACGTCTCGCCGACCTGGCCCTTGGCGAGGACGGTGCGGATCGCTTCGCAGTGGTCGCTCACGAACAGCCAGTCGCGCACCTGCTTGCCATCGCCATAGACCGGCAGCGGTTCGCCGGCCAGGGCCTTGGCGATCACCAGCGGGATCAGCTTCTCGGGGAAGTGATACGGCCCGTAGTTGTTGGAGCAGTTGGTGGTCAGCACCGGCAACCCGTAGGTGTGGTGGAACGCGCGCACCAGGTGGTCCGAAGCGGCCTTGGACGCCGAGTACGGCGAGTTGGGCGCATACGGGGTGGTCTCGCTGAACTTGCCGGTCTCGCCGAGGGTGCCATAGACCTCATCGGTGGAGACGTGCAGGAAGCGGAACGCCTGGCCCTTGTCGGCCGGCAGTGCCTTCCAGTAATCGCGTACGGCTTCCAGCAGCGCCAGGGTGCCCACCACGTTGGTCTGGATGAACGCGCCCGGGCCGTCGATGGAACGGTCCACGTGGCTTTCGGCGGCGAAGTTCAGCACCGCGTCGGGCTGGTGCTCGGCCAGCAGGCGCGACACCAGCGCCTGGTCGCCGATGTCGCCCTCCACAAACACGTGGTCCGGGTTGCCCTCCAGCGAGGCCAGCGTCGTGAGGTTGCCCGCGTAGGTCAGCGCATCGAGATTGATGACGCGTACGCCTTTGGCGACCGCTTCGAGGACAAAGTTACCGCCAATGAATCCGGCTCCGCCGGTGACAAGCCATGTGGGCACTACCCGTTCTCCTGTTCGATGTGCGTGCAGGGGGCCTGGTGGCGCCCCGACTCAGCGCCACAGGATACATGGCAGCCGTCTTCACGACTGCCCGCCCAGCGTGAACGGCCGGGGTTTTACCTCGATTTCATGCCGCACTGCAGCACTACCATACGCATTCGCATGGTGCCCCTGCGCCAGTTAGAATCGCTGTCCCACCCGAGAACCGGTTGCTGTGTACAGAACCGGACGTTCCCCCCGTTATTGAAGGATCGAGCACCAGATGAAAATCCTCGTCGCGTACAAGCGCGTGGTGGACTACAACGTCCGCATTCAGGTCAAGCCGGACGGCTCCGGCGTGGTCACCGACGGCGTCAAGCTGTCCCCCAACCCGTTCGATGAAATCGCCCTCGAAGAAGCGCTGCGCCTGCGTGACAAGGGCATCGCCACCGAGGTCGTGGTCGCCACGATCGCCCCTGCCGATGCCCAGGCGCACCTGCGCAACGGCCTGGCCATGGGCGCCAACCGCGCCATCCATGTCGTGACCGACCAGGCCATCCAGCCGCTGACCGCCGCGCGCACCCTGCTCAAGCTGATCGAGAAGGAACAGCCGGACCTGGTCATCCTCGGCAAGCAGGCCATCGACGACGATGCCAACCAGACCGGCCAGATGCTGGCCACGCTGTGGGGCCGCCCGCAGGCGACCTTCGCGAGCAAGCTGGAGATCGCCGACGGCAAGGCCACCGTGACCCGTGAAGTCGACGCCGGCCTGGAAACGCTGGAAGTGGACCTGCCGGCCGTGGTCACCACCGACCTGCGCCTGAACGAGCCGCGCTTCATCAAACTGCCGGACATCATGAAGGCCAAGGCCAAGCCGCTGGAGACCCTGCAGCTGGCCGACCTCGGCGTGGACGCCGCCGATACCTTCAAGACCACCCAGTACGCCGCGCCGGTCAAGCGCAGCAAGGGCGTGATGGTCAAGGACGCGGCCGAACTGGTCGCCGCACTCAAGCAGAAGGGGTTGCTGTAATGACCAAGATCCTCGTTGTCGCTGAACACCACGACGGCAAGCTCAACGCCGCCACCGCCAAGACCGTCAGCGCGGCCGCCGCGATCAGCGGCGCCAGCATCGACGTGCTGGTGCTGGCCGCCGATCCGGCCGCCGTGGCTGCCGAGGCCGCGCAGCTGGCCGGCGTGGCCAGGGTGCTGACCGTGACCAATGCCGCCAACGCGCAGGCGCTGGCCCAGGTGCTGGCCCCGCAGATCGCGCAGCTGGCCACCGGCTACATCCATGTGTTCGGCCCCTCGACCACGTTCGGCAAGGACCTGATGCCCTGCGTGGCCGCCCTGCTCGGTGTCAACCAGGTCTCCGACCTGATGACCGTGGAAGGCAGCCACAGCTTCAAGCGCCCGATCTACGCGGGCAACGCCATCATCACCGTCGAGGTGCCGGCCGACCAGATCGTGGTCGCCACCGTGCGTGCGGCGTCCTGGCCGGAAGCGGCCAAGGGCGGCAGCGCCAGCGTGGAAGCGGCCAGCGTCGATGCGGCTCTGCCGACCCACACCCGCTTCGTCGGCCTGGCGGCCGGTGCCAGCGACCGCCCGGACCTGCAGAGCGCCAAGCGCGTGGTCTCCGGCGGCCGTGGCGTGGGCTCGGAGGAGAACTTCAAGGTGATCTTCCAGCTTGCCGACAAGCTCGGCGCTGCGGTCGGTGCCTCGCGCGCCGCCGTGGACGCCGGCTATGTGCCGAGCGACCTGCAGGTCGGCCAGACCGGCAAGATCATCGCGCCGGAGCTGTACGTGGCCGTGGGCATCAGCGGCGCGATCCAGCACCTGACCGGTATCAAGGACGCCGGGACCATTGTCGCAATCAACAAGGATCCGGACTCCCCGATCTTCGAGATCGCCGATATCGGGCTGGTGGGGGATCTGTTCACCCTGCTGCCGGAGCTGGAAGCGGCGCTGGGCTGAGCCCGCCCCGCAGGGCGTGGTGGCCTCGGCTGTCACGCCCTGCCTCTTTCCGCGAGCCGTCCAGGCCGCGTAAGGTAAGTCCCCCGGTGGCCGCAGCGCTGCCACCGGCCGCCCAGCATGGACGTGATTCGATATGCCCGTACCTTTCCGCCACTGCCCACAGACCGGGGCCCTGCGATGATCGTCGGTTCGGGACTGGTGGCCCGAGCGTTCACGCCCCTGTTCGCAGACGACGCCAGAACCGTCATTTTCGCCTCCGGGGTCTCCAACTCCAGCGAAACAGACCCGGCTGCATTCGCGCGCGAGCGCGTGATGCTGGAGCAGTACCTGGCCGGCGACATCGACCGGCTGGTCTATTTCGGCAGCTGCAATGTGGTCAACCCGCTGCAGGACTCGCCCTACTTCCAGCACAAACGGGCCATGGAGGCCCTGGTCGCCGCGCACCCGGCGGGTACCGTGCTGCGGCTTCCGCAGGTGGTCGGACACACTCGCAACCCGAATACGCTCACCAACTTCCTGCGCGACCGCATCCTGGCCGGCGATCCGTTGACCGTCTGGACGCGCGCCTGCCGCAATCTGATCGATATCGACGACGTCGTCCGCATCGCCGCGCAGCTGCTCTCCGGCACCGGGCCGGTGCCCAAGGTTGCCTCGATCGCGTCCCCATGGTCGCTGCCGATGACGGAGATCGTCGGCCTGTTCGAATCCGTGCTTGGACGCCGCGCGCAGATCATCGCGGTGGACCGGGGCGAGGAGATGCGGATTGATACCGCGCTGGCCGAGCGCACGGCGCGCGACATCGGGCTGGATTTTGGTCCAGACTACCCTCTCCGCGTGATCCACAAGTACTACGGCCAGCCCCATGAATCCTGAAATCTCCGTCGTCATACCTGTCTATGGCAGCGCCGGCATCCTGCCGGACCTGGTGGCCAGACTGGACGAGACACTGTTCCCCGCGTTTGGGGACGGCGGCTTTGAAGTCATTCTGGTCCATGACGCCGGCCCCGATGACGCATGGTCGGTCATCGTGCAGCAGGCCCAGGCACGCCCTTGGCTGCGTGGCCTGGATCTACGACGAAACGCAGGGCAGCACAATGCGATCATGGCCGGACTGGGCATAGCGCGCGGTCGATACATAGTGACGATGGACGACGACCTTCAGCACGATCCTGCCGACATTCCTCGGATCGTCGCGAAACTACGTGAAGGCGCAGACCTCTGCTACGCGCAGTTCCCGGAAAAGCAGCACGCGCTATGGAAACGGCTCGGCAGCCGCTTCAACGACATGGTTGCCGCTCGCCTGCTCAAGAAGCCAAAGGGCCTGTACCTCTCTCCGTTTCGGGGATTTGTCCGCGAACTCGGTGAAGAGGCACGGAGGTACAACGGACCTTTTGTCTACCTTGATGGACTGCTGATCCAAAGCACCAGCCACAAACGTATCGCAACCATCATCGCGCAGCATCATGCACGCGGGGATGGGCAGTCCGGTTACAGCCTGAGCAAGTCCATCTCGTTGTGGTTGCAGATGGCTACCAGCTTCTCGATTGTTCCACTGAGGTTCGTATCCCTCGCAGGTATCGTGGCCTCGTGCATCGCCTTTCTGCTTGCGATCATCGTCCTGTGGCAGAAACTGCACTCCCCTCAGGTCGCGGTCGGTTGGCCTTCCCTGATCATCACCATTCTCTTCATGGGCGGTCTGCAGTTGTTGGCGCTGGGTGCGATTGGTGAGTACACCGGCAGAATTCTGCTGAACATCAACAATCGCCCTCAGTACATCATTGGCGAAACCGCCAATGTGAATGACGGTCCGGAGAGCTGAACGCGTTGACGTTGTCGGCGGAACGCCGTCACTCCGCCCCTGGAGACCAAGCAGGTCATCCGTTTATGCCTGAGTGACTCACGTTGGCAACCGGCATCAACCGGCCTGCATTCGGCGACCCAGCCATACGTAGGTCAAGCGGCGCGCATGAGCCATCAAACGTGCCTTGAGATTTCCCACGCGGAGCGTCAGGCCTGGCAGCAGAGTGGGATCTGCCGCAGCCAATGCGTTGTGGAATGCGATAGCCTGATTCGCCTGCTCATGCATCAGACGGACGCTCCACTGCCCGGCATTGATCCTGAAGCTGGCGAGGCTTTCGCGTACCGCCACCATATCTCCCTGCAGCATCACACTGGTATAGCTTGCCTGATCGATGAGGTAGGGGTGACTGTTGTCCCATCCGCTGGCAGGTAGCAGTTCGCGACGGAACAGCACGCAGCCGGGCTCGCCGAACAAATTTGTTCCGGCCATCACCGAAGCGCGCACGGCATCACGGCCCGAGACCAGGCCATTGAGGTTGCCGAGCCCACGGGCACCGATCACCACCTTCCCCTGCGCGTCGATGAGATCTCGCTTACAGGCGACAAGCACCGCAGACGGATGGGCATCAAGAGCAGCAACCTGCTTGCTGAGTGCGTCCGGTGCGATTAGGTCGTCACCACACACCAGCTTCAACAGCTCACCACGTGCAGCGTGAGTTACCCGGTCCCAGTTGGCCTTGGCACCGCCGCCGGGCGGGGTAGGTGTCAGAACACGTACCCGCGGGTGCTCGGCATACTGAGCCAATAACGTCTCGGTTCCGTCAGCGGACGAATGATCGGCAATGACCAGTTCGTAATCCTGATAATCCTGCGCCAGGATCGAATCCAGGGTCTGCTGCAGGTAATCCGCATTCTTGTAGGCAGGTACAACTACCGACACTCGAGGAGTCATCAACGTTCTTCCTTGGAACCAGGCCCCGGGGGTCGCCGGAACGAAAAATACTTGTGACCGACATAATTGAAGATCACCACGACGACCGTAATGAGGATCTGTGTCGGAATGGGGGACAGACCCAGCACATCCGCGAGTAGTGCCAAGGCTGCCATGTTGATCATCAGACTGCCGAGGTTGACACTGGCAAAGCGGGCGAAGTCCCGCCACGCATGACCAGATACCCGGAACACCAAACGGCGATAGACGAAAAACACCAGCACCAGCGACACGACCCATGCAATCGCAAGACTGGTCACGGAGGGAATGCCGGGGCCAAGCAGCAGCACCAGGCCCGCGAACAACGCCGTGCTGAACGCTGTATTTGCTCCACCGACGATCAGGAAGAGGACGCGCTGATCTTTGAAGAAGCGCTGCAGTGGGCCGGGAGCACCCGATCCAGCGAGCGGCGAGCGCTCACCGCTCACTGATGTCCACCCACGGGCAACCCGGCAAAGTAATCGGCAAAGCCGGCAGGTCGGCGGATGATGACGCTGTGCTTGCCGGCCGCAGGCAATGCGAAGGCAGTCTGGAAGCCATTCACGGCCACCCCTGGTCGTACGTCGCCATCGACGATGGCATACCACCTGCCGTCGCTGTCTTCGTTCAACACCAGCAAGGCGGGACCACTTGTCTCCACCATCGCCTGCAACATGACAGGCGAATTATGCCAAGCAGAAACCGGACGAGCAGAGAATTTACCTTCACCGAGCGTCGTCTGCTCTACCCCCAGTCTCTTGACCGCGCTGGGTGTGGCATAGATGTGCTCGACCTGAGCGCCCTCCGCTGCCTGAAGCGATGCAGCGGGCGAAGGGACAACCGCCAAGCCACTCTCCGCAAGGAAGAGACGAGGCAGCGCTGCGGAATCGTCAAGGAGCGCGTAGCGATCATCAATGGCGAGCGCACCCTCGGTTCCTGCCGCAACCACGGTGTAGCGGACGCCATACAGCTGGGCTACCGCAGGCTTGGGGAAGTACAGCAGTTCGAATTTTGAACGCCGCTGTGGATTCAGATCCCCTCGAATCCCGCGTGCACCGAGATTGGCCAACTGGTGGCCAAGAATCTTGAAATCAGGCAGCTTCTCGCTTATGGCGACGCGGTAGTTCTCTGGACTCTCCAAGGCTGCGAAAACGGTCGCCATCGAATGCCGTTGTTCTATCCGTTCGCCCCGCACGATCATCGATTGCCCCAAGCTCGGCGTCTTGGCAACGACGATCGGCACTGCGGCCGAGACGATGACAACCAAGCTCAGCAGCGCGTTGTTGATCACGACACCTCTGCTGGCCGACCACCACAACAGCGCGGCACCGAGCAACACGGGGACTATCTGCCAATAGAACTCGCCGCTGACCAGGACACCCACCAATGCCATGAGGACAATGGTCGCTGCTGAAATCTCGGGCCACCAGATCCACTGACGCTGCTGCTTGCGGCGGATCAACGAGACAAGCCGCTGCAGACACAGCGCGCCCACCGGAAGAGCCAGCATGACGACGTACAGCGACCACCAATTGACTTCGCGCACCTTGTTGGCAATCGGCAACAGATAAAGCAGCCAACCGAACGCAGCAAAGCAGAAGATGGCGCTGATTGCGATGGATGCAAGCAAGGCAGTAATCAGCGGCCTCGTCCGGAACAACCATGGATAGGAGAGACAGGCCAGTGCAATGGGGGCGCCCATATAGAGGTTGCCCACAACCATGCTGTACTGATGAGCGAATGCGAAGGGTGCAAAAACAGCCTTCCACCCCAGCCCATGGGCAGTCAAGGCGGACAGGGGAAGTTTGTCCTTCCCGCTGATGTCCCGACCATCACCCAACCACCGGATCGAATCGCTATGGAAGTCCATCACCCCGGACAGGTAGGGGTAGCAGGCGACCACGATGACCGCCGCAGCCAACGCAAGTGACGCATAGATGGGGCGAAGGTGGACATGAGCTCCCTGCACTCCCCGCTGCCTCACCACGACGACGCTGTAGACCACCCCGACAATTGCCGAGCCGACGAATGCCAGCACCAGATTCTGCGCCGGCTGCGCATAGATAAGAAGCGTCACCGAGGCTGCAAGTCCGATCGCCGCCGCGGGTGCCCAACCTCGCTGGTAAATCCGCGCCTGGAAGAACAGTATCCATGGCAACCATGCGAGTGACGCAGAAATCGGCGGCCACACTCCAACGCTCTGGAACGCAGGCAGGAAAGGAGCAACGATGCCGACGCAGATCGCCAGCAGCTGCCTCAGGCCCAGGCAACGCCCGAGCAGATAGCTGCCGACGGCGTAGATCCCCATGTGGAGAAAGAAAACCAGCTTCAGGCGATCCAGCGTATCCAGAATCGTTGAATCACTGCCCAGCCAGTTGAAATACAACGGATACAGGGGATGAAAACTCGGGCTGCCCCAGTAAGACAACCCTGCAACGAGGCCGGAGTCGTACATGCCGGCAAACAGTCCGTGCTCACCTATCGATCGACTGATGTCGAAGTACATCGGTACAAGTACGTCGTCCGCATCCGGACCGTGCAGGATCGCGATGCCCGAGAACCTTGCGACAGCAACCACCAGTACGATCACCGCCACCGTCGCCGCACCCATGAGGTTGCGCGTCGCCTTGTTCATGCCGTTTTTCACTCCTGTCACATCAATTCCTGACTAATCGTCAGCCATCACGGCGCGACGCCGAACACCCCGGCCACCCAATGTGCTCAGGATGGCTACAGCCGCGGCTCGATGGCTGAAGACAGTACACGCCAAAGAGCGTCATGCGAGTAGAAATTCCGGATGAACAGTCTTTCTGCATCAGATACCTGCTGCCAAGTGTCGTCATCGCGCAGCAGGGTGACGATCTGCGCCGCCATTTCCTCAGGCGCATCGCCCACCGGCATGAACGACGAGGCATCGGCGAGCCCCTGCATCCCGATCGAAGTGGTGACACAGGGGAGACCATGCTGCAGGCTCTCCAGCACTTTGCCCTTCACGCCACCGCCGAAACGCAGCGGCGCCACCGCGACGCGTGCGTGCTGGTATCGCTGGGTCAAGACCTGATCGCTGACGTAACCGGTAACCTCGATATGCTCCGAAGCCATCGCCAGGACCTCCGGCCGCGGATTGGAACCGACCAGGCTCAACCGGACTCCGGGGACCTCACGGTGGACCAGCGGAAGGACCTCGCGAACGAACCACAACGCCGCGTCGACGTTGGGTGCATGAGCGAAACCGGCAACAAAGAGGATGCCCTCGCGGCCCTCCGGCCCGGCCATCTCAGCCTCGCGCACCGGGTCATACGCGTACAGCGGAATGGTCTCCGCACGGATGTCGACACCCGGCTCATGCTCGGCCAGCCAACTGCGGACATGGGCCGTTTCGTCCGTGGATGGATACAGCACCACGTCTGCCTGCTTCCAGAGGCCGTGTTCAAACTCACGGAAACGCTGGGTCTCTTCTTCGAGCTCACGATCCGGATGCAACGCCAGCTGCTGCTGCATGCGCAGGTGGTGGATGTCGTGCCCGTAGTACACAAGCTTCGCACGACTGTGACGGCGTACGCTGCCGACCAGTTCGGCAGAGATGTGCGGGCGGTTGAGCACCACCGCATCAAGATAACCACCGTGCTCGGCAAGCCACGCATCGAAGCGCCCCACATACTCCGAGCCGCAAAGCACCTCCACGCCGAGCTGCTGCAGCGGGGGGGTGTAGATCGGATCTTCGTACGCGTTGGCTGGCCAGAACGACACCTGGCACCCCTGGCGGACGAGGGTCTCGATCACCTGCCAGGTCGCCCGCGAGCCGGCATCCCGGTCGGGCTGCGGCACATAGTGGTCCACCACCAGCACGTGGCGCCGGTCGCGTGAGCGATCGCGAGCGAGAAACACGTCCTGGGCGTTGGGGAACTGTTCCGCGCGCAACGTACTTTCCCAGCGCGCCAGGAACTTCTCGCGGTTGATCGCCTGGAACGCCTTTACACCGGTCGTCTCATCGGTACCGCTGGACAAGCCTTCGTAATGAACGACGACGGAGGCAGGCTGGAGATAGACCTTCAAGCCCTGCTCGCGGATACGGAAGGCCAGGTCGGTGTCTTCGTAATAGGCCGGAACGTAGCGCTCATCGAAGCCCCCCATGGCCCGGAACAACGTCGCCGGCACCATGATCGATGCGCCCGAGATGTAGTCGACTTCCTTCAGATAGGAGTACGCCGGCTTGCCGGGGACATCCAGACGACCGAAGTTCCAGGCGCTGCCATCTGCCCACACGATGCCACCGGCCTCCTGCAGCCGCCCGTCCGGATAGACGAGCTTCGAGCCGACCATGCCAGCATCCGGATGCATCCTGAAGACCTGCACCAGTGCATCCAGCCAGCCCGGGGTGACTTCGGTATCGTTGTTGAGGAGATAGATGAACTCGCCCTTGGCCAGCGTCAAGGACTGATTGCACGACAGCAGGAAACCGAGATTCTTCGGGTTGTCGTGGAACCGCAGGCCCGGAATCCGGGCCAGCTTCTTGATATCGGGGTCACCGGAGGTATCCTCCAGGACCAGCACTTCGAAGGACACACGGGCGCCGGCGCGGGCGATGGATGCCACGCAGGCCAGGCTCTGTTCGTAATTCCCATAGGTGGGAATGACGATGCTGACCACCGGGTTGTCCACCGCCTCGAAGCGGAGCTGCGAAAGAATCGCATCGGGGTCATTGCGCACCTGCTCAAGCGCCAGACCTTCCACCGGCACGACCACCGCATCACGGCGGCGCATCAGGAACCGCTTGACGGTCGGGACCAGAGGCGCGAGCAGGCGATGCCTGGCAAGGCCGCTGGCACGCAGCGAACTGAAGACGGCCGCGGTGTCGCCCCGGACCACCCGCGAGAAGAAACGCAGTGGCCGGGTCATCTTCCAGGATTTGGACTGCAGCAGGCTGTTGGTGAAGGCCTGCAGCGACGAGAGCTCGCCGCGATAGCGTTGGACGACATCGGCCAGTTCCTGCTCACGCCGCTTCGGTGTGCCGTCGGACACGTGGGCGACAAGCGCGCTCCCCCCGGCCCTCGCCATCAGCTGTTCGATGTCCAGATGGCGCTGCTGCAGGTCATTCTGGGCGTGGCCCAGCAGCTCGGACAGCTCCGCCTCGAGCTGCAGCTTGGTCTCCCAGAGCATGGCAATCGCGGCCTCGAGACGACGGGCGCGCGCATGCTCTGTAGTCAAAGCAGCTCGGACCTTTGAGACCTCCTCGTCAAGCTCTCGAGTGCGCTGCAGGTGCTGCTGCTGACCCTGGTACTCTCTTTCCGCCGCCAGCGCAGTCGAATCTGCCGCGCTGCGAACGATCTCATCCAGTTCGAGAGCCCAGCGTGTCCGCTCGTTGAACTCACTCTCCAATCTCGCGTAATCGCCCCTGGCCCGCGCCAGGTCTTCCTCCAGCGACAATGCCCAACGATACATATCCTGCTTCGTAGTGGTCAGCTCGCGTTCTGCTGCCAGAGCTTCGTCGGCAACGACCGTTGCCGTGCAACATGCCCCCAAGCGTGAGAAAGCTGCTTGCACGCGCTCCTCAGCGTCGGACGTGCGGGCGCAAGCGAACAACGCCGACATGGAGTCACCGATGTCCTCACCCACAGCGATCACGCCCAGCCCGTTGCCATGGAGGAACTCGAAGCTCGGGTAGCGCTCGCGCAGCGGGGCGAAGAACGCCTGCACACCGAAACCTTCCGTGTGTACATTGGTATCGTGGAAGATCACCACGCCCCGGCGCGACATCTTCGGGAGCCACGTGGTGAAATCGTGCTTCACCGCATCAAACGTATGCAGGCCATCGATGTGAAGCAGGTCGACCGACCCGTCGGGAACTTCATCCAACGCCTGGTCGAAGGTCATCCGCAGCAACGTGGAGAAGTCGCCATAACTGCGTTCGTTGCGTTCCACCACACTCTGATAGATGGAATCGTCATAGAAGCCGGCTTGGGAATCCCCCTCCCACGTGTCCACGGCATAGCAACGTGTCTGTCGCTTGAGCGCCTTGACTGCCTGGCAGAAGGCGAAGTAGGAGATACCGCGGTGCGACCCCAGCTCGACGACGGAACGCGGCTGGTGAGCCTCGATCAGCCAGAAGGCGAACGGTACATGTTCCAGCCAGCCGGAGGTCTCCAGGAACTCCGGCACCATGAACATCGCCCCATGCCGGAATACCGGGATGGTGGGATCGATCCCCACGGCCGTATTTTCGTCGCTCACCGAAACCATCAATTCATTCCCTCTAGTATTTTTCACGCCGCGCACTGATTGATCTGATCATCCAACCCGGGGTCTCTAGGAGGATTTCAATCGCGTCTGTAGCAGGTACATCGAATCGTGCGCTGAAGCGCGCCGTGCAGTAGAAGTAGCAGTAGCGCTAGGCGACGCCCTCACTTTCCAGGGTAATGGAGAGCATCGGCAGGCCGACCAGGCCGAACCGCATCGTCTCATCTGTCGCGCGGAACTCGAGCGCGTCGTGAATCCAATGCTGCTGGGTGTGATCATGCTGATCGCCCGACGCCACCGCCGCATCGATCATGTATGACCCGGACGGCATGATCGGCATGCGGAACAGGAACGTTCCCACCACCGTTTCACCGGCCACGCCTGACACCGGCCGATCCTTGCAGGCGAAGTGGCTATTGTCACCAAACAGGCGCTGGCCCAACCGATCCTTGACGTAGAAGCCGACGATCAGGTTCTCCAGCGACTCCTGCAGTGCCACGCGCAGTTCCAGCCGGACCAACTCGCCCCCTTCAAGCATCGACAGCCGGTTGCCTTCTGTGTCGGTAAGCCGGACGTCGACGATACGCGCGCCCTGTGCACCGAACTCCTGGCCCACATTGTCCGGATCGAATTCGAACAGCGCGATGCGATTCTGTACGCCGGCCTCGCGCAGTGCCTCGTGGCGGAAGTCGGGGCTGTCGGCAAGCGACACCCGCGTCTTCTTCTTGGCGGACACCACGATGTCTTCGGCAGCCGCTTCGCGACGGCCGACCACATGCTGTTCGGTCATGTACGCCTCGACCACCTCCTGCGAGGTGCCGGCCAGGCGCATCTTGCCGTTCTCCAGCCACACCGCGTTCTCGCAGAGGTTGGTGACGGCCGCGGCGTCATGACTGACGAACAGCAGCGTGCCGTGCTTCTGGAATTCACGCAGGAAGCGCATGCACTTCTGCGAGAAGAACGCATCACCGACGGCAAGTGCTTCATCGATGATCAGGATGTCGGCATCGACGTGCGCGATCACCGCGAACGCCAGGCGCACCGACATGCCGCTGGAATAGCTGCGCACGGGCTGATCGATGAACTCACCGATATCGGCGAAGGCCAGGATGCTGTCCATCCGCTGTTCGATCTGGTCGCGCCGCAACCCGAGGATGGTGGCGTTGAGCAGGACGTTTTCGCGCCCGGTGAATTCCGGATTGAAGCCACTGCCCAGTTCCAGCAGCGCGGCAACCCGCCCTTTCACCGCGATATGGCCTTCGGTGGGGTTCAAGGTACCGGCGATCATCTGCAACAGGGTCGACTTGCCCGAGCCGTTGCGGCCGACGATGCCCACGGTCTGGCCACGACGGATCGAGAAGCTGACCCCGCGCAGTGCCCAGAAATCCTTGTAGAACGACTTGCGCTTGCCCGCCAGCGCCTGCCACAGACGATGCGAGGGCCGCTCGTACATGTGGTACGCCTTGCCGACGCCCTGCACCTCGATGACGGTTTCCGCCGGAGTGATTTCAGAGGACATCGGCGAACCCCACGCGCAGCTTGGTGAAGATGCGATGGCCGATGAACGCGACCACGCAGGCAATGACGGTGTAGATCGCCAGTCCCGTCCAATCCGGCAGGCGGCCCCAGATCACCACTTCACGCACCTGGTTGATGATGAAGGTCAGCGGATTGAGCTCGAACACGATCCGATAGCTCTCCGGCACCGATTCCACCGGGATGATGGCCGAGGACAGGAACAGCATGGCGGTGGCGACCACGCCGGCGATCTGACCGATGTCGCGCAGATACACACCGAGCGCCGATACGGCCCAGCCCACGCCCACCGTCAGGATCACCAGCGGCGCCAGGACGAGCGGCAGCAGCAGCGCGGTCGCGTGGATGTTGCCCTTCAGGCAGAGATACAGGATCAGCAGGACCACCATGTTCATGGCGAGGTGGAACAACGCCGAGAACGTCATGCTCCACACCAGGATGTCGAGCGGGAACACCACGCGTTTCACGTAGCCGGTATTGCCCACGATCAGCTGCGGGGCGCGGATGAAGCACTCGGCGAAAAAGCCATGCACGGTCAGGCCGGCAAACAGGATCAGCGCGAAATCCGTGGTCGAACCACTCGACCCCGGCCAGCGGCCCTTCATCACGAAGCCGAACGCCAGCGTGTACACCAGCAACATCAGGAACGGGCTGATCAGCGACCACAACAGGCCGAAGCTGGCCCCCCGGTACCGGCCCAGCACTTCACGCTGGGTCAGTTCGTAGGCAAGCGAGCGGTTCTTTCCGAATACCGACAGGATTCCCATCTCAAGCGGCCTCGGTACCCAGTGCCCTTTCCAGATCCACCTGCAGATCCCCCAGCTCCTCCACCCCGACACTCAACCGCACCAGCGCGTCGCTGATGCCCAGCTTTTCGCGGCGCTCCACCGGGATCGAGGCATGCGTCATCACCGCAGGATGGTTGACCAGACTTTCCACGCCACCGAGCGATTCGGCCAGGGTGAACAGTTCGGTCTTCTCACAGAAACGCTTGGCCGCGTCGAAACCGCCCTTGAGGACGATCGAGACGATGCCGCCGTAGCCGTTCATCTGGCGCGTCGCCAGCTCGTGCTGCGGGTGCGAGGTCAGGCCGGGGTAAATGACCTTCTCGACGGCCGGGTGCTTTTCCAGCCACTGGGCCAGGGCCAGCGCGTTGGCGCAGTGCGCCTTCATGCGCAGCGGCAGGGTCTTCAGGCCGCGCAGGGCCAGGAAGCTGTCGAACGGGCCCTGGACGGCACCGATGGAGTTCTGCAGGAAGGCCATCTGCTCGGCCAGCTCGGCGTTGTCGCCGACCACGACCATGCCACCGACCATGTCCGAGTGCCCGTTGAGGTACTTGGTGGCCGAGTGCAGGACCAGGTCCGCGCCCTGCTCCAGCGGACGCTGCAGCATCGGCGAGGCGAAGGTGTTGTCGACCACCACCAGCAGGCCGTGGCGCTTGGCGATGGCGGCCACCGCGGCGATGTCCACGATCTTCAGCATCGGGTTGGTCGGGGTTTCGATCCAGACCATCCTGGTCTGTGGGGTGATCGAGGCCTCGAACGCGGCCAGGTCGGTCAGGTCGACGAAGCTGAACTGCAGGCCGGCGGTGCGCTTACGCACGCGTTCGAACAGGCGGAAGGTGCCACCGTAGATGTCGTCCATCGCCACCACGTGGCTGCCGGCATCCAGCAGTTCCATCACCGTGGAGCTGGCGGCCATGCCCGAGGCGAACGCGTAGCCGCGGCTACCGCCTTCCAGGGAGGCCACGCAGCGCTCGTAGGCGAAGCGGGTGGGATTGTGGGTGCGCGAGTACTCGAAGCCCTGGTGTTCGCCGGGGCTGGACTGGGCGTAGGTGGAGGTCGCGTAGATCGGCGGCATCACCGCGCCGGTGCTCGGATCCGGCGATTGGCCGCCGTGGATGGCCAGCGTGGCCAGGGCGAGCGAGCGGTCGCCGTGCCCGGAGGAAGCGTGATCGGACATGTTGTTTCCCGGCAAGGGGAGCCCCGACAGGGGCCCCCGCAAAAGGAGCGGAAGTCTATCAGCGGTGGCTTAATCGGCCGTTGACGCGGATAAACATGGGTTCATTGCGACATTGCGCCTTACTGTACGCGCCGGCGCAGGTAGTTCAGCAGGTCGATCCGGGTGATCAGGCCGAGGAAGTTGGCGCCATCCATGACGATGGCGACCTGGCCACGGTCGAACACCGGCAGCAGAGCCTCGATCGGGGATTTCACGTCCAGGCGGTCCAGCTTGCTGACCATCGCGGTGGCGACCGGGTCGCGGAAACGGGCTTCGTCGCCGTAGACGTGCAGCAGCACGTCGCTTTCATCCACGATGCCGACCAGCTGGTCGCCGTCCATCACCGGCAGCTGCGAGACGTCATACAGCTTCATGCGCTGGTAGGCGGTGGTCAGCAGGTCGTTCGGGCCGATCACCACCGTGTCGCGCTGGCCGTACGGGCGCAGGATCAGATCGCGCAGGTCGCCGGACTGCGGACGCTCCAGGAAGCCGTTGTCCAGCATCCAGTAGTCGTTGTACATCTTGGAGAGGTACTTGTTGCCGGTATCGCAGACCAGCACCAGCACCTTCTTCGGGGTGGTCTGCTCTTTGCAGTACTTCAGCGCCGCGGCCAGCAGGGTGCCGGTCGAGGAGCCGCCGAGGATGCCTTCCTTGCCCAGCAGCTCGCGCGCGGTGTGGAAGCTCTCGGCATCGCTGATCGCGTAGGCCTTGGTGACGCGGCTGAAATCGGCGATCGAGGGCAGGAAGTCCTCGCCGATGCCTTCCACCAGCCAGCTGCCCGACTTGTCGTTGAGCACGCCGTCATTGATGTATTCGGCCAGGATCGAGCCGACCGGATCGGCCAGGACCAGCTCGGTCTTCGGCGAGAGGGTGGCGAAGGCGCGCGAGAGGCCGGTCATGGTGCCCGAGCTGCCGCAGCCGAACACGATCGCGTCCAGGTCGCCGTCCATCTGCGCCAGGATTTCCGGGCCGGTGCCGAACTCGTGCGCGGCCGGGTTGTCCGGGTTGCCGAACTGGTTGATGAAGTACGCGCCCGGGGTTTCCTCGGCCACGCGCTTGGCCATGTCCTGGTAATACTCGGGATGGCCCTTGGCCACGTCCGACCGGGTCAGGCGCACTTCGGCACCCATCGCCTTGAGATTGAAGATCTTCTCGCGGCTCATCTTGTCCGGTACGACCAGGATCAGCTTGTAGCCCTTCTGCTGGGCCACCAGCGCCAGGCCCAGACCGGTGTTGCCGGCGGTGCCCTCGACCAGGGTCGCGCCCGGCTTGAGGTCGCCCCGCTGCTCGGCGGCTTCGATCATCGACAGGCCGATGCGGTCCTTGATCGATCCTCCGGGATTGGCACTCTCGAGCTTCAGGTAAAGCTCGCAGACGCCGGTATCCAGGCGCTGGGCCTTGACGATCGGGGTCTGGCCAATGAGTTCGAGTACGGAGGAGTGGATTGCCATCGGTTCACATCGATTCGCGCCGCAATGCGGCCGGACCGGAGATTATCCGACGGTTGGCGGCGAAAGTCAGGTTGCCGCGTTCATCGACCTTGCGGCCGCTTTCCCGCTGCGGGCGGGAGATAGGGAGCGGCGCGGACGGCACCGGTCGACGAGGTGACCGGAACCGCCCGCGACGTAGGGGGTAAAGGCGTCAGTGCACGGGGGAGGCGTACATCCGTTCCAGCTTCTGCTTGGCCAGCAGCTTCTCACGCTTCATCTGTCCCAGGGTGAGGCGGTCTATCGGAAGTACGCCCAGCTCGGCATCCATGCACTTCTTGTTCAACTTCTGGTGCCGTTCGTAGAGCGCCTTGAATTCCGGATCCTGCTTGCGCCGTGCGTCGATGTCGCTCTGGGGCTGACCTTCAAACATGATGAACCTCCTATCGCTTCTGCAGAAACAAGAACGCCCCGGCCTGACGGCACGGGGCGCTGCTTGGGGCGGAGTGCCGGGCAACCCTGACCTGCGAACCCGCAGCGGCGTCCAGTTCAACCTGGACCTCGGACTGCTGTGATTCGTGGCGCTGGTGCATTGCCGGCCCTCCAATCGTCCAGGCCGCGGAAGGCGACCCGGACAACTGACCCTACGCTTGCTTCGGAGCCGGTTCAACCCTTTCAGACGATATCGTCGAGCCCACCTAGGCGGGGTTCAGGCTGAACACGCAGAACAACGGAAATTAAACAAAAACAACCAGTTGCGTCATGCCCGAGGGGCATGACGCGCTGCCAGCCGGGCATCACGGCGCGATGATGACCTCGGCCGAGCGCGCCTTGGTCGCCGCCGCTTTCTTGCCGCTGACCTGCAGCCGGCTGGCGCTCACGCCGGCGGCCACGAGGGCGTCGCGCAGCGCCTCGGCGCGCTGCTGGCCGACACCGGCCGCGGCGTCGTAGGCCTCGATCCGGACCCGGCCCTTCTTGCCGATGTTCAGGTACTCGGCCAGCGCCTTGGCCTGGCCCTTGGCACCGCTAGACAGGCTGCCCTTGCCGGCCGCGAAGGCGTCGCCGTTGAAGGTGAACACTTCGCCCCGGCTGTCGAATCTGGAGCCCGGCAACTTGCTGCCCGCCACCAGCTCGGCTTCTTCACGGGCCAGCTTGGCCGCGTTCTGCTGGGCCGCGCTCAGGCGGGCGGTCTGCTTGCCGGCCACGCTGGTGAGCGCGGTTTCGGCGTCCTGGCGGGCCAGGGCTTCCTGTTCGGCCGCCTGGCGCAGGCGTTCGCTTTCCTCGGCCTGGATCTGGGCCTGGACGCGCAGGCGCTCGGCTTCCTGGCGGGCCCGCTGGGCATCGCGTCGGCTGGCTTCGATCAGCAGCTCGCTGCGGGTGCGTTCGAGCTGGTCGACCTCACGCTGGGCCAGGGCGGCGCGGACGCTGGTCTCGGCGATCTCGACCCGGCGCTCGGCCAGGTAGCGGGCCTGGTCCAGGTCCCGGCGCTTGGCCTTGGCCAGATCGGCCACGGCCTGCTGGGCCTGAAGACGCTCGAAGGCGGCCAGCTGGGCCGCATCCGGGTTGGCCTGGATCGCCATCAGGCGCTGGGTCAGCTGGGCCACGGCGGGGTCATCGGCGGCCTGGACCAGCAGCGGCAGGCTGAGGCTGACGGCCAGCAGCAGGCAGGGCATACGCATCTTGGTGGACATCATCAGCGGTCTTCCCCGGTGGCGAGCTGGCGCTGCAGCTGGCTGACTTCATTGCGACGCAGCTGCAGCTGGGCGGTGGCGGTGGCTTCTTCGCTGCGGGCACGGGCCAGGTCGGCATCGACCGTGGCGCGAACGGCCAGCATTGGCGCGTTCTTGCGCTCGCGGCGGTCGCCGGCCGCGCGCTGGGCCTGCTCCAGGCCCTGGCGGGCCACGGCGATCAGGTCCGGGGCGTACTGGTCGGCATCGGCCTGGGTGGCCTTGTCGACCGCCTGCCGGGCCTGCATCAGTTCCAGGGCGCCATCCTGCGCCTGTGCCGCACCAGAGAGCGCGAATGCGCACACCGTCACATACAGGGCCCGTCGTATTTGTGCGAAGCTAGGTTTCATTGGGGGTGCCGTCGCCAGAGTTGTGTGCGCGGCCATTGTCGGAAGCCTGCGGTGCGCTTGCAATGGCAAGCCGCTGATTGTTGGGGAAACATTTCGCATGGATATCGGCTATTTCCTGAAGCTGATGACCGAAAAGAACGCGTCGGACATGTTCTTGACGACGGGAGCACCGGTATACATCAAGATCGAGGGGAAACTCTATCCGCTGGGCAATACCGGGCTGCCGCCCGGGATGGTCAAGAAGATCGCCTACTCGTTGATGGATGAAGGCCAGGCCCCGCAGTTCGAGCGCGAGCTCGAGCTCAACATGGCCATTGCCCTGCCCGATGCGGGGCGCTTCCGGGTCAACGTGTTCAAGCAGCGCGGCGAGGTCGGCATGGTGATCCGTGCGATCCGCAGCAAGATCCCCAGCATCGAAGAGCTCAACCTGCCCCAGGTCCTGAAGGACGTGATCATGACCCCGCGCGGGCTGGTGCTGGTGGTCGGCTCGACCGGCTCGGGCAAGTCGACCTCGCTGGCCTCGATGATCGACCACCGCAACACCA
>Ga0182007_10000191_pt1 | contig 41295 bp, 30 predicted proteins | sample Sormic07211113_1_FD_123023 | JGI IMG/M metagenome (GOLD analysis project Ga0182007, IMG submission 123023) | Rhizosphere microbial communities from Sorghum bicolor, Mead, Nebraska, USA - 072115-113_1 MetaG | ecosystem: Host-associated > Plants > Roots > Rhizosphere | place: USA: Nebraska...
CGTCCGTCAGTCCACCTGAAGGACCGCCAGAAACGCCTCCTGCGGGATCTCCACCGAGCCGACCTGCTTCATGCGCTTCTTGCCTTCCTTCTGCTTCTCCAGGAGCTTGCGCTTGCGCGTGATGTCGCCGCCGTAGCACTTCGCGAGCACGTCCTTCCGCAGCGGCTTCACCGTCGTCCGCGCGATCACCTTCTGGCCGATCGCCGCCTGGATCGCGACCTCGAAGAGCTGCCGCGGGATGAGCTCCTTCAGCTTGTCCGCGATCTTGCGGCCCCAGTCGTACGCCTTGTCCTTGTGCGTGATCACGCTGAAGGCGTCGATCGGGTCGCCGTTGATCAGCATGTCGAGCCGCACCAGGTCGCTCGCGCGATACTCGAGCATCTCGTAGTCGAGCGAGGCATAGCCACGGCTGACCGACTTGAGCTTGTCGAAGAAGTCCAGCACCACCTCGGCCATCGGCAGTTCGTAGCTGATCTGCACCTGGCTGCCCAGGTAGTTGATGCCGATCTGGCTGCCGCGCTTTTCCTCGCACAGCTTGATGATGTTGCCGATGTACTCCTCGGGGGTGAGCACGTTGGCGCGGATGATCGGCTCGCGGATCTCATCGACCATGTTCACCGGCGGCAGCTTGGCCGGGTTGTCCATGTTGATGATGGTGCCGTCGGTCTTGAGCACTTCATAGACCACCGTCGGCGCGGTGCTGATCAGGTCCAGGTTGTACTCGCGCTCCAGGCGCTCCTGCACGATTTCCATGTGCAGCATGCCCAGGAAGCCGCAGCGGAAGCCGAAGCCCATCGCCTCGGAGCTTTCCGGCTCGAAGCGCAGCGCGGCATCGTTCAGGCGCAGCTTGTCCAGCGCTTCGCGCAGGTCCGGGTAATCCTCGGCATCGACCGGGAACAGGCCGGCGAACACGCGCGGCTGCATTTCCTGGAAGCCCGGCAGCGGCGTGGCGGCCGGATCGGCGGCCAGGGTCAGGGTGTCACCGACCGGCGCACCGTGCACGTCCTTGATGCTGGCCGTCACCCAGCCCACCTCACCGGCGTTCAGTGCCGGCAGCACCTTGCGCTTGGGGGTGAACACGCCGACGTTGTCGACCTGGTGGTTGCGGCCGGTGGACATCACCTGCAGCTTGTCGCCGGCCTTGATCTGGCCCTGCATCACGCGCACCAGCGAGACCACGCCCAGGTAGTTGTCGAACCACGAGTCGATGATCAGCGCCTGCAGCTTGTCGGTATCGCGCGGCACCGGCGGCGGGATGCGATGCACGATCGCTTCCAGCACGTCGCCCACGTTCAGGCCGGTCTTGGCGCTGACCGCCACCGCGTCGGTCGCATCGATGCCGATCACGGCCTCGATCTCGGCCTTGGCACGGTCGATATCGGCGGTGGGCAGGTCGATCTTGTTGATCACCGGCACCACTTCCAGCCCCTGTTCGACCGCCGTGTAGCAGTTGGCCACGGACTGCGCTTCCACGCCCTGGGCCGCATCGACCACCAGCAGCGCGCCTTCGCAGGCGGCCAGCGAGCGGCTGACTTCATAGGAGAAGTCGACATGCCCGGGGGTGTCGATGAAGTTCAGGTGGTAGGTGTGGCCGTCTTTGGCGACATACGGCAGCGAGACCGACTGGGCCTTGATGGTGATGCCACGCTCGCGCTCGATCGGGTTCGAGTCGAGCACCTGCGCCTCCATCTCACGGGCCTGGAGGCCGCCGCAAAGCTGGATGATGCGATCGGCCAGCGTGGACTTGCCGTGGTCGACGTGGGCGATGATGGAGAAATTGCGGATGAACCGCATCGAATCAGAAGACATAGGTGGCGGCGGCGCGTCGCGTCGTCAGGATGACTGCGGATTATCGCATGGCCGGCCCGGTCCCGCGTGCGGCCGCCCGCGATTGGCGTGATCGGCCCGCCAGAAACGACCGGGCCCGCCGAAGCGGGCCCGGAAACGCAGGCGGGGCGGGGCTTACTGCCCGGCCTTGACCGCCACGAAGGCGCTGTTGCCGTTGGCGCGGATCAGCAGCATGACCACATCGCCCTTGGAGTAGCCGCCCAACGCCTTGTTCAGCGCGGCCACGCTGCCGACCGGGGTGCGCCCGACCTGCAGCACCACCAGGCCCGGCGACAGGCCGGCGTCACGCGCCGATTGCCCATTGACCCGGGTGATGCGCACGCCCTCGCCGGCCGACAGGCCCAGCTGCTGGCGCTGCGGGGCGGTGAGATCGGCCACCTCCAGCCCCAGCAGGGCATTGGCACCGGTCTCCGGCTTGGCCGCTTCCGCGGCCGGACGGGCCGGACCGCGCTCGGCGTCTTCGGCCAGTTCGGTGAGGGTGGCGGTGATCTCCCGCTCCTTCCCATCGCGCAGCACGCTCAGGCGGACCTTGCTGCCCGGCGGCAGCGCGCCGATGGCCGGCGGCAGGTCGCTGAAGGTGTTGATCGGGCTGCCGTTGACCGAGCGGATCACATCGCCCGGCTCGATGCCGGCCTTGAGCGCCGCGCTGCCCGCGACCACTTCGTTGACCAGCGCGCCGCGGCTGTCCGGCAGGCCCAGCCCCTGGGCCTTCAGGCCATCGATCGGGCCGACCGCCGCGCCGAGCTGGCCGCGGCTGACCCGGCCGGTCTTCTTGATCTGCTCGACCGCGCCCATGGCCAGGTCGATCGGGATCGCGAAGCTGATGCCCATATAGCCGCCCGAAGCGGAGAAGATCTGCGAGTTGATGCCGACCACTTCACCGCGGGTGTTGAGCAGCGGGCCGCCGGAGTTGCCCTGGTTGATCGCCACGTCGGTCTGGATGAAGGGCACATAGCGCTGGTCCGGACCGCCGGTGCTGCGGCCCACCGCGCTGACCACGCCGGCGGTGACCGAATGGTCCAGCCCGAACGGCGAGCCGATCGCGACCACCCACTGGCCCGGCTTGAGCGTGTTGGAATCCCCCACCCGCACCGTCGGCAGATTCTTGCCGTCGATCTTGAGCAACGCCACGTCGTACTGCTGGTCGCTGCCGATCACCTTGGCAGTGAACTCGCGGCGGTCGCCCAGTTTGACCTTCACTTCGCTGGCGTCGGCGACCACGTGATAGTTGGTCAGCACATAGCCATCGGCCGAGATGATGAAGCCCGAGCCCATGCCGCGGCCCTGGATGCGCGGGCTGTCATCCTGGCCACCGGGGCCCTGCCCCGGCATCTGGAAGTCGGGGCCAAAGAAGCGACGGAAGAACTCGGGCATGTCCTGGTCGGCCGGCCCGGCCATGCGGGCCTGGCGGTTGCTGCGCACGATGGTGGTCTCGACATTGACCACGCCCGGGCCCACCTGTTCGACCAGATTGGTGAAGTCCGGCAGGCCGCTGACCAGCTGCGGTGCAGGCGCGCGCGGTGCGGCAGCCGGCGCCGGGGCGGCTGCGGTGGTCGGCGACGGCGACTGGGCGCAGGCCACCAGCGGGAGCGTCATGGCGATCAGCGCCAGGGCGTGGGTACGGATACGGGCGGTCATCAGACACGAACCTCCGGGTCAGGGAACAAAGCGGGGGGAAGCGCTCCGGCGCGCAGGCCGGAGCGGGACGTCAGGGCGACGATGTTCAGTCGCGGTGCCGGCGCGCGGACTCGGCCGACTCGGCCGATTCCTGCAGACGCGGCTCGAACGGATAGAACGCGGCCTGCGGGGCCTGCGTGGAGAAGCTCGCATTGAGCGCACCACCCGCGGCAGGGGCCAGGCTGGACCGCGGCCAGGGCTTGGCCTGCAGGCTGCCGACCTCACCGAACGGGAACTGCCGCGCCGTGGCGCCCGGCACGGCCGGGGTCAACGGCGCCTGGCTGGCGACCGCACGCTGCGGTTCCGCGCTGCGCTCGGCGGCGCTGCGCGCGGCCTGCTGGGTGCGGGTGGCACTGGCGCGGCGCGCAGTGGCCACGTCCTGGCGGCGACTGGCGGCCGCGACGGCGGCAGCCGGCACCGCCGCTACGGCCAGCGCCTGCCCGGCGGCAGAGGCTTCCGTCGCCGGCGCGGGCGCGGGCGGCAGCTCCGCCTGGCTGGCGATGATGGTGGTCGGCGCGTCCAGTGGTGTCGGCGCCGGCAACTGCTCGCGGGTCATGAACATCGCCACGGCCGCGACGGAGGCAGCCAACGCCGCACCGCCCCCCCAGCGTCGCCATCCGCCGCGACGCTCCTGGCGGTCCGGGCCGCGCTCGATCCTGGCCTGCATTACCGGGGCCGGCTCCGCCGCAACGGAGGCGCGCACACGGTCGGCGAAATCCACCGGGGCCGGCGCGCAGGCCTGCCCGCGCAGCACATCGCCGAGCATCTGCCAGCGTTCGTTGCAGCTCGACAGGGACTCATCGTGTTCCAGCCGACGCAGCATGAAACGGGCTTCATCGGCCGACAGCTCGCCGTCGATCAACGACGACAGCTGCTGCCGGTAATGGGCGTCGAATTTATCGGGGGACGCGCCCCGGGAAGCATCATTGGACATATCGTGGCTCATGCGCGGCTCTTCTCGCGGGTGGCGCTGCCCACATCGAGCAGCGGCCGAAGTTCAGTGTCGATCGCCTCGCGGGCACGGAAGATCCGCGACCGCACGGTGCCGATCGGGCACCCCATCTTCTGCGCGATTTCGTCATAACTCAGGCCCTCCACCTCGCGCATGGTGATGGCCGAGCGCAGTTCTTCCGGCAGCGCGGCGACCGCCTTCATCACCGTCTGCTCCAGCTCCTGGCGCATCAACTCGCGCTCGGGCGTGTCGGTGTCGCGCAGGCGCGTGCCGCTGTCGTACTGCTCGGCGTCCCCGATCTCGATGTCATCGGTGGGCGGGCGGCGGTTGTGGGCGGCGAGATGGTTCTTGGCAGTGTTCACGGCGATCCTGTGCAGCCAGGTATAGAACTGGGCGTCGCCCCGGAAACTGCCGATCGCGCGATACGCGCGGACGAAAGTGTCCTGGGCCACGTCCTGACATTCACTCCAGTCCGCGATGTAGCGCCCGATCAGCGCGATGATCCGATGCTGGTACTTGCGTACCAGGACATCGAACGCCGCGCTCTCGCCACGCTGCACACGTCGGACCAGCTCCAGGTCCAGCTCCTGTGGTGTTTCAACCTCGGCCATGGGGGGCCGCACTCCTGTCAGCCCAACCGACGTCGGGCAATGAGACTGCCAATCCCGGGAAAAGTTCAGCGCGCGATCACACCGCGCCGCACCAGCTTTTAACCACCGTTCCGTTAAGGTTTCCGATCCAGGCAGTGGATCGACGGCTTCTCTCCCCCAGCTATAGGGATTTGACGGGGAGGAAACAACCTCTGGATCATAGCCCCCTTCTCCATACACAACCGGATGGAACGCTCCCATGCTCTCAGGCTTCGATGGGCTCCGCTTCTCGCATTGGCACCCGCAGATCCGTGACGATGGCGTCGTCGTGCTCAGCCTCGACCGCCAGGACAGCAGCGTCAATGCCATGTCGCAGGACGTGCTGCTCGAACTGGGCGACCTGATCGAGCGGATCGCGATGGACCCGCCCAAGGCGGTGGTGATCCAGTCGATCAAGGCGGCCGGCTTCATCGCCGGGGCGGACCTGAAGGAATTCCAGGAATTCGACCGCCGCGGCACCGTCAATGACGCGATCCGCCGCGGCCAGAGCACCTACCAGAAGCTGGCCGAGCTGCCCTGCCCGACCGTCGCCGCGATCCACGGCCATTGCCTGGGCGGCGGCACCGAGCTGGCCCTGGCCTGTCGCTACCGCGTGGCGTCGAACGATCCCTCCACCCGGATCGGCCTGCCGGAAACCCAGCTGGGCATCTTCCCGGGCTGGGGCGGCAGCTCGCGCCTGCCGCAACTGGTCGGCGCACCGGCCGCGATGGACATGATGTTGACCGGCCGCAATCTGTCGGCTTCGGCCGCGCGCAACATCGGCCTGGTCGACAAGGTCGTCGCACCGGCCGTGCTGCTCGACACCGCCGTGTCGCTCGCCCTGAAGGGCACCACCCGCCCGTTCAAGCAGCGCGCGACCGCCTGGATCACCAACACCTGGCTGGCCCGCAGGCTGCTCGCCCCGCAGATGGCCAAGCAGGTCGCCCGCAAGGCGCGCAAGGAGCATTACCCGGCGCCGTACGCGCTGATCAACACCTGGGCACGCACCGGCGGCAGCCCGATCCAGACCCGTCTGGATGCCGAACGCCGCGCCGTGGTCAAGCTGGCCGGCACCCCGACCGCCCGCAACCTGATCCGCATCTTCTTCCTGACCGAACGCCTGAAGGCCCTCGGCGGCAAGGACCACGGCATCCAGCACGTGCATGTCGTCGGCGCCGGCGTGATGGGCGGTGACATCGCCGCGTGGTCGGCCTACAAGGGCTTCAACGTGACCCTGCAGGACCGCGAGCAGCGCTTCATCGACCCGGCCATGGAACGGGCGCAGGCGCTGTTCGCCAAGCGTGTGAAGGACGACAGCAAGCGCCCGGCCGTGGCCGCGCGCCTGAAAGCCGATCTCGCTGGCGAGGGCGTGGCCCAAGCGGACCTGGTGATCGAAGCCATCATCGAGAACCCGGAGGCCAAGCGCGAGTTGTACCAGTCGCTGGAGCCGAAGATGAAGGCCGATGCGCTGCTGACCACCAACACCTCCTCGATCCCGCTGGACGAACTGCGCGACCACATCCAGCGTCCGGCGCAGTTCGCCGGCCTGCATTACTTCAATCCGGTCGCGCAGATGCCGCTGGTGGAGATCATCCATCACGACGGCATGGCGCCGGAGACCGAGCGTCGCCTGGCCTCGTTCTGCAAGGCGCTGGGCAAGTTCCCGGTACCGGTCGCCGGCACGCCCGGCTTCCTGGTCAACCGCGTGCTGTTCCCGTACATGCTCGAAGCCGCCACCGCGTATGCCGAAGGCGTACCGGGCCCGGTGCTGGACAAGGCCGCGGTCAAGTTCGGCATGCCGATGGGCCCGATTGAACTGCTCGACACCGTCGGCCTGGATGTGGCAGCCGGCGTGGGCAAGGAACTGGCGCCGTTCCTCGGCCTGCAGGTGCCGGCCGCACTGGCGACGGTGGAACAGGGCAAGCGAGGCAAGAAGGACGGCCAGGGCCTGTACAAGTGGGAGAACGGCCGCGCGCAGAAACCGGACGTCCCCGCAAACTACGCGGTGCCGGCCGATCTGGAAGACCGCCTGATCCTGCCGCTGCTCAACGAAGCGGTGGCCTGCCTGCACGACGGCGTGGTCGCCGACGCCGACCTGCTCGATGCCGGGGTGATCTTCGGCACCGGTTTCGCCCCGTTCCGCGGCGGCCCGATCCAGTACATCCGCGCCACCGGTGCCGACGCCCTGGTCGAACGCCTCAAGGTTCTGCAGCAGCGCCATGGCGATCGTTTCGCCCCGCGCCCGGGCTGGGATTCGCCGGTGCTGCGTGAGCCGGTGATCTGAGGATCGCCGTGACCTGAAACGACGACGCCACCGCAGGGTGGCGTTGTTGTTTCCGCCGCCGGCGTGCAACCAGAACACCCTGTTACCGATACAGGCCTCCCACCCCCTCACCCCGCATGCGATCCTCCCGCTCTGTCCCCGCCAGCGAGACCGCCCGCATGACGACCATCATCGCCCCCCGCATCCATGACATCGGCGGCCTGCAGGTGCGCCGCGCCGTGCCGACCCTGCAGGCGCGCAGCGTCGGCCCCTTCGTCTTCGTCGACCAGATGGGCCCGGCCGTGCTCTCCCCGGGTACCGGCATCGACGTGCGCCCGCACCCGCACATCGGCCTGGCCACCGTCACCTTCCTGTGGTCCGGCGCCATCGGCCACCGCGACACGCTCGGCTCGGACCAGGTCATCCGCCCCGGTGACGTCAACTGGATGACCGCCGGCCGCGGCATCGCCCACTCCGAACGCACGCCTGCCATCGAGCGCGAACACGACCATCCGCTGCACGGCATGCAGACCTGGCTGGCGCTGCCGAAGAGTGCCGAAGAGACCGATCCCGCGTTCTACCACCACGCCGCCGACACCCTGCCCCAGCAGCGCCGCAACGGTGCGTGGCTGCGGGTCATCGCCGGCCGCGCGTACGGCGAAGAATCCCCGGTCAAGGTGTTCGCCGATACCCTCAACGTCGCCATCGATCTCGACGCCGATGCGGAGATCGACCTGGATACCGGCCACGCCGAGCGCTCGCTCTACATCCTCGAAGGCCAGGCCCAGCTCGACGGCGTGGACGTTCCCGCCCAGCACCTGATCATCCCCGAATCCGGCGCCCGCGGCCGCCTGCGCGCCAAGACCCCGATCAAGGCGATGCTGATGGGCGGCGAGCCGCTCGATGGCCCGCGCCACCTCTGGTGGAACTTCGTCTCCAGCTCCACCGAGCGGATCGAGCAGGCCAAGCACGACTGGGAATCCGGCCGCTTCGGCACGATCCCGGGGGACGACAAAGAGTTCATTCCGCTGCCCGCGTACTGAGCCGCACAACCGGCGGCCCACCGTTCGTCGGGTCTTGACGCCGCCGTCACCCCGATGAACCCCGATTCAGCTACGGTGCGCCTGCCCACCCCGGGCATAACGTGGAGCACGTCGATGAGCATGGGCAAACGTCTGGCCGCCGAGTTCCTGGGCACGTTCTGGCTGGTGCTGGGTGGCTGTGGCAGCGCGGTCCTGGCCGCCAACTTCGGTGGCGATGGCAATCCGCTGGGGATCGGTTTCGTGGGCGTCGCGCTGGCCTTCGGCCTGACCGTGCTGACCGGCGCCTACGCGTTCGGACACGTCTCCGGCGCGCACTTCAATCCGGCCGTGAGCGTCGGCCTGTGGGCCGGCGGCCGCTTCCCGGCCCGTGACCTGCTCCCCTACATCGTCGCGCAGGTGCTGGGCGGTACGCTGGCGGGCTTCATCCTGCTGCAGATCGCCTCCGGCGCGCCCGGCTTCCAGATCGATGGCAGCCAGGCCGGTGCGTTCGCCAGCAACGGGTATGGCGCACTCTCACCGGGAAGCTACAGCCTCGCGGCCGCGTTCCTGTGCGAAGTGGTGCTGACCGCCTTCTTCCTGATCGTCATCATGGGCTCGACCCACGGCAACGCACCGGCGGGCTTTGCCCCGATCGCGATCGGGCTGGCCCTGACCCTGATCCACCTGATCAGCATTCCAGTCACCAACACCTCGGTCAATCCGGCCCGCTCCACCGCGGTGGCCGTGTTCGCCGGCAGCGGTGCGCTGGGCCAGCTCTGGCTGTTCTGGCTGGCGCCGCTGCTGGGCGGCCTGATCGGCGGCATCGTCTACAAATGGATGGGCGCGGTGCCCCGCTGAGGATCCGGCCGGGCGGCCTCGCGCTGCCCGGCCCGCGGTGCGGAAAGGTTCACCTGAAACCGTTATTTGTACACTGAGTCACATTCCGTTAAGGTCCGGATCACTCGTCCGACACTGACGGCTGCGAGTCATCCGGTACGCGCGCGGGGAATGCGCCACCACGGCCTGGGTTGTCGACGGCCACCGGAATGCCTGTCAGCGACGGACCCGATCATCGACCCTGGGGGAACCATGAACGTCCTGCGCGCTGTCGTGTGTGTGTGTCTGCTGATGTCTGCCGGCGCCGTTGCGGCGCAATCCACCAGCGAATGTCCGTCGCTGCCCGCCAGCAGCGGCCTGCAGTGGCAGGAACTGGCCCAGCGGGACCTGATCCTGTGCAAGGCCAGCACCGCCGATGGGCGTGAAGTGCTGAGCCTCACCCTCAGCGCCCGCAATCCCGAGCTGCCGTTGAACCGCGCGCTGCGCCAGGAAAAAGGCAGCTTCGCAGGTGAAACGCTGTACTGGTACCAGCCCGACCTGGGCGGCCAGAAACCGCCGGGCTACGACACCCGCCGCATCACCGTGGTGAAGTTCGACAGGAACCGCTTCGCGCAGATTGCGTTGTATGCGGGCGACCGCAGCGAACTGGGTTCGCTGCAGTCACTGGCGCAGGGCATGAACCTGACGCCCTCGGCTGTCGCCGCCGGGCGCTGAGGACGAGGACGGGACGGTGCGCCGCACACATCCCGGAAGCAACGGTAGCGCCGGCCGCTGGCCGGCGCCTCCTACACCGTCAGGTGTCATGCGGTTGCCGGCCTGCGACCGGCACTGCCGTGTCTCAGAAGCGGCCTTCCTGGAAATCCACGAACGCCTGCATCAGCTCCTGCTTGGTGTTCATCACGAACGGCCCGTGCCGCATGACCGGCTCGCGCAGCGGACGGCCCGCCACCAGGATCAGGCGCGCACCGGTTTCGCCCGCGCGCAGCGTCAGCTGCTCACCGCCGCCCAGCACCGCCATCTCCTGCCTGGCCACCGGGCGCGCATCGTCGCCCTCGCCGATCTCCAGCGCTCCTTCGAACACGTAGGCAAACGCGTTGTGGCCGTCAGGCAGCGTGTAGCTCCAGCCCGCGCGCGCCTCCAGGGTGATGTCCAGATACACCGGGTCGGTGGCCGGCTGCACGATCGGCCCGACGGTGTCGCCCACCTGCCCGGCGATCACCTTGACCTGTACGCCCGCGGCCGGCGCCGTCACCGGGATGTGGTCCGGCGCGAACTCCTGGTATTTCGGGTCCGTCATCTTGTCGCGCGCCGGCAGGTTCACCCACAGCTGGAAACCGCGCATCTGGCCGGATTCCTGCTCGGGCATTTCCGAGTGGATCAGGCCGCGTCCGGCGGTCATCCACTGCACGCTGCCCGGCGTGAGCAGGCCCTCGTTGCCGTGGTTGTCCTTGTGCCGCATGCGGCCGTCGAGCATGTAGGTGACGGTCTCGAACCCGCGGTGCGGATGGCTGGGGAAGCCGGCGATGTAGTCCTCGGCACGGTCCGTGCCGAATTCATCCAGCAGCAGGAACGGATCCAGGTCGGGCAGCGACGGCCCACCGATGACCCGCGTCAGGCGGACGCCGGCACCATCGGAGGTGGCCATGCCACGGATGGTGCGCAGCACGCGCACCGGGGTTGGGCTGCTCATGGTGACTCCAGGGTCGATGATCTATCGACAAGATGGCCTCGCCGGTCCCGCCGGCCAACCGTCATGCCCGCAACCGATTGTTCCAAGCGTGATGTTCCGATGACGTGCACAGGCGCGCGCCCCACCCACCCTACGACCAAAGTACTAGCGGCAAGCCCCCGCCATTGCATTGACCCCGTCAGTGCCAAGGCGGACTCTTACGACGATCTCCAGGGAGACGCAATCTCATGAAAGGCTTTTCGAAACTGGGTTGGGCAGTCATCGCACTGCTTGGCGCATTCTGTCTAGGCACCGTCGCGCTGCGCCGCGGTGAACCCATCAATGCGCTGTGGATCGTCGTCGCTGCGGTCTCCATCTATCTCATCGCGTACCGCTTCTACAGCCTGTTCATCGCCGACAAGGTGATGCAGCTCGATCCGACCCGGGCCACGCCCGCGGTGATCAACAACGATGGCCTGGACTACGTTCCGACCAACAAGCACGTCCTGTTCGGCCACCACTTCGCCGCCATCGCCGGTGCGGGTCCGCTGGTCGGGCCGGTGCTGGCCGCGCAGATGGGCTACCTGCCCGGCCTGCTCTGGCTGGTGGTGGGCGTGGTCGTGGCCGGCGCCGTGCAGGATTTCATGATCCTGTTCCTCTCCAGCCGCCGCAACGGCCGCTCGCTGGGCGATCTGGTGCGCGAGGAAATGGGGCCGGTGCCCGGCACCATCGCCTTGTTCGGTGCCTTCCTGATCATGATCATCATCCTCGCGGTGCTGGCGATGGTGGTGGTCAAGGCGCTGGCCGAAAGCCCCTGGGGCATGTTCACGGTCATCGCGACCATGCCGATCGCGATCCTGATGGGCGTGTACATGCGCTACATCCGCCCGGGCAGGATCGGTGAGATTTCCGTGGTCGGCCTGATCCTGCTGCTGGCCGCGATCTGGTTCGGTGGCAAGGTCGCCGCCGATCCGGTCTGGGGCCCGGCCTTCACCTTCACCGGCATCCAGATCACCTGGATGCTGATCGGCTACGGCTTCGTCGCCTCGGTGCTGCCGGTGTGGCTGCTGCTGGCACCGCGCGATTACCTGTCCACCTTCCTCAAGATCGGCACCATCGTAGCGCTGGCGATCGGCATCCTGATCGTCATGCCGGAACTGAAGATGCCGGCGCTGACCCAGTTCGCCGCCAGTGGCGACGGCCCGGTCTGGAAAGGCGGGATGTTCCCGTTCCTGTTCATCACCATCGCCTGCGGCGCGGTGTCCGGTTTCCATGCGCTGATCGCCTCGGGCACCACGCCCAAGCTGCTCGCCAATGAGCGCCACATGCGCTACATCGGCTACGGCGGCATGCTGATGGAATCGTTCGTCGCGGTGATGGCGCTGGTGGCCGCCTCGATCATCGATCCGGGCATCTACTTCGCCATGAACGCGCCGGCCGCCGTGATCGGTCCGGATGCGGTCTCCGCTGCGGCCTACATCAGCAATACCTGGGGCTTCATCATCACTCCCGAGCAGCTGGAGGCGACGGCCGCGGCCATCGGCGAGCCGACCATCCTGCACCGTGCCGGTGGCGCACCGACGCTGGCGGTGGGCATCGCGCAGATCCTGCACGAAGCGATCCCGAGCGGCAGCAACGCGATGATGGCGTTCTGGTACCACTTCGCGATCCTGTTCGAAGCCTTGTTCATCCTCACCGCGGTCGATGCCGGTACCCGTGCCGGTCGCTTCATGCTGCAGGACCTGCTGGGCAACTTCATCCCGGCCCTGAAGAAGACCGAGTCCTGGACCGCCAACATCATCGCGACCGCCGGCTGCGTGGCACTGTGGGGCTACCTGCTCTATACCGGCGTGGTCGATCCCTTCGGTGGCATCCAGACCCTGTGGCCGCTGTTCGGCATCTCCAACCAGATGCTGGCGGGTATCGCACTGATGCTCGGCACCGTGGTGCTGTTCAAGATGAAGCGTGACCGCTTCGCCTGGGTGACCGGCGTGCCGGCGGTGTGGCTGCTGATCTGCACCACCTATGCGGGCCTGATCAAGATCTTCGACAGCAACCCGGCACAGGGCTTCCTGGCCCAGGCACACAAGTACCAGGACGCGATCGCCACCGGCACCCTGACCGCGCCGGCCAAGACCGTCGGCCAGATGCACCAGATCGTGGTCAACGCCTACGTCAACACCGGCCTGACGGTGCTGTTCCTGTTCGTGGTGTTCTCGATCCTGTTCTACGCGATCAAGACCATCTTCATGGCCCGCCGCACCCCGCAGCGGACCGACCGGGAAACCCCGTACGTGGCGCTTGAGCCGCACCAGATGGCGGACCTGTGATGAGTACCGAACTCGTCCCCGCCGGTCAGTACCAGGCCCACCGTCGCATCTGGCGGCGCCTGGTGCAGACCGCGCGGCTGTGCTGCGGGATTCCCGACTACGACAACTACGTCCGGCATGTGCTGGAGAAGCATCCGGACCGCGTGCCGATGGACTACAAGACGTTCTTCCGCGAGCGCCAGGAGGCGCGTTACAGCGGCAAGAACGGAGGACGTTGCTGCTGAGCTGCTTAGGCTGCAGCGTCCGCACGGTCCCGACCGTTGGTCGGGACCACCGCTACAAAAAAACGGCGGCGCGAAAGCGCCGCCGTTTTTGTTGGGCCGCCCTGCGGCCGGGACCCGCCACGACCGTGGGGTCGTGACCCCTCGATCCCGCCTTACGCGCCGGCCATCCACTTCAGGATCAGGCCGGTCACATAGGCCAGCCCGGTCCCGGTGGCATAGCCCACGGTGCCCAGCAGTACGCCGACCGGGGCCAGCGACGGATGGAATGCCGCGGCGACCACCGGGGCCGATGCCGCTGCACCGATGTTGCCCTGCGAGCCGATCGCGAAGAAGAACAGCGGTGCGCGCAGCAGCTTCGCGGCGATCCACAGCACCAGGATGTGCGTGAGCATCCAGATCGCACCGAGCGCGAACAGCCACGGACGGTCGAGCAGCGAGAGCAGATCCATCTGCATGCCGATGCAGGCGATCAGGAAATACAGGAACAGCGTGCCAAGACGCGACGCACCGGCCGACTCCAGGCGCCGCGCGCGGGTGAAGCTCAGGCCCAGGCCAAGCGCGGTGGACAACAGCACCACCCAGACGAACGCGCTGTCCAGGCTGAACTGGCTGGCCCAGCTCACGTTGACCTTGAACCAGCCGCTCAGCGGTGCCGCGATGGCATGCGCGAGGCCGACACCGCCCAGTGCCACACCCACGATCACCATCAGGTCGGTCAGGCTGGGAATGCGCGCGTTCTGCGCTTCGTAAGCGGAAATCCGGGCCTTCATCTCATCGATGGCGCGGGTATCGGCGCCGTTGCGCGCATCGATCTGCTGGGCGCGGTTGGCCAGGAACAACAGCACCGCCATCCACAGGCTCGCGCAGGCCACATCGACCACGGCGAACTGGCCGAACGTGGTCGCATCGGTGCCGAATACTTCGCGCATCGCCACCATGTTGGCGCCGCCGCCGATCCAGCTGCCGGCCAGGGCGGCCATGCCCTTCCAGGTATCGCCGGCCACGGTGGCCGGGTGGATCCAGGACATGGTCTGGAACGACACGATGGCGCCGAGGATGATGCCCAGCGTGCCGGCGCAGAACACCACCAGCAGCTTCGGGCCGAGCTTCATGATGCCCTTCAGGTCGATCGAGAGCGTCAGCAGCACCAGCGCGGCGGGCAGCAGCACGTCACGGGCGATCGGGTTGTAGAGCGAGGTGTTGTGGCCGTCGATGAGGCCGGCGGTGTTGTAGATGGCCGGGATGAAGTAGCACAGCAGCAGCGCCGGCACCCAGGCGAACACCTTCTTGAGCAACGGCGTCGGGCCGCTGGCGGCCCAGAAAATCACGGCGAGCGTGGCGGCGATCAGGCCGAGGCCGACGATGTCATTGGTGATCAGGGCAGTACTGGGTTCGGTCGGCATCACGCCATCCTCTGTCGATCGAAGGGATAAAAAAAAAGCGCCGCATAGAGCGGCGCCTCCGGAGCTTAACATTGTCTTCACGAGGTCACACTTTGCAGCGCAGCGATCAGGCCGATCACGACACTGGCAGGGAGCCCCTGTCACTGCGTTCCGGCAGCGACGCACCCAGATCGAGGATCACGCAGGTTCCGCGCGGCACGCAGGGCTGGATCTGCAGCGCCCAGCCCAGGTGTTCGCAGAGCCGGGCGATCAGCTCCAGGCCGATCCCGCTCTGTTCGTTGCGGTCGCCCCGCGCCATGCGCGCGTGCACCGCCGCGATCTCCTCCGGACTCATGCCGAGCCCCGGATCCTGCAGCGTCACCACCGCCTGGTCGGAGACCTGGATGTGGATGGTGCCGCGGCCACTGTTCTCGATCGCATTGCGCAGCAGGTTGCCGATCGCCGCCTGCACCACGCCCAGCGGCGCGATGATGTCCACCCGCGCCAGGCCATCGATCTCGATGCGCAGGTCCTTGTCGCCCATCAGGTGACGATGGTCTTCGATGATGTCCGGTACCAGCAGGTCCAAGGGAATGCGTTCGCCCAGGGCGGCCAGCCGCGCAGGGTCGCGCGCGAGCACCAGCAGCAGCTGGATCAGCTGCTCCACGCCCTGCGCCGTGCGGTGCACGCGCTGCATCTGCTGCCGTGCACGCTCTGGAATGTCAGCCTGGCCGAGCGCCAGCTCCGAGGCCCCGGTGATCACCGCGATCGGCGTACGCAGCTCATGGCTGGCCGTACTGATGAAGACGCGCTCGCGCTCGACGAACTGTTCGTTGCGCGCCAGGTAATCGTTGAGCGCATTGGCGATGACGTACAGCTCCGAGCTGGCACGCGGGTCCACCTCCACCCGCTGCCCGGGAACCCCCGGGTGCAGCTCATCGATGCGCCTGGCCAGCGAGCTCAGCGGACGCACCAACCGGCCGACGCCGAGGGACGCCATCAGCACGGTGACGATGATCATCAGCACGCCGGCCAGCAAGACCCAGCGTGTGGCGAACTGTTCCAGCTCGTGGAAATCGTTGATGTCCAGCACCAGCGCCAGCCGCCCCAGCTGCGGGGTCTCGCGGACCATCACCGCACTCTGCCGGTCATTGACCATCACCCCGTCGTGCAGGCCCGGGTGCAGCGTGCGCAGGCTCTCCGGCACCGTCGGGCTGCCGTCGATATGGAACAACCGCAGTGTGTCCGAATCCTGCCAGCGGTAGTGCGGCTCGTGTTCGATGTGGCTGACGATGCTGTCCAGCTCGGAGTTGAGCAGCGCGCGCCATGCCGAGTGCTCGGCGTGTTCGTGCACATAGTTGCCCACGCTGAACACCGCCAGCGAGATCAGCGCGAGGTAGCCCAGCAGCCACCACACCATGCGCCGGTGCATCGGTGCTGGCGTGGGCGTGCGCTTACGCCACTGCATCGGAACTGTCCGCGGCCGACATGCCCAGGCGGTACCCCACCCGAGGCAGGGTATGGATCAGCTTCTGCTGGAACGGGCCATCCACGCTGCGGCGCAGCTCGTAGACATGCGAGCGCAGCAGGTCGCCATCGGGGAGCTCGTCGCCCCACAGCGCGAACTCCAGCTGCTGGCGGGTGACCGCCCCCGGGCTGGCGCGCATCAGCACTTCCAGCAGCTTCCGGCAGGCCGGATACAGATGCAGCGGCCTGCCGTCGCGCTGCGCCTCCAGCGTGGCCAGGTCCAGCCTGAGATCGGCCACCTCCAGCACCTTGCGCGGGTTGCGCCCGTTGGCACGCACCATCAGGGCTTCCAGGCGCACTTCCAGCTCCGGCAGCGCGAACGGCTTGGTCAGGTAATCATCGGCGCCGGCGCGGAAACCGGCGATCTTGTCGGGCAGTTCGTCGCGCGCGGTCAGCATGATCACCGGCACTTCCGAACCGTGGTCGGCGCGCAGCCGCCGCAGCACTTCCGGGCCTTCCATGCGCGGCAGCATCCAGTCCAGGATCAGCGCGTCATACGACTGCGACACGGCCAGGTGCAGCCCGGTCACGCCGTCGGGCGCGACGTCGAGCACATGGCCCCGCGATTCGAAGTAATCGAAAAGATTGGCAACCAGCTGACGGTTGTCTTCAATGACCAGCAGCCGCATGGGACACTCTCTTGACCGGTTGGGGGCATGGTAGCGGGACTCCTGTCGGAATCCGGTCGCAATGGGGTGGTTACGACGCTTTTCCTACGCTGTCGGGGAGACAGTGGCTGTTTTGCCGATGAGCCTGGGCGTGACCGAATCCTTCTTCCTGCGGCGCTGGCCGCGTGTGCTGGTCTGCCTTGCCCTGCTGCTGGCGCTGGCGGCCGGCATCGGCCTGCGCCAGCCCTCGCCGCCGGATGAGCCGCGTTTCGTGCTGGCGGCCCGCGCCATGGTCGACTCCGGCCAATGGCTGCTGCCGCACCGCGGCAGCGAACTGTATGCGGAAAAACCTCCTGTTTTCATGTGGATGCAGGCGGCCAGCCACCAGCTGTTCGGCGGTTGGGCCGTTGCCTTCCTGGTGCCCTCGCTGCTGGCGGCCCTGCTGACCCTGTGGCTGACCTGGGATCTGGGTCGGCGGCTGTGGACCCGGCGCATCGGCTGGTGGGCCATGCTCGCCTTGTTCAGTTGCCTGCAGTTCGGCCTGATGGCCAAACGGGCCCAGATCGACATGGTGTTGGTGGCGATGACCACGCTGTCGCTGTGGGGGCTGCTGCGCCACCTGCTGGAGGGTCGCAACCGGCCGGCACTGTGGCTGGCCGGCTTTGCGGCGGGTCTCGGCACGGTGACCAAGGGCGTGGGCTTCCTGCCGCTGCTGGTGCTGGTGCCGTTTGCCCTCTGGCGCTGGCGCACCCGTGGCACGGCGCTGCCGCCGGGCACCGCGCGCGATCTGTGGTGGCTGCTGCCAGCGTTCCTGCTCGGCACCGCGGTCTGGCTGGCGCCGTTGGGGGTGGCACTGCTGCACTCGCCCGATCCGGCCCTGCACGCGTATGCGCGTGAACTGCTGTTCAAACAGACCGGCACCCGCTATGCCAACGCCTGGCACCACGTAAAGCCGGCCTGGTACTACCTGCAGGTGATGGCGACCTTGTGGCTGCCCGGGAGCCTGCTGCTGCCCGCGTTGATCCCGGCCTGGTGGCGGCGCCTCAAGCGCCTGGACGGGCGCTGCTGGCTTCTGCTGGGCTGGGCCCTGCTGGTGCTGCTGTTCTTCAGCGCCAGCCCGGGCAAGCGCGAGGTCTACATCTTCCCGATGCTGCCCGCGCTGTGCCTGGCGGCCGCGCCCCTGCTGCCCGGGCTGCTGCGACGTGCCGGGCTGCGTTGGCTGTTGTGGGCCTATGTCGCCGTGCTCGGCGGCGCCGCGCTGTACCTCGGCACACGGCTCTGGAGCGGCAGCGCGTGGGCGCACCTCCAGCTGGCCCGCCGTGCCATGCCCGATGCCCTGCTGCCCGTGCTGGGCGGCTGGCTCATCGCCTTCGGCGGGGTGCTGCTGGCCTTGGCACTGTGGTGGCGGCCACGCCGTGTCGGCGCGCTGCTGGTGGCGACGTCATGCCTGCTCTGGAATCTGTATGGCTGGGTGCTGATGCCCACGCTGGATCCGTACAGCTCCGCCTCCGCCGTGATGCGGCAGGTGGGCGCGCGGATCGGCCCGCAGGCCGAACTGGGCGTGGTCGCCTGGCGCGAGCAGAACCTGCTGCAGGCCGACCGTCCCGTCACCGACTTTGGTTTCAAGGCACCGTGGGAGCAGCAATGGCAGGCCGCCGGCCCGTGGCTGGCGCAGGCGCCCGCGCAGCGCTGGCTGCTGGTGCTGGATGAAGCGATCAGTCCCTGCGTGGACCCCGCGGCGGTGATCGAGATCGGCAGCGCGAACCGCAACCGCTGGCTGCTGTTGCCGGGCACCGCGTGGCAGGCCGACTGCCACGCGGCGGTGACCGCGACCGACACCGCGCAGGACGAGGAAGACTGAACGGCAGGCCGCGCTTAACCGGCGGCCAACGTTGCTCCGACTGCTCTCCGACAACCCGCTGACGACCATGGCGCCGGAATCTCCGCCGGCCCCTTTGTCCATGTTCCCAGCGTCCACCGTTGCTCTTTCCTCCGCGCCCGTTGCCACGGCCACGCCGGGTTTCCTCCGCGACCACCTCTGGGCTCCGCTGGCGTTGACCCTGCTCGCCAGTGCGGTGCTGATGGGCGCCGGGGGCGACCAGTGGCTGGCCGACCAGTGGTATCGCCTGGAAGGGCAGCAGTGGGCGCTGCAGAACGCCTGGTTCACCACGCATCTGATCCATCAGGCCGGCAAATGGACCAGCAGTGTGGCGGCGCTCGTGGCGATCGTGCTGTGCTTCCACGCGTGGCGCAGCGAGCGTGCGGCCGGGTGGCGCTGGCCGCTGCTGTACCTGGTGCTGGCGGTCGCGCTGGGCACCGGTCTGGTCTCGCTGCTCAAGTCGCTGACCAACATGGACTGCCCCTGGGATCTCACCCGCTACGGCGGTACCCGCGCGTTCATCGGCCTGTTCGCCACCCGCCCCCCGGGGATGCCGCGCGGCGTGTGCTTCCCGGGCGGGCACTCCAGCGCAGGCTTTGCGTGGATCAGCCTGTACTTCTTCGCCCTGATGGTGCGCCCCGCCTGGCGCTGGCGCGGCCTGGCGGTCGGACTGCTGGCCGGCGGCATGTTCGGGGTCTCGCAGCAACTGCGTGGCGCGCATTTCCTCTCGCATGACCTGTGGACGCTGACCATCTGCTGGATGGTGTCGCTGGCCCTGTACCTGCTGATCCAGCGTGTGCGGCATGGCGAACGCAGCGCTGCGCCGGTCGCCGCGCGGGGAGAAGCCGCATGAGCGCCACCCTCCCGCGCGCCGAGCGCTTCCCGGCGCTGGCTGCGCTGCGCGCCTGGCGCCCGCAGTGCACCACCGAGACCCTGATCCTGCTCACCAGCGTGTTCTTCGCGGTCGCCTGCAACGGCCTGTTCTGGCACAGCGCGATGGCGACCCACCCGGGCAGCCTCCGCTTTGCGCTCTCGTTGCTGCTGTTCCTGGTCGGCGCACACTGCCTGTTGATGGGCCTGCTGGTCTGGCGCTGGAATGCCAAGGTAATGCTCAGCCTGTTGCTGATCTGCACCGCACTGGCCGCGCACTACATGAGCAGCTATCACATCTATCTGGATGCGGACATGCTGCGCAACGTGCTGGCCACGGACCACAAGGAAAGTGGCGAGCTGATGACCCCGGCGCTGATCGCGCCGCTGCTGCTGCTTGCCCTGCTGCCGATGCTGCTGCTGTGGCGCGTGCAGCTGCGCCGGCGCACGCTGGGCAGCGCCCTGCTGTGGCGTATCGGCTTTCTGCTGTTCTCGGCGTTGGTCGCCTTCGGCGGGGCGATGCTGTCCTTCCAGGAAATGTCGTCGCTGATGCGCAACCAGCGCGAAGTGCGCTACCTGGCCACGCCCGGCAACGTCCTGCTCGGCCTGCCCAAGGCACTGCGCGGTGACAATCCGATCCAGCGCGCGCCCAAGCTGCCGATCGGCATGGATGCCAAGGCGACCCCGCGTGCCGCGGCCAGCCGCCCGCGCCTGCTGGTGATCGTGATGGGCGAGACCGCGCGCGCGCAGAACTGGGGGCTCAACGGCTACACCAGGCAGACCACGCCGGAACTGGCCCAGGCCGGGGTGATCAACTTCCCGGACATGCATTCGTGCGGCACCAGCACCGAAGTTTCCCTGCCCTGCCTGTTCTCGCCCTACGGTCGCCACGACTACGACGAGAAGAAGATCCGCGCGCACCAGTCGCTGCTGCACGTGCTGGACCACGCCGGCATCGCCACGTTGTGGCGCGACAACCAGTCCGGTTGCAAGGGCGTCTGCGAGGGCCTGGAGATGCAGGCACTGGACGACGCCAAACACCCGACCCTGTGCGCCAACGGCCGCTGCATGGATGAAATCCTGATCGACGACCTCGCCGCCCTGGTCCGCGCCAGACCCGGTGACCGCGTGGTGGTGCTGCATCAGCTGGGCAACCACGGGCCGAGCTACTTCGAACGCTATCCGGCACGCTTCCGCCGCTTCACCCCCACCTGCGATACCCCGGACCTCGGCAAGTGCAGCCGCGCACAGATCACCAACAGTTACGACAACGCACTGCTGTACACCGATCACCTGCTCTCGCGCACCATCGGCACGCTGAAGGGCATGGACGACTACGACACCGCGATGGTCTACCTCTCCGATCACGGCGAGTCGCTGGGCGAGAAGGGTCTGTACCTGCATGGCGTTCCGTACGCGATCGCGCCGCAGGAACAGACCCGCGTGCCGATGACGATGTGGTTCTCCCCGTCCTTCGCCGCCAACCGCGGGCTCAACCTGGCCTGCGTCCGGGAGCGCGCGGGCAAGTACACCGACCACGACAATCTGTTCCCGTCGGTACTCGGACTGATGCAGGTCAAGACGTCGTTGTATGAACGCGACCGGGATCTGTTTGCGTCGTGCGAGGTTTGAACACTTTCGGCGCGAGGTTGAGTGTCCGGTGCCTGGAGCGGAGAGCTGTCCTGCTTTTCGCTCTTCCGTTTGGGTCGAGGCAGGCCATACCGTGGCGGGACGCGCCGTAAACCCATCCATGGGGGCTCGACGTGCGCCATCCATGGCGCCCGACGGTCCCGCCACGGTATGGCCTGCCTCGCCCCCACAGATTGCGTTGTCGGAACGGCAGGCAAAGGCAGGCAAAGGCAGAACATTCGCTTAGACAGTCAACGTTCGCTCTGAACGCCGTTGTTTCTCCATGCGCACCGACCCACTGTCGACGGGGTGGTGTGGGTGGGTTGGCGGGACCATGAGCGCCATGGATGGCGCGACATAAGCCTACATGGACGTACTTGCGGCGGGTCCCGACAACCCACCCGCACCGCACCGCCCCACGGAGCACGGACGCATCGCAGTTGACGTAGGCGCTGCCAATCGAACCGCCCCCTGCTGCCCTGCCCCTTGCGGTGCGCCCGGCGCTTCACTAGCCTTCGCCGGTCTGTCACCACCCAAGGATGTGCCCGTGAACCACCGCCCGCTCCTGCTGGCCCTGGCAGTCAGTGCTGCCGCACTGACGCTGGCGGCCTGCCAGAAGGAACCGTCCCCCGCCGATGCACCGGCTGCGGGCGCCACCCAGTCCAAGGAAACCGCGGACCAGTTCATCGCCCGCGTCAACGCCGAGTACAAGGCCATGTACCCGGAAATGACCTCGGCGCAGTGGCTGTCCTCCACCTACATCAATGACGATTCCGAGCGCGTCGCGGCCAAGGCCAACGAACGCTGGCTCACCGTCCTCAACGGCTGGATCACCCAGGCCGGCCAGTACGACGGCCAGCCCATGAGCGAAGACACCAAGCGCCAGATCCACCTGCTCAAGCTGATGACCTCCATGCCCGCCCCGCGCGACCCGGCCAAGCTCTCCGAGCTGACCCGCATCGCCAGCCGCATGGAAGGCGCCTACGGCTCCGGCAAGTACTGCACCGACGAAGCCAACCCGCAGACCTGCCGCCAGCTCGGCGACCTGGAGCAGGTGCTCGCCCGCAGCCGCGACTACGACACGCAGCTCGACGCCTGGCAGGGCTGGCACGGCACCACCAAGCCGATGCGCGCCGATTACGAACGCTTCGTCAGCCTGGTCAATGAAGGCGCCAAGGAAATGGGCTTCGCCGACGCCGGCCAGATGTGGCGCAGCGGCTACGACATGCCCGCCGACCAGATCGGACCGGAAACCGACCGCCTGTGGGACCAGGTCAAGCCGATGTACGAGCAGCTGCACTGCTATGCACGTACCAAGCTCGACGCCACCTACGGCAAGGACAAAGCCGAGGTCAACGGCGGCCTGATCGCCGCGCACCTGACCGGCAACATGTGGCAGCAGGACTGGTCCAACCTGTGGGACCAGCTGGAACCGTACCCCGGCGCCGGCAACCTGGACATCACCGCCGCACTGGAAAAGCAGTACCAGACCAACCTGAGCGGCGCGCTGGCCAAGGCCGGCAGCGGCGCGAACGTGGAGGCGCTGTACAAGGCGCAGCGTGAGGCCGAACTGCGCACCGCCAAGCAGATGACCGAGCGCGCGCAGGACTTCTACGTCTCGCTGGGCATGCCGGCCCTGCCGAAGTCGTACTGGGACAAGACCCAGTTCATCAAGCCGCTGGACCGTGACGTGGTCTGCCACGCCAGCGCGTGGGACATGAACATGGACGGCGACGTGCGCACCAAGATGTGCATCAAGCCCAACGAAGAAAACTTCACCACGATCTACCACGAGCTGGGCCATATCTATTACGACCTAGCCTACAACCCGCTGCCGCCGTTGTTCCAGGGCGGCGCCAACGACGGCTTCCACGAAGCCATCGGCGACACCATCGTGCTCGCGATGACGCCGCAGTACCTCAACTCGATCGGCCTGGTCGACACGCCGCAGGAAAGCCGCGAAGCCACCATCAACGCGCAGATGCGCATGGCCCTGAGCGGTGTGTCGTTCCTGCCGTTCGGCCTGATGATCGACCGCTGGCGCTGGGGCGTGTTCGACGGTTCGATCACCCCGGACCACTACAACCAGGCCTGGTGGGACCTGAAGGCCAAGTACCAGGGCGTGGCCCCGGCCAGCGCGCGCGGTGAGGAATTCTTCGACGCGGGTGCCAAGTACCACGTGCCGGGCAACACCCCGTACACCCGCTACTTCCTGGCGCGCATCCTGCAGTTCCAGTTCTACAAGGGCCTGTGCGATGCGTCCGGCTACAAGGGCCCGCTGCACCAGTGCAGCTTCTACGGCAACAAGGAAGCCGGCCAGAAGTTCTGGGCGATGCTGAGCAAGGGCGCCAGCCAGCCGTGGCAGGCCACGCTGAAGGAAATCACCGGCGGCGACAAGCTCGATGCCGGCCCGATGATCGAGTACTTCACCCCGGTCAACGAGTGGCTCAAGCAGCAGAACCAGGGCCAGATGTGTGGCTGGCAGGCTCCGACGGCCGCGGCTGCACCGGTGGCCCCCAAGGCACCGTAACGGCTGCCGCCGGGGCCCGCCCGGCGACAGCGATGAAACGAAAAACCGGCCGAAAGGCCGGTTTTTTTTTGATGCGCGGGGTTATGACTTCGGTTTCAGGGCGGCCGCCAGCTCGACCTTGAACTGCTCGAAATCCATGCCGTCCGCATTCGCCTCGGCATGCGCGGCGTCCTTCAGTGCATCCGAATACACCAGGCGCACCGGCGTTCCCTGGCGTTCGTGCAGTTCGGCGGCCTGCATGATCAGGGCCAGCACCCGCGCCGCGCTCGGCGTCTGACCGGCGATGCGACCATCCATGCCCAGCACCCACTCGCCGTCCCGGCGGACGATGCCGGCCAGCAGCGTGCGCTGCTGGTCGCGCAGTTCGGCATGCGGCTCAACCGGCGTGGCGGTGGCCTGCTCGCGGTTGGCGGCCTGGGTTTCGCGGCGCCGGCGGATGTCGCGGCGCAGTTTGGAGGTGGTCGACATGGGAAAATCCGGACTGCGTCAAAGCGCCAAGGATACCGCACGGCCCCTGGCGGGCCTGTGCGGCAGGGGATCACTCGATGGGCGTCAGTACTTCACGGCGGCGCTCGGCGTGCCGCTCCCAGTACCAGAAGCTGCCCCCGACGGCGAAGAACGCCGCGTAGCCCAGGGCCAGGTGCAGGGGGTTGCTGCTGAGCATGGGCGAGACCACGCCGGCCACCACCGTGTTGATCATCAGCTGGATGAACATCTGCATGGACGAGGCCAGGCCGCGCTGATGCGGATACATGTCCAGCACGGCCAGCGCCAGGATCGGGAAGATCAGCGCCATGCCGACACCGCCCAGGAAGATCGGCATCACCGCCCACGGCAATGCGATCTGCGGCACCGACACCACGTAGCCGAAGTTCAGCAGCGCCGACACCGCGCACAGCGCGAAGCCGATCGCGATCTGCCGCTGCGGCACGATCCGCCCGGCCATGCGGCCGGACAGGAACGAGCCCACGGTCATGCCACCGATGGTCGGAATGAACAGCCACGCAAAGCCGCCCTCGCCCAGTTGCAGGTGCTGCATCACGAACACCGGCGCCGAGGCGATGTACAGGAAGATGCCGGAGAAATTGAACGCACCGGCCGCGGCCAGGCGCAGCAGGCGCGGGTTGGAGCCCATGCGCGCGTAGCTGCGCAGCAGTTCGCGCGCCGACAACGGCGTGCGTGCTTCCACCGGGTGGGTTTCCGGTAGCCACTTGCCGGTGGCCAGCAGCAGCACCACGCCGAACAGCACCAGGAACCAGAAGATCAACGGCCAGTCGCCGCCGCCGAGCAGGATCCAGCCACCGATGATCGGCGCGATCGCCGGCGCGACGCCGAAGATCATCGAGACCTGGCTCATCAACCGCTGCGCATCGGCACCGTGGTACAGATCACGGATCACCGCGCGGCCGACGATCACGCCGACACCGGCGGTCACGCCCTGCAGCGCGCGGAATACCAGCAGCGTGGTCATGTCGCGCGACAGTGCGCAACCGATCGAGGCGCCGATGAACAGCACCAGCCCGCCGATGATCACCCGTCGGCGGCCGAACGCATCCGAGAGCGGGCCGTGCGCCAGGCTCATCAGGCCGTAGAACAGCAGGTACACGCTGATGGTCTGCTGCACCGCGACCTGGTCGACCTGCATGCGGTCGCCCAGCAGCAGGAAGGCCGGGAAAATGGTGTCGATCGAGAACGGACCGAACATCGCCAGGCCTGCGAGCAGCAGGGCCAGGCGGCGGGTCGAGGGCGAGGCGGGCGTCATGCGGGCTTCCGTCAGCGGCCGTGCGCAATGCGCGGCGGGCGCCAGCCCGGTACGGGCGGCGCCAGATGAATACGAGGATCCAGCGATCATAGGCCTTTGCCGCGCCCGGCACCATGCCCGGGAGCACGTTTCCGGGGTCCGCACCGCCCCGTATTCATGTACTGGAAAGGCCCAGCGGCGGAAAGCGCTGGGCTATAATCGCCAGGCTACATGGTGGGAGAAGCGGACACCCGCTGCCGAAGGCGCAACGCCCGTAATCGCTCAGGCCCGATACCACCCGCATCAAAACTCTGGAGAGACCGGCGAATGCCGGCGCCGAAGGGGCACGAAGCACGCAGATGCGCGCTTTTAAACTCTCAGGCAAAAGGACAGAGGGGCACCCAGGAAGACCGCAAGGTCCGGTGGATCGCTGTCGCCCGCGACGCGCCCTGGCCCGACCGCCTTCCGAACGTGCGTGCCCACTCTCCGAGATGCCAGCCATGTCCCAGAACACCCCCTCCCTGCGCGAGCTTGAACACAGCCACGCGTTCGTCGAACGCCACATCGGCCCCAACGACGCCGAAATCGCGCAGATGCTCGACGTGGTCGGCCACGCCTCGCTGGACGCGCTGACCGATGCGATCGTCCCGGCCGGGATCAAGTCGCCGGCACCGCTGGACCTGCCCGAGTCGCTGACCGAGGTACAGGCACTGGCCAAGATCCGCGCCATCGCCGACAAGAACCAGGTGTTCCGCACCTTCATCGGCCAGGGCTACTACGGCACGCTGACCCCGAACGTCATCCTGCGCAACGTGCTGGAAAACCCGGCGTGGTACACCGCCTACACTCCGTACCAGGCCGAGATCTCGCAGGGCCGCATGGAAGCGCTGATCAACTTCCAGACCCTGTGCGCCGACCTGACCGGCATGGAGATCGCCAACGCCTCGCTGCTGGATGAAGCCACCGCCGCCGCGGAAGCGATGACGCTGGCCAAGCGCTCGGCCAAGTCGAAGTCCGACACCTTCTTCGTGCACGACGCCGTGCACCCGCAGACGCTGGAACTGCTGCGCACCCGCGCCGAGCCGATGGGCATCGTGCTGCGCGTGGGCACCCCGGCCGAGGCGATGGACGCCGAGGCCTACGGCGTCCTGCTGCAGTACCCGGATACCTTCGGCCATATCGGCGACTACAAGGCGCTGGCCGATGCCGTGCACGCACGTGGCGGCCTGGTCGCGGTGGCGACCGACCTGCTCGCGCTGACCCTGATCGCCGCCCCCGGCGAATGGGGCGCGGACATCGTGGTCGGCAACTCGCAGCGCTTCGGCGTGCCGTTCGGCTTCGGCGGCCCGCACGCCGCCTTCATGGCCTGCCGCGATGCGTACAAGCGCTCGATGCCGGGCCGCCTGATCGGCGTCTCGGTCGATGCGCAGGGCAATGCCGCCTACCGCCTGACCCTGCAGACCCGCGAGCAGCACATCCGCCGCGAGAAGGCGACCTCCAACATCTGTACCGCGCAGGTGCTGCTGGCGGTGATGGCCTCGATGTACGCCGTGTACCACGGCCCGGAAGGCCTGACCCGCATCGCCCGCCGCACCCACCGCCTGGCCGCGATCCTGGCCGCTGCCCTGCGCAGCGCCGGCGTCAACGTGGGCGAGCACTTCTTCGACACCCTGCACGTCAAGGACATCGACGCCAAGACGATTCACGCCAAGGCCGCCGCGGCGCGCATCAACCTGCGTGCGATCGACAGCGACGCGGTCGGCATCAGCCTGGATGAAACCGCCACCCGCGCCGACATCGTCGCGCTCGGCCAGCTGTTCGGTGCGACCGTCGACGTGGACGCACTGGATGCGGCCACCGCCGATGCGTTGCCGGCCGATCTGCTGCGCACCAGCGCCTTCCTGACCCACCCGGTGTTCAACACCCACCACAGCGAACACGAACTGCTGCGTTACCTGCGTTCGCTGGCGGACAAGGACCTGGCCATGGATCGCACCATGATCCCGCTGGGCAGCTGCACCATGAAGCTCAACGCCACCGCCGAGATGATCCCGGTGACCTGGCCGGAGTTCGCCAACATCCATCCGCTGGCCCCGGCCGACCAGGCCACCGGCTACAAGGAACTGATCGACGGCCTCGAAGCGATGCTGGTCGAGTGCACCGGCTACGACGCGGTCAGCCTGCAGCCGAACTCCGGTGCGCAGGGCGAATACGCCGGCCTGCTGGCGATCCGCGCCTACCACCGCTCGCGCGGCGAAGGCCACCGCGACGTCTGCCTGATCCCGGATTCGGCGCACGGCACCAACCCGGCATCGGCGCAGATGTGCGGCATGAAGGTCGTGGTGACCAAGACCGATGCCAACGGCAACGTCGACCTGGACGACATCCGCATCAATGCGGAGAAGTACAGCGACCGCCTGGCCGCGCTGATGATCACCTACCCGTCCACGCATGGCGTGTTCGAGGAAGAGGTGGTGGAGATCTGCGAGATCGTGCACAAGCACGGCGGCCAGGTGTACACCGACGGCGCCAACATGAACGCCCTGGTCGGCGTGGCCAAGCCCGGCAAGTGGGGCTCGGACGTCTCGCACCTGAACCTGCACAAGACCTTCTGCATCCCGCACGGCGGCGGCGGCCCGGGCGTCGGCCCGTGCGCGGTCAAGTCGCACCTCGCGCCGTTCCTGCCGAAGGTGCTGGGCGGCGAAGGCGATGTCGGCATGGTCAGCGCGGCCAGCTTCGGCAGCGCCTCGATCCTGCCGATCAGCTGGATGTACATCACGCTGATGGGCACCGCCGGCCTGCGCAAGGCGACCCAGGTGGCCCTGCTCAACGCCAACTACATCGCCAAGCGCCTGGCCCCGCACTTCAAGACCCTGTACACCGGCCGCAACGGGCTGGTGGCACACGAGTGCATCCTGGACGTGCGTCCGCTGGAGAAGACCTCCGGCATCGGCGCCGAGGACGTGGCCAAGCGCCTGATCGACTTCGGCTTCCACGCCCCGACCCTGAGCTTCCCGGTCGCCGGCACGCTGATGGTGGAACCGACCGAGAGCGAATCGCTGCACGAGCTGGACCGCTTCATCAACGCGATGATCCAGATCCGCGAGGAAATCTCCGCGATCGAAGACGGGCGACTGGACCGTGAGGACAATCCGCTCAAGCACGCCCCGCACACCGCCACGGCGGTCTCGGCCAGCGAGTGGGCCCACGCCTACCCGCGCGAGCTGGCGGCCTTCCCGCTGGCCAGCCTGCGCCAGCAGAAGTACTGGCCGCCGGTGGCGCGCGTGGACAACGTCTACGGCGACAAGAACGTGATGTGCGCCTGCATCCCGGTCGATGCGTACAAGGAAGACGAGGGCGTGGAGGTCTAAGTCCTCCTGCCCAGAGGCAACAGCAGACGGCCCGCGCAAGCGGGCCGTTTTGTTAGGGGCTGCTGACGACTGCCCGGCTCCCGGTTCCCGGTTCTTGCGCGCCTTGGAGGAAAGCCGCTTTCAGATTCTGCGGGCTGGGCAGGGGTGTGTGGGTTCGCGGGACACGCCGTGAATCCATCCATGGAGGCTCATGTCGCGCCATCCATGGCGCTCATGGTCCCGCCAACCCACACACCCCCGCCCCTCGACAGTGGGTCGGGCGCCTATGAAAAAACAAACGCAGATCCCGCGCGTCGGAGACGAGCGTCGGAGCGCCCTGCGGTCGTCGCATTACTTTCCAGCCAATCGCATCGGCATGAGCACCGGTGCTGGTGCTGGTGTTGAGTACTGAGTGCCGAGCGCTAAGCGCTAAGAGGTGAGCGGTGAGCGGTGAGCGGTGAGCAATCAGATTCGAGAAGCGAGCAGCGCAGCGCCAGCTCGGCTGCTTTCTGCTTTCTGCTTTCTGCTTTCTGCTTTGGACTTTCCATCGCCCACCAGCCCCCTGTCAAAGGGTGGGCATGGGTGGGTTGGCGGGACCGTGTGTTGCCATGGATGGCAACACACGAGCCTACAGGGACGTACTTGCGGCGGGTCCCGACAACCCACCCGTGCCCGCCCCAACCAGCGGACCCCAAAACCTGCCGCTGTTAGCTGTTAGCTGTTAGCTGCTAGCTGTTGGCTGCAGCACGCACCCGACGCGCGATCTCACTGCTCGCCGCAATCACCACCGTCAGCGCCGCCATCGACAGGAACTGCACCCGCGTGTGCGCCTCGGTCAGCAACAGACCGAAGATCAGCACCAGCACCCCCAACCCGAACACCGTCAGATACGGATAACCCGCCATCCGGAACGGCAGACGCGTCCCATCCCGGTTCGCACGATGGCGCAGGATCAACTGCGACAACAACGAGATCGTCCACACCAGCAGACACGTCGAACCCACGATATTGAGCAGCACCGGCAGCACCTTGCCCGGGAACAGCAGCTCCATCACCGTGGCCGCGAAACCGAACAGCACACTGGCCAGCACCGCGATGATCGGCACCTGGCGCGGATCGGTCCAGCCCAGCACCGCCGGCGCCTCGCGACGCTGCGCCAGCGAATACATCATCCGCGACGCACCGTAGAGATTGGCGTTCAACGCCGACAGCAGCGCGATCACCGCGATCAGCGTGATCGCCGTCGCCGCGCCTGGAATCCTGGCCACTTCCAGCACCGCAGCGAACGGCGATTTCAACGCCTCGCTGGTCCACGGCACCACCGCGATGATCACGCTCAGCGAACCGATGTAGAACACCAGGATGCGCCAGGCCACGGTGCGGATCGCACGGGCGATGCTGCGCTCGGGATCCTCGGTTTCGGCCGCGGCCACCGCCACGATCTCGGTGCCGCCAAAGGCGAATATCACCACCAGCAGCGCCGCGCCGATGCCGGCCAGCCCCTTGGGCATGAAGCCGCCGTGCTCGGTGAAGTTGCGCAGGCCCGGGGAGGCCACGTCCGGCAGCCAGCCCATCAGCAGCGCCACGCCGATCAGGATGAAGCCGACGATCGCGGCGACTTTGAGGATTGCAAACCAGAATTCGAACTCGCCGAAGTTCTTCACCCCGAGCAGGTTGATCGCGGTGAAGAACAGCATGAAGGCCAGCGCAGCCATCGGAACCGGAATCGCCGGCCATACCGTGGCGAGCAGGCCGGCCGCACCGACCGCCTCGGCGGCGATCACGATCACCAGCTGCACCCACCACAGCCAGCCCACCGTCGCGCCGGCGGTGGCCCCCATCGCGTCGGCGGCATACACCGAGAACGCACCGCTGGTCGGCTTGGCCGCGGCCATTTCGCCCAGCGCGTTCATCACGATGATCACCAGCGCGCCGGCGACGAGATACGACAACAGGACCGCCGGGCCGGCGGCCTGGACACCCACACCGGAGCCGAGGAACAGGCCGGCGCCGATCGCGCTGCCCAGGCCCATCATGATCAGCTGGCGGGGCTTCAGCGCGTGCCCGAGGCGGGCGGCGGCGGGCGGAGTGGCGGGAGCCGGAGTCTGGGATGCGGGCATCGGAATCGATTGGCGGGCAACAAGTGCGACACCATACCCTGTCGGCCGCGCGGCGGCATAGGCCGGAAGCCCCTCCCCGCTTCAGGCGGCGGCGCGCTCGCCGATCTGGGCGCGGTAAGCCCGGGGCGACAGCCCGACTTCGGCCTTGAACTTGCGGGTGAAGGCACTCTGGTCGGTGAAGCCGCAGGCCTGGCCGATGCTCGCGATGCTGTCCGGGCCATGCAGCAGGTGCACCGCCATCTGGATGCGCAGGCGGGTCAGGACCTGCTGCGGTGTCATCTGGAACACCTTGCGGAAGGTGCGCTCCAGCTTGGACAGCGAGAACCCGGTGATGTCGAGCAGGGTCTGCATGCGCACGTTCTCCGCGTAATGCGCATTCAGATGGGCAAGGGCCAGGCGCAGCTGTTCGTACTGGGTGCCCAGGCTGTCCTTCTGCCCCAGGTCGCGCGAGATTCCGATCAGCCCGCGGATCTGCCCGTCGACCAGCAGCGGTCGCTTGCAGGTCAGGCACCAGCCCGGCTCGCGGTTGGCGAACAGATGCAGCTCCATCAGGTTCTCGATGACCTTGCCGGCCAGCACCTGCTCGTCCTGGGTCGCGTAATCCGCGCCCAGCCCGGTGGGATAGATCTCCGCCGCGGTGCGCCCGATCACCTCCTTGCGCGACTTCAGGCCGAGCCGGCGCAGCATGGTCTGGTTGATGTGCGTATAGCGCCCGTCGCAGTCCTTCATGAAGAACAGGACGTCGGGGATCGCATCAAACAGGGCTTCGATGTCGGCGGGTTCAACGCGCATGCGGCTGGGAAAGACAGGAGAAGACGCGCCCAAGGATACCTGCCCGGGCCCCGCCCACACAGCGGCTAGATGCGGCATGTGAAGCGCGGGTGCAAGCAGGGCCGCGTATTCGCACTCTCGATTAACGCCCCGGCCGCCAGTGTGAGGCGATCCCCTTCCCGCCAGCTCCCGGAGTCGCCTCATGGCCGCCAGCAAGAAAAGCACGAAGAATGCCCCTGCCCCCGCCACCGATGTCCGCGGCGAGGGGGATGAACTGCACCAGCGGGCGGGCAACGGCCACCCGGTGCTGACCACCAACCAGGGCATCCCGGTCGGTGACAACCAGAACTCGCTGCGCGCCACCCCGCGCGGGCCGACTCTGCTGGAAGACTTCATCCTGCGCGAGAAGATCACCCACTTCGACCATGAGCGCATCCCCGAGCGCATCGTGCATGCCCGCGGCAGCGCGGCGCACGGCTATTTCGAGCTGACCCGCTCGCTTGGCGAGTACACCCGGGCGCGGATCCTCAGCGAAGTGGGCGTGCGCACCCCGCTGTTCACCCGCTTCTCCACCGTGGCCGGCGGTGCCGGTTCGGTCGACACCCCGCGCGATGTACGCGGCTTCGCGGTGAAGTTCTATACCAAGGAAGGCAACTGGGATCTGGTCGGCAACAACATCCCGGTGTTCTTCATCCAGGACGCGATCAAGTTCCCGGATCTGATCCATGCCGTGAAGATGGAGCCGGACCGCGCCTTCCCGCAGGCGGCCAGCGCGCACGACACCTTCTGGGACTTCGTGTCGCTGATGCCCGAGTCGATGCACATGATCATGTGGGCGATGAGCGACCGCACGATCCCGCGCTCGCTGCGCACCATCGAAGGCTTCGGCATCCACAGTTTCCGGCTGATCAACGATGCCGGCGAATCGACCTTCGTCAAATTCCACTGGCGGCCGAAGCTGGGCATCCAGTCCACGGTATGGGACGAGGCGGTCAAGCTGCAGAGCGCGGACAACGACTTCCACCGGCGCGATCTGTTCGAGGCGATCACTGCCGGCGACTTCCCCGAGTGGGAGCTGGCCGTGCAGCTGTTCACCGAGGAACAGGCCGAGTCGTTCCCGTTCGACCACCTGGATTCGACCAAGATCATCCCCGAGTCGCTGGTCCCGCTGACCGTGATCGGACGCATGGTGCTGGACCGCTGGCCGGACAACTTCTTCGCCGAGACCGAGCAGGTCGCCTACTGCCCGGCCAACGTGCCGCCGGGCATTGATTTCAGCAACGATCCGCTGCTGCAGGGGCGCCTGTTCTCGTATCTGGATACCCAGCTCAGCCGCCTGGGCGGTCCGAACTTCCACCAGATTCCGGTCAACGCCCCCAAGTGCCCCTTCGCCAATCATCAGCGCGACGGCCACATGCAGATGAACATCCCGAAGGGGCGGGTCGCCTACGATCCCAGTTCGTTGCAGGGCGACAGCCCGCGCGAGACCGCCGATGGCTTCCCGAGCCATGCCACCGCACCGGATGACGGCCGCAAGGGGCGCGTGCGGGCCGACAGCTTCGCCGATCACTACAGCCAGGCCCGGATGTTCTTCCGCAGCCTGGAGGCACCGGAACAGGCGCATCTGGCCTCGGCACTGGTGTTCGAGCTGTCCAAAGTGGAGACGGTCAAGGTGCGCGAGCGCACCGTGAGCCACCTGCGCAACATCGACGAGACGCTGGCCAAGCGCGTGGCCGATGGACTGGCGATGCCCGCCCTGCCCGAGCCGGCCGCCACGCAGGTCCCGGCGCAGGATTTCCCGAAGGCGCCGGAAGTGCGCATCATCGGCCGCACCAAGGACCTGCTCAAGGGCCGATGCATCGGCATCCTGTTCGACGAGGGCTCCGATGCCGCGCTGATCGCCAACCTGCGCAAGGCCGCCGACAAGGCCGGCGCCAGCGTCAAGCTGGTGGCGCCGAAGATCGGTGGCGCCAAGCTCAGTGACGGCAAGATGCTGGCGGCGGACGGTCAGCTGGCAGGCACGCCGTCGGTGGTCTTCGATGCGGTGGCGGTCGTGCTCAGCAATGACGCGGCCAAGAAGCTGAGCAGGGAGTCGGCCGCGATCGACTTCGTCAGCGACGCCTGGGCGCATCTGAAGGCGATCGCCGCCGACGATGGGGCACAGGCGCTGCTGAAGGTGGCCCGCGTCGGCAACGATGCCGGCGTGGTCGAAGCCGAGGATGCCAAGGCCTTCCTTGCCGCCGCCGCTACGCGCCAGTGGGCGCGCGAACCGAAGGTGCGCACGCTCTCCTGAGCGGCGCCACCTTCGTCACCAGCCAGGAGCATGACCATGCCGCGCGGCGATAAATCCAGCTATACCGACAAGCAGAAGCGCAAAGCCGAGCACATCGAGGAAAGCGAGAAAGACCAGGGACGCAGCGAAGCTGTTGCGGAACGCATCGCCTGGGCCACGGTCAACAAGCAGGATGGTGGCGGGAAAAAGAGCGGCAGTGCGACGAAGAAGGCACCGGTAAAGAAAACGGCCGCAAAGCAGGCCGCTACGAAAGCAGCGCCCGCCAAGACCGTGAAGGAAGGTAGCGAAGAAGGTGGCAAGGGCCAATACCGGCAAGTGAGCCACCAGCAAGGCCTGATAGGCATGCAAGGCCTTGCCGTGCGTCCGCCGCGTGCTGATCAGCAGCACGCGGCGGAGTACGGGCGTAACGCTTGCCATTGCGCTGGTGCACTCGACGCCGTGACCGTTTGGGGCGCTGCCGGTTTAACCGGCAAGGTCATCGACTGCAACCGCCCTTCCCAGTGCCGCGCACACGCCACCTTGGCGGGGTTGCACACGCCGCCTCCGGCGTGCACACAGCTGAACAACCCGGCCGCCGGGCGCCGTGTCGATGGCTCCCTCGGCCCGAAGATGCGAAAATCCCTCCCCCTCCAGGGCAGGCCCCACGCCCGCCGATTCCCGAGATACCGTGAAGACCCCCCATGGCTTGCAGGCGCTGATCGACGACGGCGTGATCGATGAAGTGCTCCGCCCGCTCAAGAGCGGCAAGGAAGCAGCGGTATACGTGGTCCGCAGCGGCGACGATGTGCGCTGCGCCAAGGTCTACAAGGACATGGCCCAGCGCAGCTTCCAGCAGCGCGTGCAGTACCAGGAAGGCCGCAAGGTCCGTGGCAGCCGCGAAGCGCGCGCCGTGGGCAAGGCCAGCAATTACGGCCGCAAGCAGCAGGAAGCGGCCTGGAAGAACACCGAGGTCGATGCGCTGTACCAGCTGCGCGATGCCGGCGTGCGCGTGCCCGAGCCGTATGGCTACTTCCATGGCGTGCTGGTGATGGAGCTGGTCACCGATGCCGAGGGCTATTCCGCCGCGCGCCTGGGTGAGGTCGAATTGAGCCCGGAACAGGCCCGGGAGTTCCACCAGATCCTGGTCCGCCAGGTCGTGCGCATGCTGTGCTGCGGCCTGATCCACGGCGATCTGTCGCCGTACAACGTGCTGGTTGGCCCGGAAGGCCCGGTCGTGATCGATTTCCCGCAGGTGGTCAGTGCGGCGGGCAACAATGCGGCACGCACGATGCTGCTGCGTGACGTCAACAACCTCACTGCCTACCTCGGCCGCTGGGCGCCGGAGCTGCTGGAGACCTGGTACGGCGAGGAGATGTGGGCGCTGTTCGAGGCCGGCGATCTGCTCCCGGACAGCGTGCTGACCGGCGAGTTCGAGCAGGATGAAAGCACCATCGACCTGGATGGCGTGCGCCATGCCATCAACGATGCGCGCGAAGAAGCGCTGATCCGTCAGCAGGGTCGCGAAGCCGCCGAGGAAAACGACGACTGAGCAGGTGTTGCGGCCAGATCGGCCAACTGGTTCACATGAAAAAGCCCCGCCGAAGCGGGGCTTTTCGTCTTACTCAGCGCATACGAGCCGTCACGCTGCCTGCAGCGCCGCCGGGCGGCGCAGGCCTGCTGCAGCGTTGTCCAGCGTGAACACCGCCACCGATTCGGTCAGTGCGTGGGCCTGCTGCTCCAGCGCGCGGCTGGCGGCGGTGGCTTCTTCCACCAGCGCCGCGTTCTGCTGGGTCACCTGGTCCATCTGCACGACTACCTGGTTGACCTGCTCGATGCCGGCGGCCTGTTCCTTGGTCGCCGCGGCAATGTCGCTCATCAGCTGATTGGTGCGCGCGCTGGCCTGGGTCAGCCGGGCGATCGCCGCTTCGGACTGCACGGTGACGCTCAGTCCGGTCTTGACCTTGCTGCTGGACTCGTCGATCAGGTCTTTGATCTCCTTGGCCGCCGTGCCGGCGCGCTGCGCCAGCGTGCGTACCTCGGTGGCCACCACCGCGAAGCCGCGCCCGTTCTCACCGGCACGCGCCGCTTCGACGGCCGCGTTCAGGGCGAGGATGTTGGTCTGGAAGGCGATGCCGTCGATCACCGAGGAAATCTCTCCGATACGCGCCGAGGACTGGTCGATCTCGCTCATCACCGCGGCCATCTGCGCGATCGCCTGCTCGGTCGCCTTGACCGCCGCACCCGCCGCATGTGCTTCATGGTCGGCCTGGTTGGCCAGCTCGGCGTTCTGCCGGACCGTGGAGGTCAGCTCCTCCATCGAGGCCGCCGCTTCTTCCAGGTTGGCGGCCTGCTGCTCGGTGCGGCGCGACAGGTCATTGTGGCCCGCCGCCAGTTCCTGCGCGGCATCGTTGATGCTGCCGGCCGCGCCCTGGATCTGCTGCACGATGCCGGTCAGCTGCACCGCAGTGACGTTGGCATCGTCGCGCATCTGCGCAAAGACACCTTCGTACTGGCCGTCCATGCGCGAGGTGAGATCGCCGGTGGAAATCGCGCGCAGTACCTGCGACAGGTCCGCGATGCTGGCCTGCGAGCTGGCCATCATCCCGTTGAGCTGGGCGACCATCGCGCGGAACTGGAACTGGAACGCCGCTTCGTCGCCGCGCACGGAGAAGTCGCCGGCACGGGCGGCCGAGGCCAGGGTCTCGATCTGCTGGTTGATCGCCATCAGGCTGGCCTTGACGGTGGCCATGGTGGTGGTCAGCACGGCCTTCTCGCCCGGGTAGCTGTCCAGATCGCGGCTCAGGTCGCCGATGGCGTAGCGCTGCATCACCTCGACCATGTGGAACTCGACGGCCACGTGCGAACCGACCAGCTCGTTGGTGGCGCGGATCATCCGGCCGAAGTCACCGGGGAAGGCCGTCTCGTCCATGCGATGGCGGAGGGCACCGGCCTCATGCTGGCGGGCCATGTCCAGCTGCGCGGCGATCGCGCCCTGGACGCTCTGGCGCACCGTGGCCATCGCGTTGCCGAGCTGGGTAATCTCATCGCGACCGCCCAGATGGACGTCATGGGCCAGATCACCCTTGGCCATCCGGGTGGCCAGGCCGACGGCGCGGGCCAGCGGACCGGTCAGGCTGCGCCCGATCAGCACGGAGGCGGCGATGCCGACCACCAGCGCGATCGCGCCCAGCACCAGCAGCTGCAGCAGGGTCCGCTCGCCCAGCCGGGTCGCTTCGGCAGCGGCCTCGCGGCTTTCCTTTTCCTCGTAGACCACGCCATCGCTCAGCGCCTGGTTCCAGCCCTTGGCAGCGGCCTGCACGGCGCCCAGGGTGAGGGCCGTGGCAGCGGCAAAATCGCCCTGCTGCAGCTGTTCGCTCATCTGCTTGTTGAGCGGACGGGCCACCGCGCGTGCGGCCGCGATGGCGTCGCCGATGGCCTTGTCCTCGGGTTGCGTGGGCAGGGCCTGGTAGGCGGCCCAGCTGGCTTCATAGCGCGCGACCAGCGCGGCGATGCGCGCCTCATCCTCGGCCAGACCGTCGCCCTGGCGGAGCAGCATCTCCCGGCGCACGACCATCATCTGGTTGTTGGCATCGAGCATGTCCGAGAGCAGCCGCACCTTGGCCACGTTGACCTCGACCACCTGCTGCATCGCGCGCTTCTGTACCGCACTTCCGGTGGCGCCGGTGGCGACCACCGCCGCGACCAGCAGCAACAACAGACCAAAGCCCATACCTAGACGCCAGACAACGCTGACGTTCCGCAAAAATTCCATGAGACATCCGAAAAAACGTGGGGGGGTGGGCTGGTATCGGCGCCAGACGCAGCGCCTTGACCAACGGCCGTGAGCCCGCTGTGAATGGATTCACATAACCCGGCGTCACCGACGGCGCATCGCCGCTCAGCCCCCCGTCAGCCTTTTCACGGCAAGTGCGCACGCCCGGCAGGCATGGTGGAAACACGTTCCCGCTGGAGTTGCCGATGTCCGTCCGCCTGCACCGTCTCGCCCGCCTCACCGCGCTCGCCCTCGCCCTGGGGGTCTCCTCCGGTTGGGCGGTCGCACAGACGGCACCCGCGCCCGCCGCGATCCCGGACGCCGACGCGACGCCGCTGGCGACCGGTCCACGCTCGGACCTGCATGCGCAGGTGCTGCTGGACCGCGCCCATTTTTCTCCAGGGCAGATCGATGGCGAGGTGGGGTCCAATCAGAAGCGTGCCGTGTCCGGCTTCCAGGCCGCGCACGGCATCAAGGTGACCGGCGAACTGGACGATGCCACCTGGCAGGCGCTGCAGCCGGATGCCGCGCCGCCGCTGGTGCGCTACACGCTCACCGCGGAGGACGTGGCCGGTCCGTTCCAGCCGGTGCCCAAGGGTCCGGCCGCACAGGCCAAGCTGAAAACCCTGGGCTTCGGTTCGATCGAAGAAGCGCTGGGCGAGCGCTTCCATGCCTCCCCCGAGCTGTTGAAGACGCTCAACCCGGGCGTCGACCTGGGCAAGGCCGGCAGTGTGATCCAGGTGCCGAACATCGCGGCCACTCCGCTGCCGAAGGCCAGCAAGCTGGTGATCGACAAATCCGACTCCACCCTGCGGCTGTTCGATGCGGACGGCAAGGTCTACGCGCAGTTCCCGGTGTCCTCAGGCAGCAAGCATGACCCGTTGCCGATCGGGAAATGGAAGATCCTGGGCATCTCCCGCGATCCCACCTTCCACTACAACCCCAAGCTGTTCTGGGACGCCAAGGCGGGCGACAGCAAGGCGGTCCTGCCGCCGGGCCCGAACAATCCGGTCGGCGTGGTCTGGATCGACATCTCCAAGCCGCACTACGGCCTGCACGGCACGCCCGAACCCGGCCATGTCGGCAAGACCGAATCGCACGGCTGTGTGCGCATGACCAACTGGGATGCGCTGCAGGTCGCCGCTGCGGTGGATGCCTCGGTGCCGGTCGTGATGCAGGAGTAAGGAATGAAGACCTTTCGACTGCTGGCAGCAGGACTGGTGATCGGCGTGGTCGGCTACTGGCTGCTGGGGCCGGGCCCCTCATCCCGGCTTGGCGCCGCCGAACCGGCCAAGGTGGGATCGGCCACCAGTTCGGCCCGCGCTGCGCTTGATGCCCCGCCGCCACCGGTGCCGGCCACCACACCCGTGCCCGCCGACACCTCAGCCACACCGCCCGCGCCGGACGCGGGCGGTGCCGCACCTGCACCCGCACCCGCACCGACGAGCGCCGCCGGGGCGCTGCTGCTGCCCGTGCAGGGCATCGGTGCCGATCAGCTGCAGGACACCTTCACCGATGCGCGCAGCGAAGGCCGCGTACATGATGCGATCGACATCCTGGCGCCGAACGGGACGCCGGTGCTGGCCGTCGCCGACGGGACGGTGGAGAAACTGTTCGACAGCGTTCGGGGCGGTCTGACGGTGTACCAGTTCGAGCCGAGCGGTCGCTACTGCTACTACTACGCGCATCTGGACCGCTACGCCGATGGGCTGGCCGAGAAGAAGACGATCAAGCGCGGTGAGGTGATCGGCTATGTCGGCAGCACTGGCAACGCGAGTCCTGAGGCGCCCCACCTGCATTTCGAGATCCATGTACTGGGTCCGGAAAAGCAGTGGTGGAAAGGCGAATCGATCAATCCGTATCCGGTGCTGAAGGGACAGCAGGCGCTCTGATCAACGCGCAGCGGGAGATGCGTCCCGGATCGCCCGCGCCAGTTCCCAGGCGCGACCGCGCAGTGCATCCAGGCGATCATTGAGTTCACCCGCGTCCGCGCGCCACTGGAAGTGGCCGCTGCTGTAATCCTGGCCCAACGCAAGATCGTTGAACGACCCCATCCCGCCATAGGCGCGCAGCAGGCTCTGCGCCGCGCCGGGATGGCCCTGCTCAAGCTGGGTGATGACCCGCCGCATCCAGTCGGCCCAGTGGGTTTCCCCGTCGCCGCGCAACAGCGCCTCAAGGTCGGACACCACCGCATGCAATGCGCGGTCCGCGCTGCTCATGCCGGTCGCCACGTGATCGTCAGACACCCTGCTGCCCCTGCTGATTGATGAGGCTGCACAGCATGCCATGGCCCCGCGCTGGCGGGCGTGGTCACTGGGGGCCGAGGGCCGCGGGCACCCCCTTGAATTACTCGCGCGAATACGAAAAAGCCCCGCTTTCGCGGGGCTTTCTCTTACTGCTCCACACAATGCCGGGCCTCACCCGGCACTACGCGCCTGATCAGGCGAACGGATCCTGCAGGACCATGGTGTGGTCGCGGTCCGGGCCGGTCGAAACGATGCTGACCGGGCAACCGGCCAGCTCTTCCAGCGCGCGCAGGTAAGCGCGGGCGGCCGGCGGCAGGTCGTCCCAGTTGGTGATGCCGTGGGTGTTCTCGGTCCAGCCCGGGAACTCCAGGTACACCGGCGTGCATTCTTCCCAGCCCTGCGCGTCCAGCGGGGCGTACTCGGTACGCTTGCCGCGGTATTCGTAGGCGATGCAGACCTTCAGCTTTTCCATGCCGTCGAGCACGTCCAGCTTGGTGATGCACAGGCCGCTGATGCCGTTGATGGCCACGGCGCGCTTGAGCGCGACGATGTCCATCCAGCCGCAGCGACGCGGGCGGCCGGTCGAGGCGCCGTACTCGGCACCGCGGTCGCGGATGCCCTGGCCGACTTCATCGTCCAGCTCGGTCGGGAACGGGCCACCGCCGACGCGGGTCGCGTAGGCCTTGGCGATACCCAGCACGTAGTCGATCGCATCGGCGCCCACGCCGGCACCGGCCAGTGCACCACCGACGGTGGTGTTGGAGCTGGTGACGTACGGGTAGGTGCCGTGGTCGATGTCCAGCAGCGCGCCCTGGGCGCCTTCGAACAGCACGCGCTTACCCTGCTTGCGCAGGTCGTGCAGGATGCCGGCGACGTCGGACTTCATCGGCTCGACGTACTCGCCGAAGGCCAGTGCTTCGTCGTAGGTCTTCTGGAAGTCGACCGCGTCGGTCTTGAGGTAATTGGTCAGCACGAAGTTGTGGTAATCCAGCGCGGTGCGCAGGAGCTCTTCCAGCTGGGCCGGGTAATGCAGGTCGGCGATGCGGATGCCGCGACGCGCCACCTTGTCTTCGTACGCCGGACCGATGCCACGGCCGGTGGTGCCGATCGCCTTGCCGCCGGCAGCGCGTTCGCGCGCCTGGTCCAG